>OFGK01000003.1_pt1 | contig 308452 bp, 280 predicted proteins | sample 1521771 | NCBI WGS metagenome assembly OFGK01 (sample SAMEA3504088, study PRJEB24116) | mouse gut metagenome | biome: mouse gut; feature: mouse-associated habitat; material: faeces | place: Denmark | collected 2011 | reverse complement strand
GAGTTATCCATGATTCCATAGCCTGTTATGCACATTTCCATAATGCTTGTCTTTTAATCTTTTGTTTGGAATAGTGTGGTGCTGGCGGTCTATCTCTTGTTTTCGGTTGCTTGCTTCTTTATCGTACATGAGCATTATACCAAGAAATATCACAGAAGCGGATGCAAAAGTGTTTTTCAGCATGTTTTGGGGACGCACGGATGTGTACAGCAAGCGCACCATAAAGAAATCTACAAGGGAAGTTAATTATTATACGCAGTGTTACAATTTTTGGAAAAGCGGCTGTCCGAGAGTTGCCGGCAGCAAAATAAAATGTCAGGATTGCGAAAGACAGGCATATAAGGAGTTAAAGAAAGAGCAGATCATCGATCATTTAAGGGGAGATTCAGAGGATGCTACAGATGTCATAGGCGTTTTTCCGCTTTTGGCAGATGATACCTGCAGATTTATTGTTTTTGATTTTGATAATCATGAAAAAGATGCGGAAAAAAATGATTTTGCTAACACCGACGATCTGTGGAAAGAAGAAGTAGACAGCCTGAGAAAAATATGTGATATTAACGGAATCAATGCGTTGGTAGAGCGTTCCCGTTCGGGGAGAGGCGCGCATCTTTGGATATTTTTTCAAAAACCGATAGAAGCCGTATTGGCAAGAAAATTCGGCAATGCGCTGTTAAATAAAGGGGCGGAGTCTGTAAATTTAAAGTCGTTTCGTTTTTATGACCGTATGCTGCCAATGCAGGATCATCTTCCGGCCGGCGGGCTGGGCAATCTGATTGCACTGCCTTTGCAGGGACGGGCATTAAAAGAGGGGAACAGTGCATTTATAGATGAATACTGGAATGCGTATCCGAATCAGTGGGAAGTGCTGTTAAGCAGGGAAAAGCTTTCAAAAGAGTTTGTTGAAGATAAGATAAAAGAGTGGACAGAGGGAAATTCTTATACTGTCGCAGACGGCATTGCCGTAAACGGCAAAGATATTTTTGAAAATGATAGTGAAAAGCCATGGGATAAAGTGAAACATTTTCAAAAAGAGGATGTTGAGGGGATATTACGAATTACATTGTCAAACGGCGTATATGTGGATAAAGCAAATTTACAGCCAAGGATACAGAATCAGATTCGGAGGATGGCGGCGTTTTCCAATCCCGTTTTTTATAAAAATCAGGCTATGGGATTGTCTGATTTTGAAAATTACAGATATATTTATCTTGGGAGTGACGAAGGGGTATTTTGGAAAATATAACGAAAGAGTGCGAAAAAGCCGGTATCGAATATGAAATAGAAGACAAACGGAGCATAGGTCGGCCAATCCATGCAGAATTTACTGGAGAACTGAAAGAATCACAGATATCCGCTATCGGAAAACTCCTCCAATATGACAACGGTATTCTGAATGCTGCCACTGCATTTGGGAAGACGGTTGTATGTTGTAATGTCATAGCGCAAAGACAGGTAAGCACACTGATTCTCATCCCATCGTCAGCATTGTTGGAGCAATGGGATGAGGCGCTTAAAAGGTTCTTGCATATTGATGAGGAACTGCCGGAATATGAAACGCCAACAGGCCGCAGGCGGAAACGAAAAAGTGTCAAATGAGGCATATGAAATCATCCGCAATGCGGCAGATTTAATGGAATGTAGGATTAAAAAATTTGTTGACTATGTAAAATTCCGTAGCCGAAAGAAACGGGGGAGATTCAGCTATGGGAGGAAACCCAAAATAAAGAGGATTACGATGGGAGAAACTCAGGGAATTGCAGAACAGGTATTGTGTGAGTTTTAGAAAATTTATCTTTTTTGGAATTGGGGTGGTATTTTTGAAAGGATTTGAACGGAAAATCAATTATTTTCTCTTTGCGGCTTAAATTGTGGGCTGTGTCCTATGCTTTTAGGAAATTACTGTGTGGCGGTTGCGGTAATGGTAATCAGTCATGTAAAATTGTGAAATGCAGCCTTGAACATAAAGAATTTCTTTTGTGTGGCAGTCAATTTATTAGAACTTTCAGAGATACAGGAAGCAATAAACCCAATACAATCAAATGATGAACTGCCTTCGCTGCCACTTAAGGCACGATGCCTGTATGTGGCAGAGGTATTTCAAAAGATTGCCGGCAGAAGAAATATAAAATTGAAACTTATCAAGAATAAGTAACAGTTTCCGATTTGCAGGGGCGTTGGTGCTGTACAAGTTACTCTAAACGGATGTCAGAATCTACCAGACATTTTTATGTTTAATCAGGATGGGAAGCAAGTATGAGAGAAACAGTTTTATTTATTGCAATGAGCCTTGATGGGTTTATTGCTGATCGTAGCGGAGGAGTCGGCTGGCTGCATGGGCAGGGCAGTGACAGTGAAAATGTAGATGTGTATTCTGAATTTGTGAAGGGTATTGACACAGTTTTAATGGGGTGGAATACATATTATCAGGTTACAACGGAACTTTCACCGACAGAATGGATTTATAGAGATTTTACAACTTATGTATTTACCCACAGGGAGATAGATTCTACGGAGCAGATTTGTTTTGTGAATGAGAATCCTGTCAGCCTGTTGGAAATGTTGAAATCAAAGGATGGAAAAAATATTTGGATATGCGGCGGGGCAAATTTGGTCCGCCAATTGATGCGTGATGACCTGATAGACCAATATTATGTTTCTGTCATTCCGACCATTTTAGGTGCAGGTATCCGGCTTTTTGATAATACGGAGAAAGAAATAAAATTGAAATTATTGAAAGCGCAGACATATAATGGGATAACCGATTTAATTTATATGCGCAGATAGACTGCAGTTGCTATGTCCTATATTCTTGTTGGTAATAGCGGATGGAGTGATATAATCAAATGGACGGTCGAAAGTTGTGGAGGGTGAACGGAATGAATGTTTTAGTGATGAATTGCAGTCCTGTCAGAAATGGGGCGACAGCAGAGATCGAGTGCTGCGATAGATTAGGTTTATGTGCAGTGGAAAACAAAAATGCGGCGGAACAAAGAAAAGATGAAATTATAGAATTTTGTAAAAAGATCCAACCTGATTCCTGATCCGTTTCATGGAGACTCGGGAGAGCTTTCCGAAAGGAGAGTTCCCCGACATAGGAATAATTGTTATATTAACTTAATCCTTATAGTAACTTAGCATATGTTCATAAATGCTTCTGGTCTGTTTTTCATCTCCCCATGATATAGGGTCGTCTGCATAGCATAGAGTCCAAAAGGGTTCTATGTTCTGAACGTTTCCGGGAAGACCTTCCCATAAGCTATACATTCGATTTGCAAAATATTCAATATCCGAGCAATTAACATAAATCTTTTCTAATTTGCTTATTAAAACTCTGCCAAACCGTTCAATGTCAAGATTTTTGTAATCAATATGCGTCCGCACATAAATAATAGCTTTTTTAATGTCTGTTTCCCATTCCAAATAAAGAAAATCATCGTTTTCGGGGTTGTTGAGGAATAATTCATCAAGCCGTTTATTGTACTCGTCTTCTGTTATTAATTCCTCATAAAGTAAAATGGCATAAACTAACAATTCCTCCATGATAATGTCCTCAATTCCTGATTTGTCTTATGAACAGTATAAGTATAAAAGAAATCTTATCTATTATAACACTGCACAGAATGTTATGTAATTCGCAAATATAAAAAACGTATAAAAAATATTAAAATAGTATCGACAAAATACGCAACGGGTAAGAGTATCAGATGAATCCAAATACGAAATGTATCATAAATAACATCTAACATTGCTTTCCATCATCATAGATTGTAAAATTGAAGATTTGTTAAAGTTTAATTTCTAATATGGAATTTTTATAATGACCTGTGCGCCCTTTGCCTTATCAGAATTTTTCAATACGAGCTGTCCGTTATGCTGCTTAATAATGCTGCTTGTAATATATAGTCCCATACCAAAGTGCATATTAGAGGTCCGGCTTTTATTTCCTATAAAGAATTGATCCTGTGCGTGATGTAAGGTTTCCGGCGTAAAGCCGCTTCCCTCGTCTGTTATAGAAATTTGCAAAAAATGGTCTGTTTTTTGCGTCGCTACATAAACTGTCCCCTCTGATGAAGAATAGTCTACCGCATTTCCTATCACATTTATAATTGCCCGTTCCAGTAGCAATTTATCCGCTTTGAAAGTTCCTAAATCTGCTCCTGTTTCCATGTGTAAACAGATTTCTTTTGTAAGGCATAATGAATTTGCCTGTGCTTCAATCTGTTCCATATAATCGGCTATGTCGATTTCTTCCAAATTGAGCTGATACCCGGCTGCTGTCCGGGATATACCGATCAGCGTCCTGATATAAACGCCCATTTGCCCGGAGCTTTCCGTAATATACCCCGCATATAACCGTTGTTCGTCGTCAAGCTCTGCTTCGTTTATCAAATCAATATTTCCCTGAATGACAGTTAAAGGCGTTTTCAAATCGTGGGCAAGCGCCGCTATCCTTTCCGTTGCTTCAAAAAGTGGGGAGAGCTGCGCCCGCATATATTTTGCAAACTGCGCTGTTAATATCACGCAAACTGCGATACAGTTTATCCCTATGAGGATATATAACAGAATTTCCGGTGGGGGAAAATGATGATAGAACCATTCATTTATAAACTGTGAGCCAATGTAATATTGAAGCACCACATATTGCCGGAAAAGAACGGATAAGCTCTCTAAGTTCTTCAATCCCAACCGGATCAAGCCCGTTGGTTGGTTCATCAGGTATGAGCAGCTTCGGATTGTTCAGTAATGCAATCGCAATCCCAAGACGCTGTTTCATCCCAAGAGAAAACTGTAGAAGAGGATAACTGCTATTTTTGAAGATTTCATAAAGATTTTTCTTTATCTGAAAAAATGCTACAATAGTCGTAGTTACCGGCTGTCTTTTGGTCTTTGATTTCTTTGGTTCGGAATAGTGTGGGGCCGGCGGTCTATCTCTTGTTTTTGGCTGCCTGATTTTTTACCGTACATGAGCATTTGCAGCCGGATTAAGACGAAAACGATAAAAATGCGATTACATAAAAAGTTAAACATGTTCAGGAAATCTGTCGATAAAATATACATGAAAAATAAAAATACCTGAAACGGATTTCAAGGATTTATTATGCATGGAGGGCAGGATTATGGCAATTAATTTGTATGCATTGAATGCGACGGAAGTCACATTGACAAGACCGGCGGCAAAACCGGCAGCTTATCGTCTGGATAAGGATAAGTTTAAAAATGACTGGGAAAGCTTAAAAAATAACAGTGATAATTTGCTTCAGGTTTCCAAAAACGTGATAGGCTGTGAAAGTACTCTTTCCATAGAAGGTCTGGCAAATGCCGGAGAGCTGAACCGTAATTTATGTAATTATTCCTCGGATGTCTTTTTCCAAAAAGAGATGCCGAAGATCACCACAAACGGCGGATACATGGTGGGCGGCGTAATGTTTAGCAAAGAGGAGCTGGAACAGTGCCGTATGGTGATGAAGACTGCAGTGGACGGAATCGGCTGCGGAATAGGAAAGAACACCAACATTGACTACAAGAATTATGCACAGATGGGAATCGCGGCAAGCAGTGTAAGGACGTATGCAGGAGGGAATCTTACGGAAGAGCAGGCGGCGGTCGTGAATAAGGCGATGCAGGAATATAATCAGGCGCTTATTGATATGGAAAAAGAAACATTGGATGAGCAGGGATTTGTAGATTCTCACCGTGGCGCGATTTCCGAGTATTACGGGAAAGAAGTTGAGCTGGATGAGAACGAAATCGATTGGATGAACCGGTTTAAAGAAGAGTTGAGACAGACCACAGGCAAACAGTACGCGCCTACGCAAAAAGGCATAACGGCTACCATACAGTCGGCTACGAATAAGAAACTGATCGACGGGATCATGGATCTGTTTTCCAATCTGGACAGCACGGATAAGAACGCTGTTGATGCGGCGATCAAAAAATACGGAGAGCTGATTAAGCCGGCCCGTGAGGCGTTCGGAATGAAGGCGGATAGTATCGGAAAGGCATTAGAGGAAGACAGGGCGGATTTCAAAAAGCAGATCGCCGATATTTTGCTGGCGGCGCAGTATCACGCGACGGATTACCGCATTTGATAAAAGGATATGCGGCGGCGAACGGTATGCGGGAATTGCGTAAGATTAGAAGGCGGTGCGGCTGCGCCGCCTTTTTAGGATATGAGAGCAGGAAAACTCAAAAATGTTGCAGTTTCTTAATTTAGATAGTATCACGGGCAAGCTTATGATATGCATGGGGATTAGTATGAATTTTGAAGGATTTATCAAGGACATTCAAAGGAATGGGTGGAACGTTTTCGGAACGGAAGTCTATGAAAACGGCCGGCTGGTCCATAAATACGGAGATACGGACAAGTCCCGGTTTCCTATTTATTCCGCAACGAAAACGGTTGTTTCCATAGCGGCAGGTATCGCCTTCGATCAGGGAAAACTTAAAATAGAAAGATCGGTTTTGGATTATCTTCCGGTGGCGGCGGTAAAACAAATGTCAAAAGAGCAGGCAGAGACATTTAGGGAAATTACAATAGAAAGATTACTGACTATGTCGGTGGAAGGTTTTCCTTTCCGGCCGGAAGGAGAAAGCTATTTAAAGTATTCTCTTGCCTGTCAGGTAAAAAAGGTAGGGGAAAGAAATTTTCACTACAGTAATATACCGGCATACTTGGTCGGCGTCGCTGTGACGCAGGCCCTTTCGGAAGATTTGGTTTCTTTTTTGGACAGGAATCTTTTTGAGCCGCTTCATATTGTGGATCCGGTCTGCCAAAGGTGTCCCGACGGATATTTTTACGGCGCTTCGGGTATGGAGCTGTCCGTCCATGATCTGAGCCAGATCGGCTTATTGCTGTATAACGGCGGGGTGTATGAAGGGCGGCGGATTCTGTCGGAGGAATATGTAAAAGCGGCGACAGGCATCCGGCAGAAGAACAGAGAGGGCGGCTATGGCTATTTCATTTGGAAATACCGGGACGGCTTCAGTATCAACGGAAAGTGGAAACAAAAATGCTATATACTGCCTGAGAGGGGATTGGTTATTACTTATCTTTCCCATATAGAAGAGGAATCCCATGCACTGGTACAAAGCATGGAAAAACACCTGTTAGGTAAAATATTTACTTGACACGCCCGAATCCCGCCGATAAACTATTCTTAAAAAAGAAGGGATCCACGGAGCGTTTATGCCTCGCAGCAGGCAGGGGCGTCAGTGAGGACGGCGTGATGGCAACAATAAAAGAAATTGCGGAAATTGTCGGCGTTTCCAGCGCGGCAGTATCAAGAGTGCTCAACTATGACGAAGGAATCTCAGTCAGTAACGAGACGAGAGAAGCGATCTTTGCAACGGCGGAAAAGATCGGATATAAAAAAAGAGTGATCTATCCTAAGATTGAAAATGTTGTGTTTCTGTATTGGATATCGGAGGAAGAAGAGCTGGAAGATATTTATTACAGATCGATCTATAAAGAACTGATCAGGCAGGCAAAGCAGGTAAATATCGAGCTTTCGGTGGTTACTAAGAAGGAAGGGCTTAACGGGATGCCTCCGGACGTTACCGCCTTTTTGGCTGTGGGATGGTTTCATAAAAAAGAATTGAATAAACTTTATAAGATTTGTAAAAAGGGCGTATTTATCGACTCTTCGCCGGATGAAAAGCGGTTTGACGCCGTAAGGCCGAATCTGGATTCTTTTGTCACGCAAATGGTGGATTATTTCGTGGAAAAAGGCCATAAAACGATTGGTTTTGTGGGAGGGACGGACAGAAATATCGATACGGAAGAACCGGCTATGGATATCAGGGAATGGTCGTTCCGCCAAAGCGCGCAGTATTATCATTGTCTTGAGGAAAAGTATATTTATATTGCGGATCGGTTTTCCGTCAAAGAAGGATACCGGATCGGAAAGGAAATGGCGGCGGATAAAACGGTGCCGTCCGCTCTCTGCCTTGCAAGCGATACGCTTGCGGTAGGCGTGTTGCAGGCGCTGAATGAGGAGGGGATACAGATACCAGAGGAGGTGTCCGTATTCAGTATCAATGACGTCAATGTGGCGCAGTATGTATCTCCGCCCCTTACCACATTCCATATTGATGTTCCGGTGATCTGCGAGTCTGCGCTGGATCTGATCCGTAACCGTGTACTGAACGGCAGGAAGATCACAAAATCTGTTTTTGTGAACGGAACGCCTGTATTTCGAAAAAGCTGTAAATAAAAAAGTTGTAAATAAGAAACCTGCCCCAAAGGGAGAAGCCATAGCAGTGGCATTGACTGAATTTGGGGCGGGCATCCTGCAAAGCGGGGCGCGCCGTATGCGCCCTGCTTTGCATTTTGTCTGGACAGTTTTACAGATCTGACTGCCCGCGTACCCTATCAATGTGTTATTTATCTATCATAATCATATGTCATGATCTTATTTCCCGATAGCGGTGAGGAGGACTTACCTTTCCATAAGTCTTATGCAGGAACGGTAACCGTTAACAGGTTTTTCACCGGAAACCACAAAAGTAGGTTGACTTTTCAGTATAAATATGTTACTTTTTAATAGTAAATAATTTATCTAATAAACAATAAAATATTTATTAAAGTACGGGGATGTAACACTGTGCGGAAATGAGGGTAAGATGAGAAAAAAGGTATGGATGGGAATGGTAACGGTAGGTTTGGCGGTCATGATAGCCGGATGCAGCGCAAAGAGCGGCGAAGGCGGCAAGGATACGCCTGAAGGGACGGCGGGCGGTGTTACGGCGACGGCCGACGAAAACGGAAATTATGTGGTAAACGGCAGCTTTGAAGAACCGGATTTTACGGGATGGACGATCAATAACGTAGACAATGTGACGGAAGAATTGGATATTTATACGCGGGATACAGATTGTTATGACGGAGTACAGTCCCTTCATTTTTATTCCGGTTCCAGCGATGTGAACTTTACGGCGGAGCAGACGCTGACCGGATTAGAAGAGGGCAGTTATAAACTGACCGGATACATACAGGGAGATACGGCAGGTGATGCGGACTCCTCGGTATATTTCTACGCCATAGTAAACGGGGAAACAGTCAAGGCGGATGCCAAGCTTAGTGGTTATGTAAACTGGAACGCCGTTGAACTTGGCGGCCTGAACGTGAGCAACGGTGAAATAACCATCGGCGTGAGCGTAACGAACGCGGCAGGGGGATGGGGGACGATAGACGCGATTTCATTGGTGAAAGAATAAAAAAGCGGTATTGTCCGAAATCAGGATAACTATCAGAAGACCCAGTTAATGGAGAAAGAAAAGGAGGCTTGGCAGAGCATGATCAAAGGTATGGATATATCGATGATAAAAACGCTGGAAGAGCAGGGGGCCTGTTATTATTTAAACGGAGTGAAAAAAGATATTTTCCGGATACTGAAAGAATGCGGCGTTAATATGATAAGGTTACGGCTTTGGTACGATCCTTACAGCGACGGCGGCGCAGCGTACGGCGGCGGCGGTAACGATCTGGAGACTACGATAGAGCTGGCTAAAAGAACGGCGGAAAACGGAATGGAGCTGTTGCTTGACCTGCATTACAGTGATTTCTGGGCGGATCCTTCCAAGCAGATCAAGCCCAAGGCGTGGGAAGGACTTTGCGGCGCGAAGCTGCAGAGGGCGGTGTACAAATATACGGCCGAGACATTACGGAGATTTCGGGCGGAAGGGGTGTCCCCCGCGATGGTACAGGTAGGAAACGAGATCACAAACGGGCTTCTTTGGCCTGACGGAAAAGTAGAAAACGTAGAAGAGATGGCAAAATTGTTGTCAGAAGGGATCAGGGCTGTCAGAGAGACGGCGCCGGAGAGCCGGATCGTTTTTCATTTGGATTTTGGAACGGACAATCGGTTATACCGGAAATGGTTTACGGATATTTCGCCCTATCAACTGGATTATGATGTGATCGGTATGTCATACTATCCTTATTGGAATGGAAGTATGGAAGAACTTTTTTACAACATGAACGATATCAGCAAGACGTTTGGAAAACAGGTGCTTGTGGCGGAAACGGCGATGGGATATACTACGGATACATTGGGCTGCAGCGGTATTGTCTTTTCCAAAGAGCAGGAAACGGCGTCGGGCTATCCTGCAACACTGGAAGGACAGGAGGCATTTTTAAGAGATTTATACGGCACGGTGCGGAAAGTAGAGGACAAAAAAGGAATCGGCGTATTTTATTGGGAACCGGCGTGGCTGCCGATAGCAAGCTGTACATGGGCGGAGAAGGACGGGCGCGAATATATGAACGATCAGGCAGAGGCGGGAAATTCCATGGCGAATCAGGCATTGTTTGATGCGGAAGGGAATGCGAATCCGGCCCTGACCCATTTGGGAACTATGTAGGAGCAAAGCAGGAAACGCCGGCGCCGGCTGACGGACGCGGAATATGAAAGCGGACGTCAGGGCCGCGGGCGGGGATGCAGGACAATTTAAAACGACCGGCCAATGTAGGCCGCAAGGAGAGGGCAATCATGGGAAAGAAAAAAATAGTAATGTTTGGTATTTTAACGGCGGCGCTTATCGGTGTGCTTGCCGGATGCGGTAAGGCCGACGGGCAAAAAGACGACAAGAAGCTGACCGTTTGGACGAATATGGCGGTAGAAGGAGATACGATCCGAAAATACGGTGACGAATGGGGCAAGGCAAACGGTTATACGGTGGAGGTCATCAAACAGTCGCCTTCGGTACAGCAGTTTGCACAGGCGGTAAATAGCGAATCGGGGCCGGATGCGGTGGTAGGTATCCCCAACGACCAGCTGGCTAATTTCGTAAACGCCGGATTGGCGGCGCAGACGCCGGCGGATCTGTATCAGGACGCGGATTTTTCCAATGCTGCGATACAGGCATGTTATGTGGAGGGAAACAGATATGCCGCGCCTCTTGCCGTGGAAACGATCGCTTTGTTTTATAATACGGAGAAAGTATCAAAAGTACCGGATACATGGGAGGAATTGATTGAGACGGCATCCGGGAACGGCGGCGTACAGTTCGACGCGACAAGCATTTATTATGATCTGGGTTTTGTGCGTGCCTGTGGCGGTTATATTTTCAAATATGAAGACGGCGCTTATGACGTAAACGATGTGGGGCTTGCAAACGAAGGGGCCGTTGAAGCGTATGAGTTTATTTATTCACTGTACAAAGATTACGGATATGTGTCCGCAGACGTTACGGCGGATATTGCGAGGAGCAACTTCCAAAACGGCGAGACTGCATTTTATATCGGCGGCCCTTGGGATATCGACGGTTTCCAATCTGCCGGGACGCCATATGACATTTGTGTCATGCCGACTTTTCACGGAGAAAACTTTGTGACGCCCGTCGGGACACAGGTCAGTTTTGTAAGCAGTAAGTCGGATAAACAGGATATGGCGTGGGACTTTATCATGTATCTGATCGATAACGGCGCCGTCGATATGTATCAGGCAGGCGCACGGATTCCTGCAAAGCTTTCGGATCAGGAAAACGAGACGATCCAAAGCGATCCGGCATCCAAAGTATTTATCGAGCAGAGCGGCTGCGGAGAGCCAATGCCTACCGTTTCGGAAATGGGACAGCTTTGGACGATACACACCAATAATATACGCTCTATGTGGACCGGCGAATTGACCCCGAAAGCGGCTGCGGAAAATATCGTTGCCCAGCTAAAGGAATCTGTGGAACTGATGAATTCGGGAAAATAAAAAATGGGAGATGGGAGTTAGTATGAAAAAAAAGAATAACGCGAAAGCGTATCCGTATCTGGCCCCGGCGCTGATCTCAATTTTGGCGGTAACGGTTCTTCCGATCGTGTATACGGTAATCGTTTCTTTTACAAATTATAATATGTTTCATTTAGAAAGCTTTTCCTTTGTCGGATTTGCAAATTACCGGGAAGTTTTTTCGGGAAGCATCAAAAACGTATTCTTTCCGGTGCTGGGCTGGACGGTCTGCTTTGCGCTGATCAGTACGGCCGGTTCCTATACTATGGGCCTGCTTTTGGCGATCCTGCTCAATAATCCTCATATGAAAGAATCGAAAATATACCGGGCGCTTTTGATCGTTCCGTGGGCGCTGCCGTCCACTATCGCTATCTTGGCGTGGCAGGGACTTTTGAACGAGCAGTACGGCGGTATCAACAACTTGCTGCATACGCTGGGGATAGGGGCAGGCATTCCGTGGCTGACGGATCCGTTCTTTGCGAGGCTGGGTATCATTATCGTCAATGTCTGGCTGGGGTATCCTTATATGCTGAACGTATGCTTAGGAGGCCTGCAGGCTATTTCACAGGAATTTTACGAGGCGGCAAGGATAGACGGGGCGTCTAAGTTTCAGTGCTTTCAAAAAATCACACTGCCAATGGTGACAAAACTTTCCATCCCTCTCGTGATATCGACTTTTGCTTCAAATTTCAATAACTTCGGGAATATTTTCATGATCACGGAGGGCGGTCCTGCCAGAGTGGATAATCAGTTTGCGGGATATACGGATATTTTGGCGAGTACGACTTATAAAATGACCACATGGTCGAACCGGTATGAATTGTCGGCAACTTTCAGCGTACTGGTATTTATCATCGTGGGTACGTTTACTTTGGTAAATATGCATTTTTCAGGCGCTTTTAAAGAAGTGGATTAGAACGGCGCGGGAAGGAGTTCCGACGTACCGGAGAGGAAGGCGCCGGAGGACCGGACCGTGTCTGGGAGGGTAAGGTTGAATAAAAATGTGTATTCAACCTATTGATTTGAGTGTGCGTCGCAACGCGCAGATGGGTATAAAAATGAATCGATATAAAGACAAGTTATCTTTTGCGGATAAGCGTACATTATGGATCAGCCGGGTGGTAGTCTGGCTGGCGATCGTCGTCGTCATGTTTCCCACATTGTGGATCGTGATGTCTTCTTTTTCGGCGGGGGACAGTTTTTTCTTGTCTTCGCTGTTTCCAAAAAATTTCAGCACGGAGCATTATGTGGATCTGTTCCGGGAAACTGATTTTGTAAGATGGGTAGGAAACTCCCTGAAAATATGTCTGATTGTATCCGTGCTTCAGTTGGCGCTTACGGTGCTGGCAGCATACGCCTTTTCAAGACTGCGTTTTACGGGAAGAAAATACGGGCTCATGACGCTTTTGGTACTACAGGTATTTCCCAGCAGCATGGCGGTATCGGGATACTATATTCTAATATATAAGTTTGGGCTGGTGGACAGCAGTCTGGCGTTGATCTTAGTGCTTGCAGGCGGGAGCGCGTTTAATATCTGGCTGCTGAAATCTTATATCGACGGGATTCCGGTGGAACTTGACGAGGCGGCAATGGTGGACGGCGCGGGGCATTTTACGGTGTTTTACCGGATCACGCTGCCCCTTGCCATGCCGCAGATGGTGGTGATCTTTTTATTTTCTTTTATTGCCACATACAGCGAGTATGTGATCACTTCGGTGTTTTTACAGACGCCGGGAAAAATGACGCTGGCGCTGGGACTGCAGTCGTTTATTACGAACCAGTTCGCGGCTCATTGGACGCTGTTTTCGGCTGCGGCGGTATTGTCGTCTCTGCCGATCATGATTATATTTATGGCGTTACAGAAATATATCCAAAACGGACTGATTGCGGGCGGCGTGAAAGGGTAACGGTATCAAAGCGGGGGCTGCAGGAAAGCCGAAGGGAAAACTGACAGGAAAATCCGCGCAAAAAATTTTTCACAAAAACACTGGAATGTGGTACAGTAGTAGGCAGGAAGAGAAAGTTCTTTCTGCCTTTTGTGATGTCCGGATCTTAGAGCATTTTTCAAACGCGTCCCAGAGGCCGGATGAGAAGGGAGAAAGTCCCCGCAGAAGCGGGCAGATGGGAGCAAAAATGCATTTTGTGGATGCGAAGGGAATTTTATCATCGGGAAACGGCATGAACATTTACAGAGGATGTACCCACGGCTGTATTTATTGCGACAGCCGCAGCAAATGCTATCAGTTTACCCATGATTTTGAGGATATTGAAGTGAAACGTAATGCGCCGGAACTGTTGGAGAGGGCGCTGCGCTCAAAAAGAAAAAAATGTATGATCGGGACGGGAGCTATGTGCGACCCTTATATGCAGTGTGAAGAGCAGTTAAAACTGACCGGAAAATGTCTGGAACTGATCGATCATTACGGATTCGGACTTGCCATACAGACAAAGTCGGATCGGATCCTGCGGGATCTGGAACTGCTGAAAAGTATAAACCGCAAAGCGAAATGTGTGGTGCAGATGACGCTGACCACTTATGATGAAGAAGTGTGCAGGATCGTCGAACCGAACGTATGCACCACCAAAAGGCGGTATGAAGTATTGGAGATCCTAAAAGAAAACGGGATTCCCACGATCGTCTGGCTGTCGCCGCTGCTGCCTTGGATCAATGATACGAGGGAGAATATCGAGGGGATCTTACGGTACTGCATACAGGCCAAGGTATACGGTATCCTCTGTTTCGGAATAGGGCTGACGCTCAGGGAAGGGAACAGGGAATATTTTTACGAAGCTTTGGAACGGCACTTTCCGGGGCTTAGAAAGAAATACCACAACCAATACGGTTATGCTTATGAGATCGCCAGCGGGCGTCAAAAAGAACTGATGGAAATACTCCGCAGAACCTGCAAAGAATATGGCATAGTATGCGGGACGAAGGAACTATTTGATTATATGCACGCCTTTCCGGAGGAGAAAGGGTATGAGCAGCTCAGTTTGTTTTAAGCCGATCGTTTTTATGCGTATCAGACGAAAGAAAGGAAGATTTTGTGAGCCTGTTGCAGGAGATTGAGGATTATATGCCCGGGAATCAACAAGAAGAACAAGATAAAGAACAAATGATTTGGTTTATAAAGAACCATCCGGATTATTTAGAAAGGACGAACCGGCTTGCACATTTTACGGCGTCTATGTGGACGGTAAATAAGGAGCATACAAAAACGTTGATGGTATATCATAATCTGTATGATTCCTGGTCATGGATCGGCGGACATGCGGACGGTGAAGAAGACTTATGCGCAGTGGCGCTGCGCGAGTTACAGGAAGAAACCGGTATAAAAAATGCAGTATTGGTCAGTAACCGAATCTTCAGTTTGGAATCGTTAACGGTGAACGGACATGATAAAAAAGGGATTTATGTACCCGGGCATGTGCATTATAATGTAACCTATTTTGCAGAGGCGGATGAAAAGGAAAAGCTGGCCGTGAAGGAAGACGAGAATTTGGCAGTACAGTGGCAGTCTTTTGAAGAGGCATTGCAATTGCCGGACGAACCATGGATGGTAGAACGCATTTATAAAAAATTAATAGAAAGAAGTTAAGGAGTACGCAAAGAGGTATACATATGAAAAATTTAACTTCCGGAAAACCGTTAAAACAAATCCTTGTGTTTGCGGTCCCGCTTTTTATCGGGCAGCTTTTTCAACTGTTTTATAGTCTTGTGGACACCCGGATCGTAGGAGAAACTTTGGGAGAGACGTCTTTGGCGGCGGTAGGCGCGACTACGACGCTGAGCGATATGCTGACAGGACTGTTAAACGGTTTTACGAACGGTTCAGCGATTATAGTCGCTTCTTACTTCGGGGCGGGAGATGAAAAAAATATGAAAAAGGCGGCGGGCGGTACGGTTGTGCTGGGCACAGGGGCCGCCGTTCTGATCAGTATTTTGTGTCTGGCATTTTTATCCCCGATCTTGCGGATCTTGCATATCGACGCTGAAATACTGGCGGAATCAAAAAGTTATATCAGCGTGATTCTTGCAGGACTTCTTGCCGCGGCATTTTATAATGTCTGTGCGGCTATTCTCCGCGCAGTGGGAGATTCCCTGACTCCGTTATTGTTTTTGATCTTCGCTTCTTTTTTAAATATCTTTCTGGACTATATGTTTATCCTGCATTTACATATGGGGGTGGCGGGGGCCGCTTATGCGACGGTGGTTTCGCAGGCAGGTTCCGCCTTGCTTTGTTTTTGCTATATGAGGAGAAAATATCCGCAGCTTGCTCTGCGGAAGGAAGATGTAAGGCTTTCCAAAGCCGTTGTGAAAAAATTACTGCCGACGGGGCTTTCCATGGGATTTATGGTGTCTTTTGTGAGTTTGGGCACATTGGCGCTGCAGACCAGTATCAATACATTCGGGACGAACATCATTGTGGCCCATACCGCGGCAAGAAAAGCGACTTCTATTTTTATGCTGCCTTTTTCCGTATTGGGCGCTACTTTGGCAACTTACTGCGGACAGAATTTAGGCGCGGGGAAATATGAAAGGATCAAAACAGGAATAAGGGATACGGTATTGCTTACGTTCGGATGGTGTACTCTTGTGATTCTCGCCGCCTATACATTATCCCCGCAATTGATCGGAGCGATCACCGCGTCAAGAGAGAAAGAAATCGTGGATACGGCGTCTTTGTATCTGAGGGTAAATACGGCGTTTTATTTTGTGCCTGCCGTTATCTGCCTGTTCCGAAACAGTATGCAGGGGTTCGGGGATAACAAGACGCCCGTATTTTCCAGTGCTTTGGAACTGATCGGAAAGATAGCCGTGGCGTTCTTTTTAGCGCCGGTGATCGGGTATATGGGGATCATCGTGGCAGAACCTATCGTATGGTTTATCATGGTGATTCCGCTGGTCGTAAATATGAAAAGGAGTCCGGTCATGAAGAAATAAGCGCCGCTGTCTCACGATGCATTTACTGATACCGGCGGCGCTGTCCGGTTCTTATCGTTTCATCTTTGTCTGTTCTGATGATTCCGGAAGGAATTTTTTTAAAAGATTCCTGTTACATAGGAAACTTTCACTTTTCTTAAGAAAAACTTTCGCTTTTTTCACATTGCATCTTTCGTTTTTTTCTGTATCCTAAATAACGAACAAAAGAAAAAAACATAGCGTGAAATTAAAAATTTCCCGATCCTGATTTATACGCCTGCGGAAGCAGGCAAATGGGAGTTAGCGTGAAATTAAAATTTCCCGATCTTGATTTATACGCCTGCTAAAGCAGGCAGATAGGAGCAAATATGAAATACATTACTTTTGTCGTTCCTTGTTATAATTCAGAAAGTTATATGAGAAGATGTGTGGATTCGCTACTGTCCGGTGGAGAGGACGTAGAGATCATCATTGTAAACGACGGTTCTTCGGACCGGACGGGAGAGATCGCCGAAGAATATCAGAGCAAATATCCGACGATTGTAAGAGCGGTTCAAAAAGGAAACGGCGGACATGGTTCCGGTGTGAACACGGGGCTTTCTTTGGCAGGAGGGAAATATTTTAAGGTAGTGGATTCGGACGACTGGGTAGATCAGGCGGCATACCGGAAAGTACTGAAGTTTTTGAAATCTTCCTGCGAGCCGGATCTGCTGATCTGCAATTATGTATACAACCATTTGGATGAAGGCAGGGCAAAGAGCATGGGATATCAGAATGTCTTACCGGAGAATACCTTGTTTACATGGAACGAGATCGGGCATTTTTCACCGTCTCAGTATTTGATCATGCATGCCATGATCTATAAAACGTCGGTACTGAAAAAATCGGGGGTCGTTTTGCCTGAACATACTTTTTATGTAGATAATATTTTTGCTTATCAGCCGCTGCCTTTGGTAGAAAGCGTCTACTATATGAACGTGGATCTGTATCAATATTACCTTGGCAGAGAAGACCAGTCGGTGAATGAAAAAGTACTGATGAGCAGGATCGACCAGCAGATCAAAGTGACGAAAATCGTAGCGGCTTGCGTGGATCTGGAAAAAGTAAAAGAGAAGTATCCCAAGCTCGCTTTATATATGTGCCGCAATATTTCCATTATGATGGCCATTTCTTCCATTCATCTGTTACTCATACAAAACGACGAAGCGATCAGTAAGAGAAGGAAACTTTGGGAAGATATCAAAGAAGAGGATAAAAAGCTGTATTACCGGCTGAAGTATACAAAACTGAGCGGCCTTACTTACCTGCCAAGCCGGATTGGCAGCAAGATCACCGTAGGCGGATACCGTATTGCCAAGAAGATCTATCAGTTTCAGTAGTCAGGAGGCGTTACTTTGGCGAAGATATATATTGCGTTTGTGGATACGCCGGGGCTTTTTGCAAGTATCCTGCATCGGGTATTGAAGCAAAAATATATCCATGTGGTACTTTCCTTTGACAGGCGTTTAAAGGAGGCGTATAGTTTTGGAAGAAGAAATCCCGCCTTGCCGTTTTTTGCCGGTATGGAAAAGGAGAATGCGGAAGAGATCGTCAGAGTCTTTCCCACGGCGGAATACGAAATCTGTGAAGTGGAGTGTACGGATCAGCAGAAAGAAGCGCTTCGGGAACAGGTGAGGAAGGATTATAAGAAAAGATTCTGTTATCACTATGCGGTGCTGAGCCTTTTCTTTGTATGGAGGCAGAAACCGTTTTATCAAAAAAACCATTTTACCTGTTCTTCTTATCTGGCGAAACTTTTTTCGGATGTACGGCTGTGGGATTTTGGCAAGCATTTTTCGGTGGTTACACCAAGAGATTTTTATGAATGGAAGGGGAAGAAGATGATCTTTGAGGGCAGATTATCGGAATTTATCATAGAAGAGAAACAGAGCGGAAAGCGTATGGCAAGGCCGGCATATGAGTGGTAAGAAAAGGGTCTTTCAATTATTGTTTTTTGCTCTCGTAACAGGAATCACTTTGTATGTAGTTTTTTCAGGACAGGATCTTTCCGCGCTGATCCAGGGGATCCGCAGGCTGGATCCGGTCAGTCTGATTTTGGCGGTGGCGCTGGGGGTTCTTTTCGTCAGCATGGAAGGGATCATGATATGGCATCTGCTCCGGTCCATGAATGGAAAGAGCAGTCTTAGGCAGTGTATCTGCTATTCTTTCATCGGCTTTTTCTATTCCGGGATCACGCCTTCGGCTACCGGAGGCCAGCCCATGCAGCTTTATTATATGTGTAAGGACGGAAACAAAGCTTCCGACAGCTCCCTCGTTTTGATGACGGTGGCGGCTTTTTATAAATTTGTATTGGTATTGATCGGGATTGTGACGGCCCTTCTGTGGGGCAGGCGGATCAGGGAATATCTGGGTACATATGAACCGGTGTTTTGGCTGGGGCTTTTCTTGAACAGTGCGCTTGTGGCGATGATCGTGTGTTTGATGGTAATGCCCCGGATTATGGAAAAGATCGCCTTTGGCGTTCTTGACCTCGTTTACCGTGTGAAGAACAGAAAAAAAGCGGGGAGGGAATCACTTCCTGCCAGAAAACCGGATTCCGGTAAGGAGAAACCTGCTGAAGCGGACATGGGGGATAAAAAAGAAAAAGTTTCCCGTTTTATTAGAAGTTATAAGGAATCGGCGGATTATCTCAAAAAAAATAAAGGGATTCTTTTCCGTATCCTCTTTTTGACGTTCCTCCAAAGAGGGATGGTATTTTTTGTGACTGCGCTGATCTATAAAGGATACGGCTTGTCGGGAAATTCGGCATGGCATATCATGGCCCTGCAGGCATCCGTTTACATCGCGGTGGATATGCTGCCGGTGCCGGGGTCTCAGGGAATTACGGAAATGATGTATACGACGGTGATGCTGCCCGTCTTCGGAAAAGCGTATCTGATGCCCTCCATGATCGTGACGAGGGCGGTCAATTTTTATATTTTGCTGATCATCAGCCTGATCATAGTACTCGGCTATCATTTTGTCATAGACCAGAAGAAAAGTATTTGCTACAATAAATAATAGATGCATTTTCAAACATACTTTAAGAAAGAGAAGGTTGAAGGGCAATGAGTATCAATCGATTATTATGTGACGGCTGGGAATTTTCTAAAAATCTCTATGGTACGGAGTATGGCGATGCGCTTCTATGGGAAAGCGTAACTTTGCCGCATGACTGGCTGATTTATGATACGAAGCGGCTTTATGAAACGTCTACCGGATGGTACAGACGGGAATTGATGTATGAACCGCAGGAAAACGAATGTGTTTCCCTGCGGTTTGAAGGCGTATATATGGACAGCAGGGTGTATGTCAATCAACGTTTGGCGGGGGAATGGAAATACGGTTATTCTACTTTTGAATTTGACATTACAGAGTTGCTGGAAAAGGGAAGGAATCTGCTCAGCGTACAGGTGAATTATCGTGCGCCTAATTCAAGGTGGTATTCCGGCGCCGGCATTTATAGGAAAGTGTGGCTGAAAACCTATGCGGACTGTCATCTTATTGCAGACGGCGTATATGTCAGCGCCGATGCGGACGGGAATGTCCGCATAACGGCAGAGGCAGAACGTCCGGAAGAGATCCCCGTTTCGGAGCTGTCTATCCGCCATACGATCTATGACGGAGACGAAGAGCTTGTACGGACGGAGCGCCCCTGCTGCGCTGCGGAAAAGACCTGCATACCGGAGCCGGTGCGCAGGGAAGGCCGGAAATATTCGGTCAACCAAAGCAGTCTCAGGATAGAGAACCCCCGGCTTTGGGATCTGAAAAATCCCAAAAGGTATCGGCTGGTCACGCAGCTTTTGAGAAACGGACAAACAGTCGATGTGCAGGAAGGGTTTTTTGGTTTCAGGAGCATTTTATTTACGCCTGACGAAGGATTTTTCTTAAACGGCAGACATGTTAAGATTCAGGGGTGCTGCGAGCACCACGATCTGGGCGCGCTTGGCGCGGCGGTAAACAGGGCGGCGATTGAGCGGAAATTTAAGATCTTAAAAACTATGGGCGTGAATGCTCTCCGCACGAGCCATAATATGCCTGCGGAGGAGTTCATGGAACTTGCCGACGAAATGGGATTTTTGGTCATGTCGGAAGGATTTGATATGTGGGAAATGTCCAAAACGGAATATGATTACGCAAGATTTTTCCCGGAGTGGATATCAAAAGACGTTGCTTCATGGATCAGGCGGGACCGGAATCATCCTTCGGTCATCGGCTGGAGCGTGGGAAACGAGATTTACGATACCCATGCGGGGGAAAGGGGACAGGAGGTCATTTCTTTACTTTGCACACTGGTTCGCGAACACGACCCGAGGGGCAACGGTTATGTGACCGTCGGATCCAATTATATGCAGTGGGAGAATGCGCAGAAATGCGCCGACATAGTAAAACTGGCAGGGTATAATTACGCGGAACATCTTTACAGAGAGCATCATGAGAAATATCCGGACTGGATGATCTATGGAAGCGAAACGGCGTCCGTGCTCCAAAGCAGGGGGATCTATCATTTCCCGCTTTCTCAGGAGACTCTTGCGGAGGATGACGAGCAATGTTCTTCTCTTGGAAATTGTACCACAGGCTGGGGGACAAAGAATACGGAAAGCTGTATCATTGCGGACCGTGATACGAAATTCAGCGCAGGACAGTTCATTTGGACAGGCTTTGACTATATCGGGGAGCCTACGCCTTATTCTACCAAAAACAGTTATTTCGGGCAGTTTGATACGGCGGGATTCCCAAAAGACAGTGCATTTGTGTTCCGGGCAGAGTGGACGGATCACCGGGTTTCTCCGTTTGTACATATTTTTCCTTATTGGGATTTTACGAAAGGAGAGCAGATTGATGTGCGGGTAACATCCAATGCGCCGGAAGTAGAGTTATTTTTTCAAGGAAGATCTGTCGGCAGGGAGAAGATCGATCATAAGCACGGGAAAAAACTTACGCTGGATACCGTACTTACTTATGAAGAGGGGGAACTGTGCGCCGTCGCCTATGACGAGGACGGAAAAGAGATTGCCCGTGATGTAAAGAGGAGCTTCGGGGACACTGCTGTCTTAAAACTTACGCCGGATAAAACGGTTTTAAAAGCAGACGGAAATGATCTGATCTTTTTGGATATTTCGGCGTATGACAGGAACGGAGAATTTACGGCCAATGCCAATAACCGTGTTTTTGTGGAAGTGAGCGGCGCAGGCAGGCTGGTAGGTCTTGATAACGGCGATTCTTCGGATTATGAACCATATAAAGGCACTTCACGCAGATTGTTTTCAGGAAAACTGCTGGCGGTTATTGCTGCCAGAACGCAGGCGGGAGAGATCGGGATACGGGTGACATCCCCCTCCGTTCCTGAAAGCACATTAACATTGCAGGCGGTCATGCCGGAAGACGAGAGAAAAGGGGAGGAAGAGCGCCGGCTTTTTACCGGACGGACGGTATGGGAAGAGAATACGGCCCTTCCATTGGACTGTGAAGATCCGGAACATGACATTCCTGTCAGAAAGATCGAGCTTGTAAGCGAAAGCAGGTTTTTTACCAAAGAACGGCAGGAGATTCTTTTTACAGCAGTCGTTTCTCCTTCGAATGCTTCTTATGCGGAAGAGATTGAGTACCGTATCACCACGGTATTAGGGATCGAGTCCAATCTGGCAAAGGTGGAGTACGCCAAGGGAGGAGAGGTTTCGGTACGCTGCCTTGGAGACGGAGAGTTTTACTTAAGGGCGCTGTGTAAAAACGGCACGGATAAGTATCATATCCTGTCCCAGATCAGACTGCAGGGAGAAGGCATTGGAGCGGCGTCTTTCGATCCGTATCAATTGATCAAGGGAGGCCTGTTCACCCTTTCCAGCGGCAATGTAGGCAACGGGATCGAACACGGCGCTTCGTTTCCGTGGGAAAAAAGCTGGATCGGATTTGAACGGGTGGACTTTGGAACGGTGGGCAGCGATACGGTGACGACGCCTATTTTCGCAAATAGTACCGATCCGGTCAGAATACGTTTTTATGACGGGATTCCGGAGGAAGGCGGCGAGCTGATCGGCGATTTCCAATACCATAAAAAGCCGGTATGGATGACCTATATACCGGAAACATACAGGCTTTCCAAAGTGCTGAAGGGCCTGCATACGCTGGTGATCGAATCGGAGGACGGGTATCATTTAGAGGGATTTTGTTTTGAAAAACGGGAAAAAGAATTTCTGGAGATCGGCGCCGTCTGTCATGAAAAGCTGTACGGCGACCAGTATACCGTAGAAGCCGATGCGGTTACGGGGATCGGCAATAACGTTATGTTTGAATTTGGCGAGTTTAATTTCGGGGAAAACCGGCCGACGGCGATAGAGGTCGTAGGAAGGTCCGCTCTTCCTCAAAACAGTATCCATGTGGTTTTTGAAGGAGACACAAGCAGACGGGAAATTCTGGAATTTGCAGGCGCGCAGGAGTATACGGCAAGGAGATTCGAACTGGAGGGGATTTCAGGCAGGTGTAAAGTATCTTTCGTATTCCTTCCGGGAAGCTGCTTCGACTTTCAGTCTTTCCGGTTTATAAAAGAGTGATAATAGGGGCGGGGTAAGGGCATTCGTGAAACGGGAAATGCCATAATAAAAGCATAGTGGAAACAAAGCAGAAAGAACGGTCATGAAAGCGGCGGTTCTTTTTGCTTTTGGGTATGCGTCTTAAAAATCTTCATATGAAATTCATATGTGCGTGTTATACTACTGAAAAAATAAGAAAGATCATAGGAGTGGGTATGGATACATCAAAATATAGAGTCCTGTTTCTGGAGGACGAACCGACGATCAGAGAGGTGCTGACCGAATATATGCTGATTTCCGGATATGAGGTGACGGAAACGGAAAGGGGAGACAGGGCGATAGAACTTTTGAAAAGCGGGACTTACGACATTGCCGTGTTGGACATCATGGTACCCGGCGCAGACGGATTTGAAGTATTGTCTTATATGAAAGAGCATTGCAGGGAAACGGCGGTCATTATGCTGACGGCATTGGAAGATGAAAAGACGCAGGTGAAAGCCTTTAACCTGTATGCGGACGATTATGTCATAAAGCCGGTATCCCCCATCATTTTGCTGAAACGTATGGAGACGATCCTGCGGCGTACAGATAAAAAACAGGAAAGGGAAAAGGACAAGAAGGAAGGGCTTTATCTGGAAGAAGAAGCATACTGCGCTTTTTATCAGGGAGAAAGGCTGCCGCTTACTTTGAGCGAATATCTGCTTTTACAGACTCTTTTCAAAGAACCGGGCAGGGTGTTTACAAGGGAGCAGCTTATTTTGCGTATTTTCAATGAGGATTATATCGGAAACGACAGGATCATCGACGCCCATGTGAAGAATCTGCGTAAAAAGCTTCCGATTTCCTGTATCAAGACCGTGATTGGGGTAGGATATCAGTTTGAAGCGTGCAAAGAGGGATGGAAATGAAGGTAAGATTAGGACAAAGAAATCTTTTTTACAGTATGATACTGGCGGGCAGCATGTTAACGTTTTTGGTCGGATATTTTGTATATATGCTGCCGTCTTTGTATGTGGATTATAAGATGGAACAAAATCTGAAAGCGGTAACGGAACAGCATAAAGCTTATTCGGAACAGGGAAGTTATGCGGACGTGCAGGTAGCGAATCCGACGGCATGTTTTTCCGTGACGATACCGGACGAAGGGGACAGTATCCGTATCGTTTCCAAACTGTTTTCGGTAAACGTGACGGTAAAGGAAGAACGGCTGCGGGAAGTATTTGACGAAGTCCGTATCGTTTTACAGGAATACAGCGGGGAAACGCCCGAGGAAGAAAAAACAAGAGAAGATTTTGAAGAAACGGTGCAAAGATGGGAGGATGCCTTACGGGATGTTTTTTCGGAAAATCAGTTTCATCCGGTTCAGGTAGATCTGTTGGAACAGCAGGAGTTTCCAAACGAATACCACGGAGAATATGAGAAAATGCACGGGGTATCCGACCGGTTTGTGATTTTGGAAATGGGAGTGGAAGATTCCCGAAACAAATATGTGAACTATATTGCCGCGGAGAGAAAGGAAGACAGTCTGATCCTTACGTTTCTGCCGGTCATGACGCCGGATATGAACGAGATCAGGCCCATCGTGATGCAGAGCCTTCCCATGCTCGGAACCGTAATTTTTTTGCTGGTACTGTTGTTTTCGCAAGTTTATTCAAGAGGGATCGTAACGCCTATCGTGCGGCTTGTGCATCATACGGAGCAGATGAAAGGCGGTTATGACGTCCGGCAGTTTCCGGCGGGGGAGATCCGGGAGGACAGGGGAGACGAGATCGGGATGCTGGCGGCGACCATAGAGGAGCTTTATCAAAAGCTCAGGGCAAGCTATGAAGAACTGGAGGGAAAAAATCAGGTATTGGAGGAAGAAAATAAAAGACAGGAAGTTTTGCTCCGGGCCTCTTCCCATCAATTGAAGACGCCCATATCCGCAGCCCTTTTACTGGTGGATGGAATGAAGAACAACATTGGGAAATACCGGGACAGGGAGAAATATCTTCCTAAAGTGAAAGAACAGCTTTTATCCATGAAAAAAATGGTGGCGGATATTTTGTATCTGGAACATTGCGGAGAAAACCTTGATTTCGGAATAATAGAGATCCGGGATGCGGTGAACGCGCAACTGGCGTTTTACCGCGTCCCAATCGGGGAGAAAGAGCTTCAGGTCAGTGTGGAGGGGACGCGGACGGCGGAAACGGAGACGGATCCGGCGGTCTTTTCCCATATTTTATCCAACTTATTGTCCAATGCGGTCAATTATACGCCTCAAGGAGGAAAAATAAGGATTTTTCTGGAAGAAGAAAGGCTGACGATACAAAATTATGGAGTCCGGATAGAGGAAGATCTTCTGCCGCATATTTTTGAACCCTTCGTAAGCGGGAACCATGAGAAGAAGCGAGGCGGCGTGGACAGCCACGGATTGGGATTATATATTGCCGCGTATTATGCAAAAAAACTGGGAATGAAACTGGAGATCGGTAATACGGGAGACAGCGTGACTGCAACGCTTTTATATTTCACATTGACTCCCATCCGCCCGCACTAGCGGGCATACGAATCAGGATTGTGAAATTTTATATTTCACATTGACTTCATAAGAACTTCATACGGATCTGTTATAGTTTGGATAAGGGAAAAATCAAAAAAGGATACGGAGAGGAGAAGTTATGGGACATTCTGAATTATTGGCCGTGGAAAGGCTGACGGTGCATTATGGAAAGGACACTGCGCTTGATATAGAAACGCCGATCCTGATCGAAGAGGGAGACAGGATCGGCATCATCGGTTCGAACGGCGCGGGTAAAAGCACTTTAATTAAAAGTATTTTGGGTCTGGTGAATTATGAGGGCAGCATCCGTACCAGACTCACGGTGGAGCAGATCGCAACCCATATGCAGTCCAACGGATATACGGACGCTATGGCGACCAGACATATTTTGGAGGCCGTTTTAAACACAAAGATCTCAAAGAATCAAAAATTGCGGGAGCTGATTGAGTATTTTGAGTTTGAGGACTGCTTGAGAAAAAAATACAGTAAGCTTTCGGGAGGGCAGAAACAGAGGTTTACGATTATTATGGTAATGATGCAGGACGCGCCCTTAACGTTTTATGACGAGGTCACATCGGGGCTTGATTTTGAAACAAGGCAGAAACTAGTGGAAAAGCTGGTCGCATGGTATCGGGACAGGGATTCCAGCCTGTGCATCGTATCCCATTATTATGAGGAGCTGGAGCAGCTTGCCAATAAACTGCTGATTTTGGATAAAGGGAAGGTGGTCGACTTTGGAAAAAAGGAAGACCTGTTCCGGAAATACTGTGGAAGGGCGGTTATCGTCTTAAACCATTCTCCGGAAAAAGAAACCTTATTAAAAAATTATGTGAAGCTGGCAGCGCCGCCTCATTTGATTGCGCTGTCCTGTGACACAGAGGAAAAAGAAAGAGAAATCACGGAACTTCTGCTGAAAAATAATATTGATTACAGACGCAGCAGTACGGACATAGAAATCATTTATACGAATGCAAAGGAAAAACAAAGAGGGCAGGTGAATAGGCAATGAATAAGGAAAACAGAAAAACGATCACATTATCTATGATACTTTATGAACTCCGTAATGTTACGGGAAATCCTTTTGTACACATTTTTGGGATCGGGATGCCGGTGCTTATGTCGATTTTGATCACCCGGATCGCCATTGCGGAGATGACGGAGCCTTCGATTGTAAGATCCGTTTCTACCAGCGTGTTTCTGGGGATCGGCGCGTTGATTCCCATGGCTACCATTATGATGGGGTATGCGGTGCAGCAGGCGCAGGAATTGGAAAAGGGGATACCGGAACGCCTGAACTTGTTTGGGATCAAAAACCGTGTGATGTTCTGTAACAGAGCGGTCTCGGAAACGATCTTTATGGTGGCGGCATTTTTGATCTATTTTCTGGTAGGAGTCGTCTTTCTGGATTTGGAAATGCCGGTTTTTTCAGGCGCAGTCTGCTATATAGTCTGTATACTCATTTTCAGTATCTTTTGTTTTATGCTTGCGCATGCGATCGCGTCGCTTTTGAGAAAATTCAGCGTTACCTATTGCGTATCCATGTTGATCTACTTTGCCTGTATGATCCTTGGCGGGATGATGGGGATGAGCTACGAAAGTATGCCGAAGATGATGCAGGCGGCGGCAAAACTGCTTCCGGTCACTTATATGAACAGGGATTTCTTTACGATATGGACAGGAAAAGAATATAATTTTGTGCCGATGCTGCAGTCCTATTTGTTTTTTGGCGCCGTGTCGGGGATTCTGCTGTTTATTGCAGCGAGAAAACAGACAAGGAAGATCTGAGGATTTTTGGGAGAAAAGGAATAGGGGAATGCTCTTTACCGCAAATGCGGCGGAGGGGCGTTCCTTTTTTCTGCTTCAGGCGTCCTTCTCTCTGCGTCAGACCTTGGGAGCATTTTTCAAAGGTACACTGGCAGGAAGACCCCGGATATTATATAGACTGCACAAAAATTGTGCCGGATTATATGAAAAAGTATACGAAAAGGATAAAAATAATGTACAAGATAAATATATGTGGTATAATATCCGTATATCATGTTGAAGCAGCCTATATCCGCTACAGGCTGCAGAATGCAAAAGAAAGGCTGTTTTTAACGGCTTGTGGATAGAAAACAAGCAGCAGGAAAAGAAAGCTTGTGAAAGGAGAAAGGTATGAAAAAGAAAGTTTTAGCGGGCATTTTGGCAGTGGCGCTCTGTGCGGTAAACCTTACCGGATGCGCGGGCGCACCCAGAGAGGGAAATGTTTCCGGCGGCGGGCAGGTGGAAAAAGAGGTGCAGGAAACGGAAACCATGCAGGAAACCGAAGGCGGGGTAGTTACTCTGCGCGTGTGGTCGGAAGAGGCAAATTTCCCGACTTTGACAAAGATGATCGAAAGCTTCAAAGAAAAATATGCGGGGCAGGCGGAGTTTGACATCATTTTGGAGCAGGGATCGGATTCTAACAATAAAGACGCGCTTTTAGCGGACGTACATAATGCACCGGATGTTTTTCCGTTTGCAGACGACCAGTTGGCGGCTATGGTTGCGGGAGGGGCCATTGAGCCGGTGGACAATGTGGAGGCGGTCAAAGAGGCAAACTTAGACGAAGCGGTAGAGGCGGCTTCTATCAACGGCGTGCTTTACGGTTATCCGATGACGGCAGATAACGGCTATTTTATGTATTATGATAAGAATTATTTTACGGAGGCGGACGTACAGACGTTAGACGGTATGCTGGCGGTAGCGGAGGCAGCGGGAAAGCAGATTACGATGGACTGGGCGTCCGGATGGTATCTGTATGCGTTCTTCGGCAATACCGGATTGGATTTTGGCGTGAATGATGACGGCGTTACCAATCACTGCAACTGGAACGCCACGGAAGGCCCGGTCAAAGGAACGGATATTGCGGAGGCAATGCTTGCCATTTCGGCAAGCCCGGCATTTAGAAATTGCGGGGACGGGGACTTTCTGGCAGGCGTACGGGATGGCAGCGTGATTGCAGGAGTCAGCGGCGCGTGGAACGCAATGGAGATCAAAGAGCTGTGGGGCGCGGATTACGGTGCCGTCAAGATGCCTACCTATACCTGCGCAGGACAGCAGATACAAATGTCTTCATTTACGGGATACAAGATGATGGGCGTTAATGCTTATTCCAAACATAAAAAATGGGCGCTTAAGCTTGCTGACTGGCTGACAAACGAAGAAAACCAAACGCTTCGGTTTGTTGAGAGGAACCAAGGGCCTTCCAACAAAAATGCGGCGGCTTCGGACGAGGTGAAGCAGGTTCCGGCGATCCACGCCGTGATCGAGCAGTCGCAGTTCGGCAGGCTGCAGAGAGTAGGAAACAGTTATTGGGATCCCTGTCTGGAATTTGGAGGGATCATGGCTCAGGGCAATCCGGAGCAGACCGATCTTCAGGAACTGATGGATAAGCTCGTGGCGGGGATCACGGTATCGGTAGTACAGTAACAGATGGGGAAAGGAACAGGGTTATTAATCATGAAAAAAAATAAAGGGATCAGTACAAAAATACTTATACTTGTTCCGGTATTTGTTTTGGGGATCGTATCTATCATCTCCAATATAGGGGCAATTTCCAATATCCGCAGCGTCAACGCCAATGCAACCCAGATCGCGAACGGCTATATGACATGCATTTCCAAGCTCAGCAGCATAGAAAGGGAAACGCAGTTGATCCACAGGCTTGGGCTTTCCCATATTGTTGCCACGGATCTGGATACGATGATCGGGCTGGTGGCAGAGATCCGGCAGGAAGAGGCGGTGTTGGATGAGTATCTGAAAGAATTTGAAGTTTTTGCAAAGGCGGAAGGCAGTACGCAGGAAAGTTATCAGGCGCTTCTTAACAGCTACGAAGGAATGAAGTATGAGATCGCGAATCTGCTGGCCTATAGTGCGAACAGCAAGAACGAAGAAGCTTATGCGCTGGCAAACGGGGCGATCGCAGATTATGCCGGCGACATGCAGGCGAGTATCGCCAATATGACGGCAAGGGTCAATGAAAGCGCGGAGACGGCGAAAAAGCAGCTTGCGGCGGTTTATGATAAGGCGGTAGTCACAAGTACGGCGACGATCATTACCAGTATCGTGGCGTTGGCGGTAGCGCTTGTCAGCGTATTTATGCTTGTGATCCGGCCGCTTGACAGGACCCGGAAAGAGATCAGCGGCATTATCGGGGATATCGACAGACGGGAAGGAGACCTGACCAAACGCGTTACGGTGCCGTTCAATAAGGAGATCGCGGCAGTCGGCAGCGGTATCAATGTATTTATGGGAAAACTGCAGGATATCTTTAAAATGATCATCAGCAATTCCCAAAAGATGGAGGAAGTCGTAAACGAAGTTATGGGCAGCGTTATGACTTCGAACAACAGCGTTTCGGATCTGTCTGCGCTGACGGAAGAGCTGGCGGCTACCATGCAGGAAATGTCGGCAAATGCGGCTTTGATCAATACGAATACGGATGCCGTAAGGGACGAAGTGAATCAGATAGCGGACCGGACGACAAAGATCAATACTTATACAAAAGAAATGAAAGAACATGCGGACGCCATGGAAAACGCCGCCCGGACCAATATGGAGTCTACCGGCGTGAAGGTGAACGAGATCCTTACCGTACTTGGCAAAGCGATAGAAGACAGCGACAGCGTGAATCAGGTCAACAGTCTGACGGAAGATATTTTGAGCATTGCAAGACAGACCAACCTGCTTGCGTTAAACGCTTCCATAGAGGCGGCGAGGGCAGGCGAAGCCGGAAAAGGATTTGCAGTGGTGGCAACGGAGATCAGCGATCTTGCGTCGGCCAGTCAGGAGGCGGCGAACCGGATCCAGCAGATCAACAGTATCGTTACGACGGCAGTGCATAATCTGGCGGAACATTCCAACGGTTTGGTCAACTACATGAATGATGCGATCATGCCGGAATTTGAAGGCTTTGTAGAATCGGGCGGCGAGTATAGGAAAAAGGCCGCGTTCATTGAAGAGGTCATGAATGAGTTCGCAGAAAAGACGGATATGCTCAGACAGACTATGGACGGTATTGCGGATTCTATCAACACGATTGCCAATGCCATTGAGGAAGGCGTAAACGGTGTCAGCAGCGCGGCGGACAGCACGCAGGTTTTGGTCGGAGATATGGAAGATATTACCCGCCATATGGACAACAACCAGTCTATTGCAGCGTCTCTGAAACGGGAAACGGAAATTTTCATAAATTTGTAAACAGGTTGGGATCGGGCATAAGGACAGCGCTTTTACAGCACGTTATGGTCTGAAAACGCCGGAAGTATAAGAAAAGACGCGCCGCTTTTAAACAGGTCTGCAGAGACGTTTAAAAGCGGCCTTTTTGTATCGAAATCAGGGCAGCCGGCATAGTGATATAGAAATATCCGGTTAACAGTAAAAGTTATTAAGAAAAAATAAGAAAAATTATTATAAAATTAAGTTGAAGTAGTTTCCTATCAATGATACAGTAAAATACAGACGAATTTTATCGGTTTTTGTCTGAAAAGAAAATAATCGGCGATGATTTATAAAAATTTTTTGAGTGGTGCAGATGGGATTTGATGTCTTTAAGATCTGCCCCTTTGGATTTGATATATTAGGAAGGGGATACTCCTTATGTTGTTTTGCAGTATAGAATTTATATTTATTTTCCTTCCCATTGTACTGCTGATCTATTATTTGGCGCCTGAAAGAGCGAGAAACCCGGTTTTGTTTCTGTCGAGCCTTGGGTTTTATATATATGGAGAACGGCAGTATGCTCCCATATTGCTTTTATCCGTGATCCTTAACTTTTTTGCGGCAAAAGCCATAGAAAAAGCCAAAAATAAAAAGAAACGAAGGGCGCTTTTAGTCTGTACGCTCCTGCTTGATTTTGGCGTATTGTTTTTCTTTAAATATCTGGGCTTTACCGTCAGAAATCTGAACCGTCTGTTTGCGCCGTATCATGGCGGGGAGGCGGTACTGCCTGTGATAAAGCTGGTTTTGCCGTTAGGTATCAGTTTTTATACGTTTCAGCTCGCTTCTTATGTGTTGGACGTATATGGAAAGAAGGTACGCGCGGAACGCAAATTTACGGATTTTGGAACTTACCTGTGCATGTTTCCGCAGTTGATAGCCGGCCCTATTGTAAAGTATACCGATATGGCGGGACAGTTGAAAAAAAGAAAGTATCTTTCCGAGAATTTGGAGGAGGGGCTTAAAACTTTTACGCTGGGGCTTGCGTCCAAAATGCTTTTGGCAAATTCCTGCGGCGCGTTTTGGAACAGAGTGCAGGTGATCGGATTTGAAAGTATTTCCACGGGTATGGCGTGGCTTGGCGCGTTTTCTTTTACCTTTCAAATCTATTTTGATTTTAATGGCTATTCTCTGATGGCAATGGGATTGTGCAGGATGTTGGGTTTTTCTATTCGGCCTAATTTTAACCAGCCGTATCTGTCTAAGTCTTTAACGGAGTTTTGGAGAAGGTGGCATGTGTCTTTAGGGACATGGTTTCGGGAGTATATTTATATACCGCTTGGCGGAAACAGAAAAGGAAAGCCTGTCTGGGTCAGAAATATGTTTATCGTATGGCTTCTGACCGGCGTATGGCACGGGGCGGAATGGAACTTTTTTTTATGGGGTGTTTTTTTATTTCTTGTGCTTATGCTGGAAAAACTGCTTTGGCTGCCGTTTTTGGAAAAGAGCAGGATTTTTTCAAGGATATATATGGCGGCGCTGATCCCTGTAAGCTGGATGCTTTTTGCAATCACGGATATCAAGGAACTGTTTGTTTATTTGGGAAGGATGTTTGGCATCGGGACGGTTGCGTTATCAGGGAATGCGCTGCATACGGAATTGATCATGGCTTTTAAGTCCTGCGGCGTACAATGGCTGTTATGCATTCTTCTCATCCTGCCTTTCCCGGCGAGGTGGTATGAAAAACATAAAAAACAAAGAATATGTATTTTTTTGCTGTTATGCATTTTTTGGATATCCGTATACCAGATCATTTATACGAAATCCAATCCTTTTTTGTATTTCAGGTTTTAGCTTAATAGTTTAAAAGAAAGGACGGGTGAGGGCCATATGAAGAAAAAAAGAAAAGAATGTCCTTATTTTATTATGGTCGTGCAGACGTCCCTGATTTTTGCGTGCGTATATCTGATCACGGGAGACGCGATCATAACGAAGACGGATACTACGGAAAATATGGAAGTGGTACATGGCATATCCGAAGAGATAACGCCGATTACAATAAGCGGCAATCAGACGGCGTCCGTTTCTCAAAATGCATCCGGCAGCGGAGGGGATGTTTCCGGTAACGGACGGGATGTGTCGGGAAACGGATCATGGGATGTATTCGGTAATGCTGCGGGACAGGATATTCCATGGGATGAAAGCGGGAAAAAGGCGGACGTAAGTTATTTAGACGACGTCCTTTTTATCGGCGATTCCCGTACTTGTACGTTGCAGCAGTATGCAGGCTGGGATAACGCGGCGTTTTATGTGAAGAACGGACTGACGATCTGGAACGTGTTTGAGGCAAGGATCGCGGAATGTGAGGGAGAACTGGTAACGGTAGAAGAGGCGCTTTCAAAAGAAAAATTCGGCAAGATCTATATTATGCTCGGAATCAACGAGCTGGGGAGGGGAACGCCGGATACTTTTGCGGAAGAATTTGCCAAAGTGGTAAAACGGTTAAAAGAGCTGCAGCCCGATGCGGTGATCGTGATGGAGGCTATCATGCATGTGACGGAGACGAAGGATGCGGAAGAGACTTACATCAACAATGCGGAGATCGACGCAAGGAATGAAAAATTAAAGGAACTTGCAGAAGCGGAGGGGGCGTATTGGCTGGATGTGAATCCGGTGACGGACGAGAAAGAGAAAGGGAGTCTGGTGGAAGAATATTCTTTTGACGGGGTGCATTTAAAGGTCAAATATATCGATGTCTGGAAAGATTTTATACTGAGTAATCCTTTTCCCGGAGTCTATATGGGGCAGGCGCCGCAGGAATCCAATACGCCGTCTGTAAAAGACCCGCCCGCAGAAAACCCGGGAATAAGTCCGGAAAATCCATAAATGTAGTTGTCAGCCGGACTTTGGATAGGCTATAATGGATTAGTGAGGAAAAGCGGAATGAAAGTAGAGTGGAAACAGGCTGCGGGCAGGTTATGGAAAGATGTGAAAGAATATAAATGGCTGGGAGCGGCCCTTGTTTTGTATTATCTGATGGTGGAACGGCTTTTTTCTGCATTTTGTCCGCTGGTGATCATTACCGGATTCCCCTGTCCCGGATGTGGGATGACCAGAGCGTTTTTAGCGGTGCTGACCGGACATTTTGTAAGAGCATGGAGGCTCAATCCGATGATATATGCGGTGATTCTGGCGGCTTTGTATGGGGCGGTGCAAAGATACCTGCTGCATCAAAGGGTCAAAGGTTTTTACAGGATTCTATGCATATTGGCCGTGCTTATGATCCTTGTCTACCTTTACAGGATGTATCGCTATTTTCCGCACAGACCGCCGCTCAGTATTACAAGAGGGAGTTTGTTTGAAAGAATAGTGCCCGGATACGGGAAACTTTTGAACCTGATACAATAAGTAAAAAGAAAAGCATTTACATACAGTGGGAAAGGATGCACGGACGCTCCTGCCGAAAATGAAACGGAATGCTTTGGAATGGAGGAAAAATGGATCAAAATATGTTTGGCAAACCGGAGGAAAGCGAAAAAGTTTCCTTAACGAAAGCAGAAGGCCAGCAGCCGGCAAATACGGAGGATGAGAATAGAAGGGCTGAGCAGCCGGAAACGGCAGGACAGTACTATATCGGGAGTATGCCTAAATATGTAGAGGATGTCCAAAACACACAGAATATTTATTCCGGAGAGGGGATGAGCAGTCAGAGCGTGTGCTCTTCCCCGTATATTGACCAGAATAGTCAAAACACCTATTTTTCATATAATAACCAAAATGATCAGGGATCAGGCCCGGGCTCTTACAATGACCGAAGTGGTCAAAATCCCTATGCCTCCTATCCCGATCAGAACGGTCAGGGCATGTATTCCGGTACATCGGGGTATTCTGATTATCAGGGTGGTCAGCAAAACGCACAGAATGCCTATTCATACGGCGGCCAGACTGAGCAGAATACTTATACCTATGGGACGCAGGCCAATCAAGGACAGGCTGGCGGCGGGAATCCTTACGCAGCTCCGTCCTATGGACAGAACTATACCGGATATCAGGGATATAAGCCGGAGTTAGAGGAGCCGGTCAAGATGGGAGAATGGCTGCTGCTTCAGTGTCTTTTATCGTTTATCCCCTGCGTTGGGCTTATTTTGGCCATTGTATGGGCGTTCAGTAAGACAGAGAAGCAGAGCAAGGTTAATTTTTGTAAAGCTTACCTGATCGTAGTTTTGATCAGACTCGTATTGTCTCTCTTTATTATTCTTATGTGGGGCGGTATTATATTGGCTGCTTTAGACGGGATGTATTGATCCGCCTGCTTTAGCAGGCGCTCAACACATTAGTGGCTTGTCCATCTTCCGGAAGCGCCGCAGGGAAGTATCAGCCCGGTTTCCGTTACCGGCAGCCCTATTTCGCCGGCTTTTACCTGTCCGCCGAATTTGGGGAGCAGGACGGCGCTCAGCATATAGGAAAGGACAGCGGGCTGTAAGCCTGTAGTATAGGAATTGATCAAAAAGAACAGCGGCTTGTCGGATAATAGTCTGGCGGTCAGCTCTATAAAAGGGAAAATGTTTTCTTCCATTTTCCATATTTCCCCTTTGGGCCCTCTTCCGTAAGAAGGAGGGTCCATAATTATGGCATCGTATTGATTGCCCCGCCGGATCTCCCGTTCCACAAATTTCACGCAATCATCTACGAGCCAGCGGATCGGCGCTTCCGAAAGCCCTGAGGAAACTGCGTTTTCCTTTGCCCATGTTACCATACCTTTAGAAGCGTCCACATGAGTGACGAGCGCGCCCGCTTTTGCCGCCGCTATCGTGGCGCCGCCCGTATAGGCGAACAGGTTCAGCAGCTTCACCGGCCGGCCTGCATTTCTGATCAGATCCCCTGTCCAGTCCCAATTGACCGCCTGCTCGGGAAATAATCCCGTATGTTTAAAACTAAAGGGTTTTAAATGGAAGGTCAGTTCTTTATAATGGACGGTCCATTCTTTTGGAAGGCCGATAAATTCCCATTCGCCGCCGCCTTTTGTACTCCGGTGATAATGTCCGTGTCTCTTTTTCCAGCAGGTATGTTTTTTTTCCGTATTCCAAATGACCTGAGGGTCCGGCCGTACAAGGATATAACTGCCCCAGCGTTCCAGTTTTTCTCCGGTTGAAGTGTCAAGTACCTCATAATCTTTCCATTGATCTGCAATCCACATATATGCTCCTATCTGTCCGCTTTTGTATGCGTACTTTTTTCTCGGCGGCCGATACCGGCCATTTGATAAATACATCCGGTATTAGAACTATAGCGTATTCAAAAGGATTATGCAATAGCCATGAGAAGAGGGGCGGAATGTAAGGGGAACGCTCTGGAAAAAGGACGGATATCGTGACGGTGAGGCAAATTACGCCTTCTATTTAAATTTGGCAGAAAGTACTGAAAGAATAGCAAAAATGATGCGACAAGTAAAAAACAGATGGGAAAGTTATCGGAAAATTGGTTAGAATAGGCTTGAAAATTTGTCCGTAAAGTGATTAAATATAAATAGGTTTTGTTGTATATGCATCCTTTGCAGTATACAGGAACGCTCTGAACCTTGACATAAGAATATAGTGTTGTATATAAGCTTTTGCAGGCAGGAGAAGGTACGGGAAGACATACCGCTTGCCTGTTATATTGTTATAAGAGGGATAGGAGTAGATATGGTAGAGAAAATTAAAAATATGACAGTGGAAAAGAAGCTGAGGACCTGCCTTACAATGGTAGTCGTCATAGCCAGTATTTCAGGAATCATAGGCGCGATAGTCTTATTGCGGTGCAACAGCAATTACAGCAACGCGCTGGTAAATACCGGCTTTTCTCAAGGTGAGATCGGGATATTCAGTACATATTTGAATAAAGAACCCGCTATTGTCAGGGAAATGATACTGGTAGAGAGCGAAGCGGATCTGCAGGAAGCCGGAACCGAACTGGATGAAATGCAGGCGAAGACGGATGTTGCGCTTGAAGAAATGAGGAAACACTGTAGTACGAAATCAGAACTGGAATATCTGCAGATCATTGACGAGACGCTTCCGGTCTATAGAGAGATCTTTAAAGAAGTGGAAGAGCTTGCAATGAGCAACCAGAACGCAGAGGCGTTGGAACTTTTGCTTACGGAAGGCAAACCTACATTAAAGCAGCTTACCAATGCAGTGGAAGATTTGATCGACCTGAACGTTTACATGGGGAATGAAGCATCCAGAAGACTGACGATTGAAACGGATATCATGCTTACTGTCATGATCGTGGTGATCATTGCCGCCATATTGATTTCCATGCGCCTTGCTAAATTTGCGGCGGCGTTATTCTCCGAACCTATCGTTCATGTGAAAGACGCTTCGGCAGAACTTGCGAACGGCAATCTGGATATTAATATAGAAAAGATGTATCCGGATGAGATCGGAGAGATGACGGATTCCTTTGTAGAGGCCACGGGAATGCTGCAGAGCTACATTAGAGAACTGAATGCGAAACTTGGAGAGATCGCCTCAGGAAACTTTGATATCTCTCTCGACGTAGATTTTAAAGGCGATTTCCATGCGATAGCAGAGGCGATTGAAGCGATCGTAATGCAAATGAGCGAGACGATGGGAAGGATCAGGGAGGCGTCCGAACAGGTATCTTTGGGGGCAGCCCAATTGGCGGACAGCGCGCAGTCTCTGGCGGAAGGCGCTACCGATCAGGCCGGATCGGTGGAAGAACTTACCGCTACGATCCAAAACATTACGGAAACGGTTGTGAATACGTCGGAAAAGGCCAATAAATCTTATCAGGATGCCAATGAGTTTACGAGAGAAGCGGAAAAAGGCAACGAGGATATTAAATCTTTGAACAAGGCGATGGAACGGATCAGCGATACTGCCAAAGAGATCGTTAATATCATTTCGGAGATCGAGGATATTGCATCCCAGACTAATCTTTTGTCATTGAACGCTTCTATTGAAGCGGCAAGGGCGGGCGAGGCCGGAAAAGGCTTCGCAGTAGTAGCGGACCAGATCGGCAAATTGGCAACGGACAGCGCAAATTCGGCGATCAATACCAAGAGACTGATAGAGAATACCCTTCAGGAGATCGAGACTGGCAACGAGATCACGGTAGCGACGACAAAAGCGATCGAGGACGTGATAAGCGGTATCAAGATGCTTGCCGTATCCACCAAGGAGATCAGCGATCTGTCCGACGATCAGGCAGAAGCTATGAAGCAGTTGGAGGCGGGCGTGGAGCAGATCGCCGAGGTGATACAGAACAATTCGGCAGCAGCACAGGAAAGTTCCGCTACCAGCGAAGAATTATCGGCACAGTCACAAAGTCTGGAAGAGCTGGTTGCGCAATTTAAAATAAAAATGCAGTAATATAAAACGATTTTTTTATAGTAATAACTTATTTACAATGCAAGGATGTGTAATTTTTATATATTCGACGTTCAGATGTTAAGCAAAGGTACAGAACATAAAACAGAGACGCCTGCCGTCAGGGACATTGCCGGCAGGCGTCCGCTTGCGTATGGGGGAGCATGGGAGAGGAGAAAAAGCGTTCTGAAAAAGCAGGGGAAACAATGTACGGAAAAAAATACAATTTTTTATAAAAAACACTTGAAATACAGGAAAAAGTCATGTATATTAGTTAGTGCTGTGACATGATAGCTATGAAGCGCGAGGTTGCTGCCCATATTGAGGCAGGTTTTCCGTGGAGCGAATGTCAAGTTAGGAAACTGACGACAAGTCACTGTACAAACGTAAATGTCTGCGAAGAGCAGAAACAACGTGGAGTTCTGAGGCATTTCAAGCGTAGAAAACCGATTCAGGACACACACGGGAGAGTGTACAGTCACCGCTTGTCGTACTTAAAGTAAAAAGTGCGAAAAGGAGGCGACTTTTTTTATGGCAAATCAGCAGGTAATGAGAATTACATTAAAAGCTTACGATCATCAGTTAGTAGATGCATCGGCCAAAAAAATCATCGAAACAGTCAAGAAAAACGGATCTCAGGTAAGCGGGCCGGTTCCGCTGCCCACAAAGAAAGAAGTTGTGACCATTCTTAGAGCGGTTCACAAATATAAAGATTCCAGAGAGCAGTTCGAACAGAGAACGCATAAGAGACTGATCGATATTATGACACCGACGCCGAAGACGGTCGACGCATTGCAGAGACTGGAAATGCCGGCAGGCGTATATATCGATATCAAAATGAAAAACAAATAAACCTTCTACTAGTATGGTCCGGCCGGACCCGCTGTAGAACAAACAGGAGGTAAAGTAATGAAAAAAGCTATCTTAGCAACAAAAGTCGGAATGACTCAGATCTTCAACGAAGACGGTTCTTTGATTCCGGTTACCGTGCTTCAGGCAGGCCCTTGCGTCGTAACACAGATCAAAACGGTAGAAAACGACGGTTACAGTGCAGTACAAGTGGGTTTTGAAGACAAGAAAGAAAAGATCATCAACAAAGATAAGGGCGGCAAGAAGGAAGTTATCCACGCTCACGGCGTGAATAAATCCCAGAAAGGCCACTTCGCAAAAGCAGGAGTTTCCGGCAAGAGATATGTGAGAGAATTTAAATTCGAGAATGCGGACGAATACGCATTGGGGAATGAAATTAAAGCTGATATTTTTGCGGCTGGAGATAAGATCGACGCATCTGCGGTCTCCAAAGGAAAGGGATTTCAGGGGGCGATCAAAAGACACGGCCAGCACAGAGGGCCTATGGCTCATGGTTCCAAGTTCCATCGTCATCAGGGTTCTAACGGCGCCTGCTCTTCACCGAGCCGTGTGTTCAAAGGAAAAGGCATGCCGGGACATATGGGCTGCGTAAAAGTAACGGTTCAGAATCTTGAAGTGGTAAGAGTGGATGCGGAAAAGAATCTGCTTTTAGTAAAAGGCGCAGTACCGGGACCGAAAAAAGCTTTGGTAACGATCAAAGAAACAGTTAAGGTTGAAGCTTAAAAGCGTGTCCGATGGGCGCGCGGACGAAAGGAGGACCATTCAGATGGCAAACGTATCTGTTTATAATATGGAAGGCAAAGAAGTTGGCAAGATCGACTTAAACGATGCGGTATTCGGCGTGGAAGTAAACGAACACCTGGTACACATGGCAGTCGTTCAGCAGCTTGCAAACAATCGTCAGGGAACACAGAAAGCAAAAACGCGTTCTGAAGTATCCGGCGGCGGAAGAAAACCGTGGAGACAGAAAGGAACCGGTCACGCAAGACAGGGTTCGACAAGAGCTCCGCAGTGGACAGGAGGCGGCGTAGTATTCGCTCCGGTTCCGAGAGACTATTCTTTTAAGTTAAATAAGAAGGAAAAGAGACTTGCCCTCAAGTCTGCACTGACAAGCAGGGTACAGGAGAATAAACTGATTGTCGTGGACGAACTGAAACTTGACGAGATCAAAACAAAGAAATTCCAAAATGTCATGAACAACTTAAACGTGAAAAAGGCTTTGGTTGTTTTGGCGGACAACGATGAAAAAGTTGTTATGTCGGCAAGAAATATCCCGACAATCAAAACGGCCCTTACCAATACGATCAACGTATATGATATTATGAAAGCCGGAACGGTAGTGCTTACAAAGGACGCCGTAGCAAAAATCGAGGAGGTGTACGCATAATGGCAGATCTTAAATATTATGATGTAATCCTCAAACCAGTTATCACAGAAAAGAGTATGGCGGGGATGGGTGAAAAGAAATATACGTTCCTTGTTCATCCGGACGCTACAAAATCTCAGATCAAAGAAGCTGTTGAAAAAATGTTTGAAGGAACAAAAGTTGCAAAAGTCAACACCATGAACATGGACGGCAAGACAAAAAGACGCGGTATGATCTACGGAAAGACTTCCAAGACCAAAAAAGCGATCGTGCAGCTTACAGAGGAAAGTAAAGACATCGAAATCTTCGCAGGTTTATAATTTCCTCTAATTAGGAGCGGATAACGTATGCGGCAGATAAAACGAAAGCGCCGCGCAAAAATCTTTAAAGTAAAGGAGAAATAAAAATGGGAATCAAGAAATATAACCCATATACACCTTCCAGACGTAATATGACCGGTTCTGATTTCTCAGAGATCACAAAGACGACTCCTGAAAAATCTCTTTGTGTTTCTTTAAAGAAACACGCCGGACGTAATAATCAGGGTAAGATCACAGTAAGACATCGCGGGGGCGGTGCGAAAAGAAAGTATAGGATCATTGATTTTAAGAGAAATAAAGACGGAGTTCCGGCAACTGTTATCGGAATCGAATACGATCCGAACAGAACGGCAAACATTGCGCTGATCTGCTATGCGGACGGCGAAAAGGCTTATATCCTTGCACCGGAAGGATTAAAAGACGGAATGAAAGTCATGAACGGTCCCGATGCGGAAGTAAAGATCGGCAATTGCCTGCCGTTATCTGAGATCCCTGTCGGTACACAGCTCCACAATATTGAATTATATCCGGGAAAAGGCGGACAGATGGTTCGTTCAGCCGGTAACAGCGCACAGTTAATGGCGAAAGAAGGAAAATATGCTACGCTCAGACTTCCTTCAGGCGAAATGAGAATGGTGCCGATCATCTGCAGGGCAACGGTAGGCGTTGTAGGAAATGCAGATCACAGCCTTATCAATATCGGTAAAGCAGGCCGTAAACGTCATATGGGTATCAGACCTACGGTTCGCGGTTCCGTTATGAACCCGAATGACCATCCGCACGGTGGTGGTGAAGGAAAGACCGGTATCGGTCGTCCGGGACCAAGCACACCTTGGGGCAAACCGGCTCTTGGGCTTAAGACCCGTAAGAAAAAGAAAGCTTCTAATAAGCTGATAGTAAGAAGAAGAGACGGGAAAGCGATTAAATAATTAAGGAGGAAAGATAATGGCTAGATCACTGAAAAAAGGACCATTTGCAGATGAGAGTTTATTGAAAAAAGTAGACGCGATGAATGCATCCGGACAGAAAACGGTTATTAAGACATGGTCACGTCGTTCTACGATTTTCCCTTCCTTCGTTGGACATACGATTGCTGTTCATGATGGAAGAAAACATGTGCCGGTATATGTGACAGAGGATATGGTCGGACACAAGCTCGGCGAGTTTGTTGCGACAAGAACATACCGCGGACATGGTAAAGACGAAAAGAAATCCAAAGTAAGATAAATTACAGTGAATGCCGGTAGGCACAGGCGGAAAACAGAAGTTTTCCGTCGGCAGGTTTGTGCCAAAGCTCATATTCGCGGGTTTTGGTAATATGTGGATTCTCCGGGAGGAGATGGAAAGGAGGCTATATCTATGGCTAAAGGACATAGATCCCAAATAAAAAGAGAAAGAAATGCGAATAAGGATACAAGACCTTCCGCTAAGTTATCCTATGCGAGAGTGTCGGTTCAGAAAGCGTGCTTTGTTTTGGACGCTATCAGGGGCAAAGACGTGACGACGGCGCTGGCGGTTTTGGAATATAATCCCAGATACGCGTCAAGCGTGATCAAAAAACTGTTACAGTCGGCGATCGCGAATGCTGAGAACAACAACGGTATGAATGCCGAGAATCTTTATATTGCAGAATGTTATGCAAACAAAGGACCGACAATGAAGAGAGTAAGACCCAGAGCACAGGGCAGGGCTTACCGGATCGAAAAGAGAATGAGCCACATTACCATCGTGCTCGATGAGAGATAGGAGAAAGGAGAAGGATAGAACATGGGACAGAAAGTTAATCCTCACGGACTTAGGGTCGGTGTTATTAAAGATTGGGATTCTAAATGGTATGCTGATGCTGAATTCGCTGACTTTTTAGTAGAAGATTACAACATCAGAAAATATCTTAAAAAGAAATTATACAGCGCCGGCGTTTCCAAGATTGAGATCGAAAGAGCGTCGGACAGAGTAAAAATAATCATCTATACTGCGAAGCCGGGCGTTGTGATCGGTAAAGGCGGTGCGGAGATCGAAGTAACAAAGAAAGAGCTCTCCAAATTAACGGATAAGAAAGTTTTGGTAGATATCAAAGAGATCAAAAAGCCGGACAAAGATGCACAGCTGGTAGCGGAAAATATCGCGCTTCAGTTAGAAAACCGTGTTTCTTTCAGACGTGCAATGAAATCCTGCATGGGCAGAACAATGAAGTCCGGTGCGCTTGGTATCAAGACCGCATGTTCAGGACGTCTTGGCGGCGCCGATATGGCCCGTACGGAGTTCTACAGCGAAGGCACGATCCCGCTTCAGACACTTCGTGCAGATATCGATTACGGATTTGCCGAAGCAGACACAACTTACGGAAAAGTCGGTGTCAAAGTATGGATCTATAAAGGTGAAGTACTTCCTACTAAGAATAAGGACGATGCAGCGGAAGGGAGCGATAAATAATGTTAATGCCAAAAAGAGTAAAACGTCGTAAACAGTTCCGTGGTTCTATGGCAGGTAAGGCAACTCGTGGCAACACGATTACTTACGGTGAATACGGTATCATAGCATTAGAGCCATGTTGGATCAAATCGAATCAGATCGAAGCAGCCCGTATCGCAATGACGCGTTACATTAAGCGTGGCGGTAAAGTTTGGATCAAGATTTTTCCTGATAAACCAGTAACAGCGAAACCAGCAGAAACGCGTATGGGTTCCGGTAAAGGTACCTTGGAATACTGGGTAGCGGTTGTGAAACCGGGACGTGTAATGTTTGAAATTGCAGGTGTTCCGGAAGAAACGGCAAGAGAAGCATTACGTCTTGCAACACACAAGCTTCCCTGTAAATGCAAAATCGTTTCTAAAGCAGATTTGGAAGGCGGTGTATCAAATGAAAACTAATAAGTATGTAGAAGATTTAAAGACAAAATCAGATGCAGAATTAGCACAGGAATTAGTAGCTGCTAAAAAAGAACTTTTCAATTTGAGATTCCAGAACGCAACAAACCAGTTGGATAATACGGCGAGAATTAAGGAAGTAAGAAAAAATATTGCAAGAATCCAGACCGTGATCACTGAGAAGGCGAAAGCGCAGTAATCGGCAGGGAAATGATGGTTGTAAGGAATTTCAGGAAGGAGAACCAAAACCGTGGAAAGAAATTTGAGAAAAACTCGTGTTGGTAAAGTGACCAGCAACAAGATGGATAAAACGATCGTTGTTGCAGTGGAAGACCACGTTAAACATCCTCTTTACAATAAGATCGTAAAGAGAACTTATAAATTGAAAGCTCACGATGAAAACAATGAATGTAACATCGGAGATACCGTTAAAGTAATGGAAACAAGACCTTTGTCCAAAGATAAGAGATGGAGACTTGTAGAAATCGTAGAGAAAGTGAAATAGTTTCGTTCTGAAATTGAAACTGGAAGGAGAATTAGCATGATTCAACAAGAAAGCAGACTTAAGGTTGCTGATAATACCGGTGCGAAAGAGTTGTTATGCATCAGGGTTATGGGCGGATCTACAAGAAGATATGCAAATATTGGTGATATAATCGTCGCTACGGTCAAAGATGCAACACCCGGAGGTGTTGTAAAAAAGGGCGACGTAGTAAAAGCCGTAGTTGTTCGTACCGTAAAAGGCGCTCGCCGTAAAGACGGTTCTTATATTAGATTTGACGAAAATGCTGCTGTTATCATTAAAGATGATAAGACTCCGAGAGGAACCCGTATTTTTGGACCGGTAGCAAGAGAGCTTCGTGAAAAACAGTTTATGAAAATTGTTTCTCTGGCTCCGGAAGTGTTATAAGGAGGATGCCATATGTCAATGATGAAAATAAAAAAAGGCGATACTGTCAAAGTGATTGCCGGTAAAGACAAAGATAAAGAAGGCAAAGTGATTGCAGTCGATATGAAGAAACGCAAAGTTTTGGTAGAAGGCGTGAACATGATCACAAAACATGCGAAACCGTCAGCAGCCAATGCAAATGGCGGAATCATCCAGAAAGAAGCGCCGTTTGATATTTCCAACGTTATGTACGTTCATAAAGGAAAAGCTACAAGAATAGGCTTCAAGATGGAAAACGACAAAAAAGTACGTTTCGCAAAATCAACAGGCGAAGTGATTGATTAATTCTAAGGAAGGAGGTCCGGAACGTGAGTAGACTTAAAACTTTATATAATGACGAGATTATAGATGCTATGACAAAAAAGTTCGGATATAAAAATGTCATGGAAGTACCGAAGCTTGAAAAGATCGTTGTCAATATGGGCGTCGGTGAAGCAAAGGATAACGCTAAGATTTTGGAATCTGCCGTAAAAGATATGGAAACGATCACAGGACAGAAGGCGGTTCTTACAAAGGCAAAAAATTCCGTTGCTAACTTCAAGATCAGAGAGGGAATGGCAATCGGGTGTAAGACGACTCTGCGCGGTGAAAAGATGTATGAGTTCCTTGACCGTTTAGTAAATTTGGCATTGCCCCGTGTTCGTGACTTTAGAGGCGTTAACCCTAACGCATTCGACGGAAGAGGAAATTATGCTCTTGGTATTAAAGAACAGATCATTTTCCCGGAAATTGAATATGATAAGGTTGATAAAGTAAGAGGTATGGATGTTATTTTCGTAACTACGGCAAAAACGGATGAAGAAGCACGCGAATTGTTAACATTATTCAACATGCCATTTGAGAAATAAAGGGAGGTAAGTTCATGGCTAAGACTTCAATGAAGGTAAAACAGCAGCGCAAACCGAAATTCTCTACAAGAGAATACAGCCGTTGCAGAATCTGTGGTCGTCCACATGCTTATTTGAGAAAATACGGAATTTGCAGAATTTGCTTCCGTGAGTTAGCATATAAAGGCCAGATTCCCGGCGTGAAAAAAGCAAGCTGGTAGAAACAAAGATTATATTAAGGAGGATACTAAATCATGACAATGAGCGATCCGATCGCAGATATGCTTACGAGAATCCGTAATGCGAATACTGCAAAACATGATACGGTTGATGTTCCCTCATCTAAGATGAAACTGGCGATTGCGCAGATCCTTTTGGATGAAGGTTATATAAAGAAATTTGATATTTTAGAAGACGGCAGTTTTAAAACAATTCATATTACATTAAAATATGGTGCGGATAAAAACGAGAAGATCATTTCCGGTATTAAGAGAATTTCCAAACCGGGACTTCGCGTTTACGCAAACAGGGAAGAACTTCCGAAGGTTCTCGGCGGGCTTGGCGTTGCGATCATCTCTACGAATCAGGGCGTGATTACGGATAAGAAAGCAAGAGAACTGGGCGTTGGCGGAGAAGTGCTTGCGTTTGTTTGGTAAAAGACCGAAAAGACAAATAAAGTCCAAGCGAACAAAGTTCAAACACGAACAAAGTTCAAACACGAACAAAGTTCAAACACGAACAAAGTTCGTGGGGAAGAATGCTTTGACGCATTCTTCTGGAATGGTTTAGGCAACAGGAAATATGTCTCGCGACGCGGGACAGGAAATTTTAACCACAAATAATTTTAGGAGGTACGGGCATGTCACGAATAGGAAGAATGCCAATCGCGATTCCCGCAGGCGTTACTGTGGATATTGCAGAAAATAATAAAGTGACTGTAAAAGGTCCTAAGGGAACTCTTGAGAGAGTTTTACCGTCCGAAATGGAAATCAAACTGGACGGCGCTGAAGTAACGGTAACAAGACCGAATGATTTAAAGAAAATGAAGTCCCTGCACGGCTTAACGAGAACTTTAGTCAATAATATGGTCATTGGCGTTACGGACGGCTACGAAAAGAAACTGGAAGTAAACGGCGTCGGTTACAGGGCGGCGAAAGCAGGAAAGAAGTTAACATTATCCTTAGGATATTCCCATCCTGTGGAAATGGAAGATCCGGAAGGAATCGAGACAGTAGTAGAAGGACAGAACGTTATTATTGTCAAAGGTATTGATAAAGAAAAAGTTGGCCAATTCGCAGCTGAAATCAGAGATAAGAGAAGACCTGAACCGTATAAAGGAAAAGGTATTAAGTATGCTGATGAGACGATCAGACGTAAAGTTGGTAAAACTGGTAAGAAATAGATAAGGAGAGTGTAAAAATGGTTAGTAAACAGTCAAGACAAAAAGTTCGTGTAAAAAAACACAATAGAATGCGTAACCATCTCAGTGGTACTACTGAAAGACCGCGTTTAGCAGTGTTTAGAAGTAATAATCATATGTATGCTCAAATTATTGACGATACGGTTGGAAATACACTGGCTTCTGCATCCACTCTTGAAAAAGAAGTAAAGGCAGAGCTTGAAAAGACGAACAACGTTGATGCGGCAGCATATTTAGGAACTGTAATTGCCAAGAGAGCATTGGAAAAAGGTATTAAGACAGTTGTTTTTGATAGAGGCGGCTTTATATATCAGGGAAAGATCGCAGCATTAGCTGAAGCAGCCAGAGAAGCTGGCTTGAAATTCTAGGAAGGGAGAAACACACATGAAACGTACAATCATTGATGCAAGTCAATTGGAGTTAACGGAAAAAGTAGTTTCCATTAAACGTGTTACTAAGGTTGTAAAGGGTGGTCGTAACTTCCGATTCACAGCGTTAGTAGTAGTAGGCGACGGCAACGGGCATGTAGGCGCGGGCTTAGGAAAAGCTACTGAAATTCCGGACGCTATCCGTAAGGGAAAAGAGGATGCAACAAAGAATCTTGTTAACGTTGCATTAGATGAAAACAGCAGTATTACACATGATTTTATCGGTAAATTTGGTTCTGCATCCGTTCTTTTAAAAAGAGCTCCGGAAGGTACCGGCGTTATCGCAGGCGGTCCTGCGCGTAGCGTGTGCGAACTGGCAGGTATTAAAAATATCCGTACAAAATCTTTGGGTTCAAATAACAAGCAGAACGTTGTACTTGCTACCATTGCAGGCCTTAGTCAGTTAAAGACGCCTGAAGAAGTAGCTAGAAACCGTGGTAAATCTGTTGATGAGGTTATGGCGTAACAGCGTGGGAAGGGTGCAAAAGTGTACATTTGTGTAGAAACCACGCAGAAATGAGGTAAAAGATGGCAGAGAATAAGACATTGAAAATCACTTTGGTGAAATCTCCGATAGGTGCGATTCCAAAGCAGAGAGCAACCGTTGAAGCTATGGGCCTTAGAAAGCTCAATAAGACGGTCGAACTGCCTGACAACGCATCTACACGCGGACAGATCCAGAGAGTAAGACATTTAGTTAAAGTAGAAGAAGCATAATAAAAAGGAGGTGTGATCATGGAATTATCAAATTTAAGGCCTGCTGAAGGTTCTAAACACAGTGATAATTTTAGAAGAGGCCGCGGACACGGTTCAGGAAACGGCAAGACAGCCGGCAAAGGACACAAAGGTCAGAAAGCTCGTTCAGGAGCGCCGAGACCGGGCTTCGAAGGCGGTCAGATGCCGTTATACAGACGTATTCCTAAGAGAGGTTTCACAAACAGAAACGCGAAGGAAATCGTTGCGATCAACGTAAGCGTGCTTGACAGATTTGAAGACGGCGCAACCGTCGATGTAAATACATTGATAGAAGCAGGAGTCGTTAAAAACCCGAGAGACGGCGTAAAGATTCTTGGAAATGGAGAATTAACCAAGAAACTCAATGTAAAAGTTGATGCTTTCAGCGCATCCGCAAAAGAAAAAATTGAGGCTCTTGGTGGAACAGCAGAGGTGATGTAATGTTTGCAACCTTAAAGAATGCATTCAAGATTAAAGAAATTAGGAGTAAACTGTTCTTTACCTTTGCGATGTTAGTTGTGATCCGTATTGGATCGCAGCTTCCGGTTCCGGGGGTGGACAGAGAGTATTTTGCCTACTGGTTTTCACAGCAGACATCGGATGCGTTTAGTCTCCTTGATGCGTTTACGGGCGGATCTTTTTTGAATATGTCTATTTTGGCGCTCAACATTACCCCGTATATTACTTCGTCCATTATTATGCAGCTTTTGACGATAGCAATTCCGAAGTTGGAAGAAATGCAGAGGGATGGAGAGGACGGAAGGAAGAAGATTGCGTCGATCACACGTTATGTAACGGTGGGACTTGCGTTACTGGAGTCTACCGTTATGGTTATTGGTTTCGGAAATCAAGGACTTTTAGAAAAATTTAATGCAATGAATGTAGTTACGGCAGTGGCTGCGCTTACTGCCGGCAGCGCATTTCTTATGTGGATTGGTGAAAGGATCACGGAAAAGGGTGTCGGAAACGGGATCTCTATCGTGCTTATTATCAATATCATATCCAGACTTCCGCAAGAGATCAGCGCTCTTTTCGAGCAGTTTGTAATCGGAAAGAAAGTTGCAATCGCGGTAGTGGCGGCGATTATCATTATTGCAGTTATTGTAGGCATGACGGTTCTTGTCGTAATTTTGAATGGCGGTGTCCGCAAAATTCCCGTACAATATGCAAAGAAAGTACAGGGAAGAAAGATGGTAGGCGGACAGACCACAAATATTCCGCTGAAAGTAAACACCGCAGGCGTTATTCCGATTATTTTTGCATCTTCTATCATGCAGCTCCCTATCGTGATCAGTTCCTTTGCCAGATACAGCGGGACAGGCATATGGGGCGAGATCTTAAAAGGCCTGAATTCCTCTTACTGGTGTAAGCCGGGACAATGGGTATATTCGATCGGATTACTTGTATATATTGTATTAGTAGTATTTTTTGCTTACTTTTATACTTCCATTACGTTTAATCCGCTTGAAATTTCGGAAAACATGAAGAAGCAGGGCGGATTTATTCCGGGTATCAGGCCGGGTAAACCGACCAGCGATTATCTGACAAAGATTTTGAATTATATTATCTTTATCGGCGCTGTCGGGCTGACGATCGTAGGTGTACTGCCGTTTATTTTTAACGGCGTATTCAACACCAGCGTAACCTTCGGCGGAACGAGCCTTATCATCGTGGCGAGCGTTATTCTTGAAACGATCAAACAGATCGAATCGCAGATGCTTGTCAGAAATTATAAAGGCTTTTTGAATGATTAATGATAAAATTACAGTTCGGACTGATCTGTTTTTCAGTCCGGGCTTAATTTTGTATATAAGGAAAGGATGGGGTCATATGAAAATTATTATGTTAGGCGCACCGGGCGCAGGAAAAGGAACGCAGGCGAAGATGATCGCGGAGCAGTATAAAATTCCGCATATCTCTACAGGAGACATCTTCAGGGCAAACATCAAGGAGGGAACGGAGCTTGGCAAAGAGGCGAAGACTTATATGGATAAAGGGCTTCTTGTACCGGACGAATTAACCGTAAAGATTCTCCTTGACAGAGTGGCAAAAGAGGATTGCAAGAACGGTTATGTACTTGACGGTTTCCCGAGGACGATTCCGCAGGCGGAAGTTTTGGATAAGGCTTTGACGGAGCTTGGAGACAAGATCGACTATGCTATCAACGTAGATGTGCCGGACGAAAATATCATCAACAGAATGTCAGGAAGACGCGCATGCCTTTCTTGCGGCGCTACTTACCATATCGAGCATATCCCGCCTAAAAAAGAAGGCGTTTGCGATACATGCGGAAGCGAACTTGTACTCAGGGATGACGATAAACCGGAAACAGTAAAGAACCGTTTGAATGTTTATCATGAGCAGACCCAGCCGCTCATTGATTTTTATACCGCAAAGAACGTGTTGAAAACGGTAGACGGCACCGTTGATATGAAAGACGTTTTTGCCGCGATCACAGAGATCTTGGATAAATGATCGGAAAGCGGGATTAAGAGGTGTTTAGGAGAATGGCTGTTTCAATTAAATCTGCAAGAGAGATCGAACTTATGAGAGAATCCTGCAGACTTTTATCCCAAGTGCATGATGCGCTTGGAAAAGCGATAAGACCGGGAATGTCTACATTGGATATTGATAAACTCGGAGACAAAATGATAAGAGACATGGGATGTGTACCGAATTTCAAGGATTATCACGGATATCCGGCGTCTATCTGCGTATCGGTCAACGACGAGGTGGTGCATGGGATTCCGAATAAGAGCCGCATTTTGCAAGAAGGGGATATTGTCAGTCTGGATGCTGGGCTGATCTATCACGGATATCATTCCGACGCGGCCAGAACCCATGCGGTCGGTAAGATCAGCGCAGAGGCTGAAAAACTGATAGCAGTAACGAAGCAAAGCTTTTTTGAAGGGATTAAAATGGCAAAAGCGGGCAATCATCTATATGATATATCCAATGCGATCGCGGCTTATGTAACGGGATTCGGCTACGGCATCGTCAGGGATCTTGTGGGACACGGCATTGGAACGAGCCTTCATGAAGACCCGCAGATTCCTAATTTTGCACAGAGAAGACGGGGGATCAGGCTGCAGCCCGGAATGACATTGGCGATAGAACCGATGATCAATATGGGCGGATACGAAGTAAAGTGGCTTGACGACGATTGGACAGTAGTGACGGCAGACGGTTCTTTATCGGCGCATTATGAAAATACGATACTGATCACGGAAGGCGAACCGGAAATATTGACGCTGTCCAAAGAATAGATCATCCGAGTCATTCCGGACGGCTTCGGACATGAGGTGCATGAAAGATGACAGGTAAATTCGCAAGATCCAAAGCAGGCCACGACAGATTAAAAGTTTATGTCATAATAAAGGAAGAGGAAGCATATGTTTATCTTACTGACGGTGTTTATAGAACCGTCAGTAAGCCTAAAAAGAAGAACAAAAAGCATATTCAGATCATTAATAAGGGCCGGGACGAAAAAATAGTGCAGAAACTTCTTAATAAAGAGCCGGTTTCTGACGAAGAAATAAAAAGAGCAATTAAAATTTATGAGAGGAGTACGCAGCATGTCTAAAGCAGACGTAATCGAGATCGAAGGAACAGTAGTTGAAAAATTACCGAATACCATGTTTCAGGTGGAACTGGAAAACGGGCATAAGGTACTGGCGCATATCAGCGGAAAACTGAGACAGAATTTTATCCGTATTCTGCCGGGAGATAAAGTGACGTTAGAACTCAGTCCGTACGATCTGTCCAAAGGTCGTATTATATGGAGAGATAAGTAAGAGAGAAGTAGATAAGTACGAAAAACCTCTTGCAAACCTAAGGATACTATGTTATAATACAAAACGGTCTTTTTTGAAAGGAGGTTTAACACATGAAAGTTAGATCATCAGTAAAACCGATTTGCGAAAAATGCAAAATCATTAAAAGAAAAGGAAGAATCAGAGTAATCTGTGAGAATCCGAAACACAAACAAAGACAGGGATAATGCCGAATTATGATCTTAAGTCGGTGGTTCTTTCCTCGTAATGTAAGTATGAAGCGGCTGATAGTGCGAGACACTATTTTTATATAGATTTACGAAACGGAGCCAACGTAAAGATTACTTTTTGGTACCGGATATTTCTTCGGAAAGATCGGACTTGTCCGATTGGGCTTAATGACCGCCCCAATCAATCAGTAACTTAGTAGCACAAGCGCAGGTAGCGCTGGAAAAATGGAGGAAACGTAAATGGCTCGTATCGCAGGTGTTGATTTACCTAGAGAAAAACGTGTGGAAATCGGTTTGACTTATATTTATGGGATAGGAAGAGTAAGCTCAAACAAGATTTTAGCTGAAGCAAAAGTGAATCCTGATACTCGCTGCAGAGATTTAACAGATGATGAAGTAAAGAGGATCAGCGAAGTAATTGACGCAACAATGACCGTAGAAGGTGATTTAAGACGTGAGATCGCTCTTAATATCAAGAGATTACAGGAGATCGGATGCTATAGGGGTATCCGCCACAGAAAAGGTCTTCCTGTTCGTGGTCAGAAGACAAAGACAAATGCTAGGACTAGAAAAGGACCCAAACGAACCGTAGCAAACAAAAAGAAGTAATTAAGAAGAAATAATATCGACACTATGTATAGTGAATTTTGAGAAAGTAGGTTAGTTTAAAATGGCTAAAAAGGTTGCGAAAAAAGTAACGAAAAAGCGTGTAAAGAAAAACGTTGAACGCGGACAGGCACATATTCAGTCTTCTTTTAACAATACGATTGTTACATTGACAGATACTGAAGGAAATGCTCTTAGCTGGGCAAGCGCCGGTGGTCTTGGTTTTAGAGGTTCAAAGAAATCTACTCCGTATGCAGCGCAGATGGCTGCTGAGACAGCTACAAAAGCTGCTTTAGTACATGGTTTGAAATCTGTAGACGTAATGGTAAAGGGTCCGGGTTCGGGACGTGAGGCAGCGATCCGTGCACTTCAGGCTTGTGGACTTGAGGTTACATCAATCAGGGACGTAACTCCTGTGCCGCATAACGGATGCCGCCCGCCGAAGCGCCGTAGAGTCTGATGTGAAATTAAAAATTTCACGATCCTGATTTGCCCGCCTGCTAAAGCGGGCAGGTGGGAGTCAGCGTAAAATATAAATTTGCGCTATAAACGATATATCTTAAAATACTTGGAAGAAGGCGCGCGAGCGTTGTAAACAATAGCAGGAGAGGATCATTCCTCATCCTTTAAAAGAAAGGAGCCTACAATGGCAGTTAATAGAGTACCGGTACTTAAAAGATGCAGAACTCTTGGTTTAGAACCGTCTTATTTAGGATATGACAAGAAATCCAACAGAACCAATGCAAGAGCAGGTAAAAAAGTAAGTGAATACGGCCTTCAGTTGAGAGAAAAACAGAAAGCGAAATTCATTTACGGTGTACTTGAAAAACCCTTCAGAAATTATTATGAAAAAGCGGACAGAATGAAAGGCCAGACCGGTGAGAACCTTATGGTATTGCTGGAGTCAAGACTTGACAGCGTGGTATTCAGAATGGGCTTTGCGAGAACAAGAAGAGAGGCCAGACAGGTAGTAGGACACAAACATGTTTTGGTAAACGGTAAATGTGTAAATATTCCTTCTTATCTGATCAAAGCCGGTGATGTGATCGAAATCAGAGAAAAATCAAGATCTTTACAGAGATACAAAGATATCCTCGAAGTAACGGCCGGAAGATTATATCCGGAATGGATGGACGTAGATAAAGAGGCATTCAAAGGAACCGTTAAAAATCTTCCTTCCAGAGAGATGATTGATGTTCCGGTAGACGAAATGCTTATTGTCGAGTTATATAGTAAGTAAAAGGCAGCAAAGAACGCAGTCAGGGAAACGAGAGGTGAGACTCCTCTCCTTTTCCGCCTATATTACCAAGTTGGAGTTCGTAAAGGAGGGTATTTGCAGTGTTTGATTTTGAAAGACCAAATATTGAGGTTGTAGAAATTTCGGATGACGGAAAAGTTGGCAAATTCGTTGTAGAACCTTTGGAAAGAGGCTATGGTATTACTTTGGGTAATTCCTTAAGAAGAATTATGCTCTCTTCTCTGCCCGGTGCTGCTGTAAGTCAGGTGAAAATCGAAGGCGTTCTTCATGAATTCAGTTCCATTCCCGGAGTAAAGGAGGATGTAACTGAGATCATCATGAACATCAAGAGTCTGGCTATTAAAAATAATAGTGATACAAATGAACCCAAGACCGCATATATCGAGTTTGAAGGCGAAGGTATCGTTCATGCTTCAGATATTCAGGCGGATCAGGATATCGAGATCCTGAATCCTGATTTAGTGATCGCTACCTTGAGTGGTGGTAAAGAAAGCAAGTTATACATGGAACTTACTATTACGAAAGGCAGAGGTTATGTAAGCGCCGATAAGAATAAGAATGAAGATTTACCGATTGGAGTAATCGCAGTAGATTCTATTTATACACCGGTAGAAAGAGTTAACGTTACGATAGAAAATACTCGTGTTGGTCAGATCACAGACTTTGATAAGCTTACGCTGGATGTGCGTACAAACGGGACGTTAGTACCGGACGAAGCGGTAAGCTTAGCTGCAAAAGTACTTAGCGAACATTTGAATCTTTTCATCGATCTGTCCGAGAATGCCAAGACTGCGGAAGTCATGGTGGAAAAAGAAGACGACGAGAAGGAAAAAGTGTTGGAAATGAGTATTGACGAGTTAGAATTGTCAGTTCGTTCCTACAACTGCTTAAAGCGTGCAGGTATCAATACGGTAGAAGAATTAACAAACAGAACTTCGGAAGATATGATGAAAGTCCGGAATCTCGGACGTAAATCACTGGAAGAAGTTTTGGCAAAATTAAAGGAATTAGGCCTTCAGCTTAATCCCAGCGAAGAATAATGAAATACAGCTCCGGTAAGCCCAAAGAGCGCGGGGGTGTTGCTCATATAATGGAACTGTTCACACATTCGGTAAGTAAGTCCAAAGAGCGTGGCCGGATGCAAACCATTAGAAGGAGATAGGAAAAATGGCAAAATACAGAAAACTTGGCAGAACATCAAGCCAGAGAAAAGCATTACTGAGAAATCAGGTAACAGCGTTGGTACACAACGGCAAGATCGTTACTACGGAAGCAAAAGCAAAAGAAGTACAGAAAATCGTTGAAGGGTTGATCGCAGCGGCAGTAAGAGAAAAAGACAATTTTGAAACCGTAAAGGTAACTGCTAAAGTTCCTCGTAAAGATAAAGACGGTAAGAGAGTAAAAGAAGTAGTGGACGGTAAGAAACAGACCGTTTATGATGAAGTGGAAAAAGAGATTAAAAAAGATCTGCCTTCCAGACTTCATGCAAGAAGACAGATGATCAAAGTTTTATATCCCGTAACGGAAGTTCCTGCTACCAATGCAGGAAAAAAGAGAGGAACGAAGCAGATAGATCTGGTAGCAAAGTTATTTGACGAATATGGACCTAAATATGCGGGACGTAAAGGTGGTTATACGAGAATCGTGAAGATCGGTCAGCGTAAAGGCGACGGCGCTTTGGAAGTGCTTCTTGAATTCGTATAAAATCATGTTTGCATGATGTAAAGAGTAAAATAGAACAGGTATTATCCGGTACACAGTATCGGGAATACCTGTTTTTTATTGCTGTGTATTTTAATTTAATGTTTTTTGAAAATGCTGGTAGTCTTTACAGGAGTTCCAATTTCCGCCCCAGACAAAGCCATGTTCCATAAACAGCTTGTAGCATAGATCTTCATCGTTGATTTTATAAGGAAATTCGGTCGAGCGGTCAGCATAATCTTCGCTGCCCTTCGGGGAAATATAAGTGTCGCCGTCCGGCTGGAAGACTACATAGGGATTATAAAAAGGATTGATATCGATGGCCAGACCATAGGCGTGCTTGGAAAGGCTGGTCGTACCGTCTACGACACGGTAGTTAAAGCAGGAAGTATTGTTATCTTCCATGGATGCGGTATCATCACCGCCATATTCATCAATCAGACGTACTTTTTCTATCTTATATTCCGATAAATAAAGCTCGTAAAAAATTTCCAAAAGGTCATCAGCGATCGCTTTATTACAGATCAGTTCGCCTTCCGTCACTTCCGCGTCAAAATTATAGTGAAGGATGTGCATATAACGTAAATCTTTCAGAGAGATATTTTCATTTTCTTCATAAGAAACACCGGTTATTTTCTTTATGACCTGATCGGATAGGGGTTCATAGTAGAAAGACCGGGTAACGTCTTCTGCCTCCGGCTGGGACCCCGCCGTACCGGCGGGGGAAGTTTCCGGTTCCGGTCCGGCTGCAGCCGGATCTGTTTCCGGCACGGAAGGAGTTTCCTGTGTGGAAGACATTTCCGGTGCGGCAGCGGTTTCTGACAAAGATTCGTCAGGAGATTCCTCAGGGGCGGGATCCTCATCCGGATTTTTTTCATCCTGACCGGACTGGGACGCCTGCTGGGATTCGGACTGGGAATTTTTGGCGACGTATTCGCTCAAGGTTTCCGAGTGTGAGAGCAGATGCATCATAGCGGAACTGATAAATATAATGCCAAATAAGATGGCAAGCGGTTTTATATATTCTTTCATTAACGCCTCCGTTTTATTGCGCCATAATGAAGAGGACGCAAATTGTTTATGGTAAATAACCAAAATCAAATACGCTTTGGAAATGCCGCATAATATTTGCGGGACAAACGAATTATATCATAAAGGAAGCGGTTCTGTCATGCTTTTGGAGAGAGGTATTGGGAAATGTCCCACAAATTGTGACGCACATCCCGGGGAAAGCAATTTTCAAACATACTATAACTATGTTTGAAAAACGCCCTGATAAAGAAAGTTCAGTGAAAGCGCTGCCGACGGCGAACAATATCTTGTAATTATGATTATAATTTAGTACAATTAAGACCGTGGCAGCATATAGGTTATCGGATATAGGAGCACATATGGGAATTATTCAGACAAGTAAATTGGTATTTGAATATATAAGGCGCGATGAAGAAGGGAATGTAGAAGGGATCACAAGGGCCGTTGACGAGGTGGACATTGATGTACAGCCGGGACAGTTTATTGCCATTTTAGGGCATAACGGTTCGGGAAAGTCTACTTTGGCAAAACATATCAACGCGATCCTATTCCCTACGGAGGGGACTGTCTGGGTGGACGGAATGGATACGGGAGATGAAACAAAGATCTGGGATATCAGGCAGAGGGCAGGGATGGTATTTCAAAATCCTGACAACCAGATCATCGGTCAGGTGGTTGAAGAAGATGTGGGATTTGGTCCTGAGAATATGGGAATCCCTACCAAAGAAATATGGGAACGGGTGAAAGAGAGTTTAAAGGCAGTAGGAATGTATGAATTTCGCAAGCATTCTCCTAATAAATTGTCGGGCGGACAGAAACAAAGGGTATCGATAGCAGGCGTGATCGCAATGCATCCTAAGTGCATCATTCTGGACGAGCCGACGGCGATGTTAGACCCCAACGGAAGAAAAGAAGTAATCAGGGCGGTACGGGCTCTAAACGATGTAGAGAAAGTTACGGCGGTACTGATTACGCATTATATGGAAGAAATCATTTATGCGGATAAAGTCTTTGTTATGGATAAAGGACACATTGAAATGGAAGGGACTCCCAGAGAGATCTTTTCACAGGTGGATAAGCTGAAATCGCTCCGCTTGGACGTCCCTCAGGTGACGCTTCTTGCACATGAGCTAAAAAAGAGCGGGCTGGATATACCTGAAGGGATACTGACAATAAAGGAATTGACAGAGGCGCTTGAAGACCTGAGGCGGTCATAGTAAAGAGAGAAATTTGACAAAAGGTGGGAAGGGCGGGGCAGCGCATAAAAGGATTCAGCCCATACCGGATTTGGGATTCTGAAAAGCAGAACCGTAGGGGTTACTTTGAAAAGAATTGGGATTGGAGAGAATATGTCAATTATTCTAAATCATGTAAATTATGTATATGACGGAGATACGGAAATTCCGGTCAAGGCGTTGGACGACGTGTCACTGCAGATAGGGGACGGAGAATTTATCGGACTGATCGGTCATACTGGCTCGGGAAAATCAACGCTGGTACAGCATTTGAATGGTCTGATGAAGCCCACGGACGGCGGAGTATACTATAACGGAGCCGATATCCATGACGGAGACTATGATCTGAAAACATTACGGAGTAAGGTAGGATTGGTCTTTCAGTATCCGGAACATCAACTTTTTGAAGTAGACGTTTTTTCCGACGTCTGCTTCGGTCCTAAAAATCTAGGGTTATCCAGAAAAGAAGCGGAGCTCAGGGCTTTTGAAGCATTGAGGCTGGTAGGATTTCCGGAGGAGCTTTTTTATCAGTCCCCGTTTGAACTTTCAGGCGGGCAAAAAAGAAGAGCGGCTATTGCGGGTGTGCTGGCGATGAAGCCGGAGGTACTGATTTTGGATGAGCCGACGGCGGGACTGGATCCCAAAGGGCGGGACGAAATATTGGATCAGGTCAAAAGACTTCGTGAGGAAACGAAAATGACAGTCGTACTCGTGTCCCACAGTATGGAAGATGTGGCGAAATATGTGAACCGTATCATTGTCATGAACCGCGGAAAAGTGATGTTTGACGGCGTGCCTAAGGCAGTATTTGCGCATTATAAGGAATTGGAGGAAGTAGGGCTTGCAGCGCCGCAGGTGACCTATATCATGCATGCGTTAAGGGAAAAAGGATTTCCGGTAAAGGCGCAGGCGACAACGATCGCAGAGGCGAAAGAAGAGATCCTGCGCGCTTTTGGTCTGGCTGGCGGCATTGCAGATTGAGAGCAGGGAATAACTCATGGGAAAAGTGGATTTTGCGTATAAGAGGGCAGAGTTCCATGTATAAGAAAGTAGAATTTCATATAAAAGAAAGCAGGATTTGGAAACGGATGTAGCAGTACGGTCAGGGATTCGGCTGCGGGAAGGGCATCATATGCTTAGGGATATTACATTAGGACAATATTATCAATCGGATTCTGTGATCCATAGACTGGATCCGAGGGTGAAGCTTTCAGGCACCATTATTTTTATTATTTCTTTGTTTGTGGTAAATAATTTTATCGGTTATGCGATAGCGGGGCTTTTTCTGGCTTGGGTGATCAAGGTTTCCAAAGTTCCCTTTCGTTTTATGGTAAAAGGAATGAAATCTATCGTGATGCTGCTTGTGATCACGGTAGTGTTCAATCTGTTTTTGACGCCGGGAGAGGCGGTCGTTACGGTATGGAAATTGAAGATTACGAAAGAAGGCATTGAGATTGCGGTAAAGATGGCGATCAGGCTGGTCTTTTTGATTATCGGTTCTTCGGTGATGACTTTAACGACCACGCCCAATAATCTGACGGATGGATTGGAGAGTCTGATGAAGCCGTTCAAGATTTTTCATGTGCCGGTACACGAAGTGGCGATGATGATGGCGATAGCCCTCCGTTTCATTCCGATCCTTCTGGAAGAGACGGATAAGATCATGAAAGCGCAGATTGCAAGGGGAGCGGATTTCGAAAGCGGCAATCTGGTGAAAAAGGCGAAAAGTCTCGTGCCGTTGCTGGTACCCCTATTTATATCCGCTTTCAGGCGTGCCAACGATCTGGCGATGGCAATGGAGGCGAGGTGCTACAGGGGAGGCGAGCATCGAACCAAAATGAAGCCTTTGCAGTATAAAAAAAGGGACGGGCTCGCTTACCTTACGGTTTTTCTGTATCTTGCAGTCTGTATTTTAGGCGGGCGGATCCTGCCGGGATTATTTATGGCGCCGTAAGCGGCGTGACGGGAAGGTTGAAAGAGATACGATTCCAACCTCTCTGACTTGAGTGTCCGCTGACGCGGACAGATAGGAGCAAACATGAAAAGGATCATGCTGACGGTAGCATATGACGGAACTTCTTATTGCGGATGGCAGGTGCAGCGAAACGGTAATACGATCGAAGGGGAACTAAATCGCGTGCTTTCGGAGCTTTTAGGAGAGGATATCAGGGTGACCGGAGGCAGCAGAACCGATTCAGGAGTACATGCTTTGGGGAATGTGGCCGTTTTCGATACAGAAGCGAAAATGCCTGCAGAAAAATTTTCTTATGCCTTGAACCAGAGACTTCCGGAGGATATACGGATACAAGAATCGAGGCAGGTGCCGCCGGATTTTCATCCGAGGCGTTGTTTTTCGAAAAAAACATATGAATACCGCATCTATAATGCAGAATTTCCGATGCCCGTGAAACGGCTGTATGCTTATTTTACTTATGTGCCTTTGGATGAAAGAAGGATGCGGGAGGCGGCAGCCTTTCTGATAGGGGAGCATGACTTTAAGAGCTTCTGTTCGGCGGGGACGGCGGCAGAATCCACGGTCAGAACCATTTACGACCTGCAGGTCTGCAGAGAAGGAGAAGAGATCGTAATCAGGGTGACTGGAAACGGATTTTTATATAATATGGTCAGGATCATTGCGGGGACGTTGATCGAGGCAGGCAGGGGAAATCTGGAACCTGCGGAAGTGAAAACGATTCTTGAAAAAAAGGACAGGGCCTGCGCAGGGCCTACTGCTCCGGCAAACGGGCTTACGTTGTGCCAATACCAGATCCTGTGATAACCGGGGACGGCAAAAGGGCAGGATAGGAAGAGCATCCGGCAGAAAGATTGCGGCAGTATTATGTGGGAATGAAATCATATTGAAACGTATCGTGAAGGATATTGGATTTGAAGAAAAATTGCTGAAATCATGCTGAATCATCGAAAAAGTCATTGACACACTCGGGTGCGTATAATATAATATTTTACTGTGACAATGTTTAAGTATATCGAAGCCAAAGCCCCGGTGACGGTATATGAAATATAGCAATATTTTAAGTTTCTGGAATTTTTGGAGTGTGGCCGGACATCTGCATGAAGGAAAGGAAAGGGACAGACGAAGGAAATCAAAAGCTTCGAAAGGAGATCAATCATGAAAACATTTATGGCTAGTCCGTCTACGATCGAAAGAAAATGGTATGTGGTAGACGCTGCAGATATGACACTTGGACGTTTGGCATCCGAGGTTGCTAAAATCTTAAGAGGTAAGAACAAACCGATTTTTACGCCGCATATGGATACGGGCGATTATGTGATCGTTGTAAATGCAGAAAAAATCAAAGTGACCGGTAAGAAACTGGATCAGAAGATTTATTATCATCATTCGGATTATGTCGGCGGTATGAAAGAAGCGACATTAAGAGAAAAATTAGCAAAGAAACCGGAGCAGGTTATCGAACTCGCTGTAAAAGGCATGCTTCCCAAAGGACCTTTAGGAAGACAAATGTATACAAAACTTCATGTATATGCAGGACCGGAGCACAATCATGCAGCTCAGAAACCTGAAGTATTAACATTTTAATTAAAGGAACTGAAAGGAGAAAATTAAAATGGCTAACGCAGCAAAATTCTACGGAACTGGTAGAAGAAAAAAATCTATCGCTAGAGTATATTTAGTACCCGGAACAGGGAATATTACAATCAATAAAAGACCCATCGACGAGTATTTCGGATTAGAGACATTGAAGGTTATCGTTCGTCAGCCTCTTACCGCAACGGAAACGGTGGAGAAATTTGACATTCTTGTAAACGTACATGGCGGCGGTTACACTGGTCAGGCGGGTGCAATCAGGCATGGTATTGCAAGAGCGTTGTTACAGGCAGACGGCGATTACAGACCGGTGCTTAAAAAAGCAGGATACTTAACAAGAGATCCGAGAATGAAAGAAAGAAAGAAATACGGTCTCAAGGCGGCTCGTCGCGCTCCGCAGTTCTCCAAGAGATAATTACAGACAGAATAAAAGATTTTATAAAACCCTTGAAAATCCAGTGTTTTCAAGGGTTTTCCTTATGCTGTTTAGCGGGTTTAGTGCCGCTGAAATCCGCTAAAATCCTGTGCGTATGACACACATATGACACTTATATGACACACGAAAATAAGGAAAAACCGGGGCGATTTTCCCCGGTTCCTCATATCCTGTTTATGGCTTCCAAAAGTTCCTGAATTTCAAAATGGGTGTAGACTGTTTCCGTTACCGACTGCCCTTTGTGGCCAACAATCTTTTTGATGATTTTATCGTCAACCCCGGCCACGGTCAGCATACTGACGCAAGTATGGCGGGTATCATGTGGGCGGTGGTTCATTCCCATTTGCTCAACCAGCGGCATCCAGTAGGAATCATAATAATTTCGATAAATGAAGTGCTTTCCGTCTGGTGTGGAAAGAAGGTATTCACAATCGTTCTTTTGCATCCAGCTTTCAAAAAACGGAAGAATCTTTTCTGCAATCGGTACTTTGCGGATCCCGGCTTCTGTTTTGGATGCGGTCACATCAAACCATTTTTCTGATAGGCTGACGTTTTCCTTTTTCAGATCCAGCAGTTCCCCGATCCTTACGCCGGAATAAATCAGCATGAGGATAACCGACATATATTCGTTTGTGTCCTTCCATTTCCAGACGGTTTCAACTTCTTCTTTGGTGAAAGGCTTCCTGTTGAAAGCATTGGGGTTTTTATCCTTATACTGACTTATGTCAACAAACTTTGCGTAGTCTTTCCCACAGATATCATTTTGTAGGGCAAACTTGTACAACTGGGTGAATAGAACCTTTAATTTCCGTAAGGTGGGGTAGTTTTTCCCACAGATATCAACCACTCCCTGTAAATGGCTTTTCTTTATATCCACAAAACGCATTTTGTAAAGCTGTGTGCATAGCAGATAAGAAGCAGTGTAGCCCTTCACGTTGGATTCTGATATTTTGGGGAAATGTTCAGCTGACCACTTTTGGTAGACTTCTTCAAAGGTGATCTTGGAGCAATCCATATCATAGGGGTTCTGGTGGTAATTGGAAAGTGCAATCAACCCTTCTTCCCTTGTCTCATAATATCCTATGGTCTTAAATTTCTGCTTGCACGTTCCGGCCTTTTCGTCCATTTCCCATCCAACAGTTACCCGGACACGGTAAGGCTTGCGCCTGTTCCCCGGAAGTTTGGAAACATTACCAAAACCATTAGGTAATCTCATTGTATCATTCCTTTCCATTCTGGCCGTGCGGCGGCTGCGGAAGGGGTAGGAATGATTATTTTTTGCACCAGCCTGAAATCCCACATCAATACAATAAAAGCGGTTATATGCGCTCATATGTGTGTTACAGACTGTTTGCAGATAGTAAAATTCATTAAATATGTGGTTGAAAAATCGGGAGCAATGACCTATAATATACTTAACAGGACAGCCGGAAGGTGAATGCAGTCACCCGACCCGGCGCAACATAGAACTATTTAGGAATAGCCGTCAGTCTCGCCAAAGAACAGGACGGCTATTTCTTATTTTTCAAATTCAGAATTGCAACTACCAATAAAGCAATAGTAAGTATAATCTGCATTTCCTCATATGTACTCATAATAATCACCCCTTCCGCAGAACTCGGATCAGGTGAGAACACGTCCCCCGGTTGCCCGGTTAAGTATATTATATTGTCATGGTGCTGATTATTTCTTTTTCTGCTGTTCTAAAACTTTTTTGTAGAATTTTCCTTCAATGGATTCTTTTGCTCCAGCTTGCAGTTCCTCAAATTCCTTTTCTGTAAAAGTGGCTTTATGCCCATCTTTGGAAAGAGTGGTTTCAGATTCATCAACTATTTTTTCTCTGATGTCTGGTTCGTCAATTACTTCCCCGTAATGCCATTTTGTAACCTGATAGTCATAGCTGTAGCCACTTGACTTCAAAAAGTCTATAAATTCCAAATATTTAACTGTACTTTTTATTTCATTAGAGTGTTTTTTATCAAGAGTTTCCCAAATAGAATCACCTTTCATTAGTTCAGATGGCTTCACACCTAAAGCAGATGCAATTTTTTCTATGGTATCTTTCTTGGGGGAAGTCTTATCATTTTCAAATTGTCCTATTGCAGATTGTGTCATGTCAAGGCGTTCTCCCAGTTCTTTTTGCGTTATCCCTTTTTCTTTTCTAATGCGCCTAATATTTTCCCCTATCGTCATCTTTTCACCATCCTTTCTTTTATTAGTATACCATAACAACAGAAAAAAACAAGTAAAAACTTATATTTTGTTATTGACACAAGCGTTTACTTTTGATAGTATAAAGAAAAACAAGTAATCACTTATATAGAAACACAAGGAAAGGAAGGAAATTATGACAATAGAAAAAATATTTTTCATGGGGCTAATTGGAGATAACACAGAAGTATTCATTCGTGACACGGGTTTTCATGTATTGGCACATGGTAACTGGTATCAGGATAACATTCTGAACTATATGCACCATGAAGTTGAATCTTTCACATGGCAAGACGATGAAAAAATTTACATTGATTTAGCGTAGGGCCACAAGGCCCGCCGTAATGCAGCCGTGGACGGTCACAAGCCCGTATAAATGCAGAGTGACGGAAAAATAAACAGTAGCAGTTCTTTTATAAACATTGTCTATTGTATACTGGCCAACAGGTTTTCGCCCGGTTTTTAATGTGAAAATGGGGAAGCGGTTTAAGGGAAACAACGCTTGAAAAATCCCTTTGCTGGGCAGCAAGTTTTCAGGTTTTAGTGTGAAACCTGATAGGGCAAGACACGCCTGACTGTTCCAACGTGTGCTGACAATAGACAATTTTTATAAAAGGGCTGCTAATGTCCAGAAAGGAAGGTGAAAAAATGGCAACTTCAAAATCTATGCTGGCGGTATCTGCGAAAAAGGTACAGCTTATTATGGCCGAACGTTGTATGAATCCTTATGATGTATGCAGCAAGGCAGAGATCAGCTATCCGTCTTACCAGCGGATCATCAAAACAGGGAACTGCAAACTCTCCACGCTGGGGAAGATTGCAAAGGCCCTCAATGTAGCGGTAACAGAAATTATTGAATGAGCACCCGTGCGGCGGCTGCGGAAGGGGTAGGAACACCCTCACATCTATGACACAGTTCTGTGTTTGCCCGGTTCAGGGCGTTGTGACTATTGTATATGATTTTTAGACCATATGGAAGGAAGTGAGAACAAAAAAAATGGAACAATGGAACGGCAACGTAGAAGCATTCCGGACATATTTCCACGGCAGACCCGGCAAGGATGGGAAAAGCATCCCGGCTGAAAAGGTAAAAGATATGACGGGGCATCCGTTTGAAGAAGTCCGCAATGATGAAAATTTCGGTGCGGTGCTGAATGATGGTCTTATTGATGTCAGTTTTGATTCCAGAGAACTGTCAGATGCGTTATGGAATATGGCAGCAGAAAATAATTGGCAGTGCCTGATATTGGAAAACCCTCTAAACGGGCAGCTTCACAGCATTTGGAAGAAGCCGCCGGGCTGGAAGTCCAAAGATGGTAAAGATGTAAAGCTGGCTTGCGGCCTGATAGCCGACATACACAGCGGATCCACTTATATCAGATTGAGGGATAACGGGGTTGACCGTTTCCCGCCGCTCTATGAGCCGGAACATATTCAGGAATTGCCGGAAGAACTCTATCCGGCCAATACAAAGATTGATTTATGGGGGCTGGGAGAAGGTGACGGCCGCAACAATGCGCTATCGGGGATGGCAATGTACCTTGTGCATGACAGCCATTTCACCAAAGAGCAGATCCGGCGGGTGCTGATCAACACAAACAGTTTTGTGTTTGCTAATCCGCTGGGGGATGCGGAACTTGATACTATCCTACGGGAAGAAACCTTCAAGGATCTGGAAGAAGTACCAAAACTGAATACATTCAGTGCCGCTGATTTATTTTACATGGATGTGAAGCCAGTTGAATTTGTCATTGAAGGGCTTATCCCGGTGGGGATGGTGATCCTTGCAAGCCCGCCAAAGTATGGGAAGTCCTATATGTGCCTTGATATGGCGCTATCTGTATCAATGGGGCGTGATTTTCTGGGATTCCATACTAATCAATGCCGGGTGCTTTACCTATCCTTGGAAGATCGTAAGGACAGGCTGAAACAGCGTATAGGGCAGGTGTTGGCTGGGCAAACGTTTCCCGAATTACTGCGAATGGAAATAGAGAGTGCCACGCTGGACGGCGGATTTATTGAGCAGCTGGAAGATTTTCTACAGGAATATCCAGACACGAAGCTGGTGATCATTGACACATTTGTCAAAATCCGGGGAGAAGCTAAAAGAAACGAATCGGCTTACGGTACGGATTCCCGTGAAGCTGGGGTTATTAAGAAGTTTGCAGATCAGCATGGTATAGCGGTGGTGCTGGTGACGCATACCCGGAAAGGTATTGATCCGACTGACCCTTTTGTGAATATCACTGGCACTTTTGGGATTGCCGGGGTGGCTGATGATATGATCGTGCTGACAAAGGAAAAGCGGGGCGATCTGCTGACAAAAATGTCAGTGACCGGCCGTGATGTGCAGTATGAAGAATATCCCCTGATTTTTGATAAAGACCGGGGGAAGTGGATGCGTCAGGGGGATTCTTACGAACTGGCCGCCGCAAAATTTGAATCAGATGCAAAGTGGGCGGCCTATCAGGTGGGAAATGTCAGGAAAACGATCCTGAAACTGCTGGAAGAAAACGGCGGCGCATGGTCAGGATTTTGCAAGGCTGTCATTGACAAAAGCAAAGAGTACGGAACACCTATTACTTTATCGGCGCAAAAGCTGGGAAAAGAACTATCAGGCATTGGCTGCTTTCTGCTTAAAGACGGGATTGCACATACAGAAATAAGCTGGGGAACTGGTGCAAAGAAACACAAACTTGAAAAAATAAAATGATGCTCTGTATATGTATAACCACTATTTATTTTGTTTGTTTTGTTTGTATTTATTATTTGAATTTTTATAGAACCAACGAAACAAATATATGCGTTATACATATAGAACACGGAAAGGCAGGAAAAATGTTATTCAAAGATTTTAAAAAATATGCAAAGTCAAAGAGATTTACAGAAAAAGAGGGGGAACTTTTTATTGACTTGGATGGTCTTGGCATGATTGAGTGGGAAGGCGGGAAAAAACTTGTCATTGATGGGCGTTCCTTCGATTCGCCGCCCGGATGCTGGCACGTTTACCCGGTGGCACTGGACAAAACCCATGTATATATTGTCTGTCCTTATTGCGGGCATATTCATTTACATGGAGCCGGGGGCGGTGACTTTGAAGGGCACAGGATAGCGCATTGTAACGGCCGTTCCCATATCAAGGGAGATATAACAGGGTATTACATAGAGCAGATTTAAAGTGAAGCCGGAAGTTCGCACCTTCCAGCGTTCCAGTAACTAACCAACAGAATGAAATGATCACAGCACTCACGCAGATTAGGGAAATGTTCCAGCATTTCCCTGAATATTAAAAAGAAAGGAACAGGTAACAGGGTATGAGCGGACAGGAAAGAAAAGCAGACACTATTTTGACAACTATTTCAGTAATGGCGGCTGACGCAAAGAACATTCTGGCCATGGCAGACCAGACACAGGAAGCGGCTGAACTGCATCCGTCAATAGGGGCGGCGATCCGTGTAGGGATTGAATATCTGCACCAGATTGAACAGCTTGCGGATTCATTGGATGCCCCGGTTCAGTCTGCTGAATCAAGTTAAGCAGACTGAACAAAAGGCTTTGCTGCATGGTAAACCCATGAGCCGGACACTCAAAGTTTACCATGCGGCGGCACTCTTTATCAAGAATCAATTTAAAATGCCTATATGGGAATTATATGAGGTCAGGGGGTGATCACAATGGTAAAGGTCAGGGTATCTTATGACCGGCCTGAACAGCTGCAAAAGGTTTTAAAGATTCTGGGGGATGCGGTGCTGAAATGCACCACGGCGAAGGAACAGAAAGGCCGGTATAACCGGGCGTACATTATTCTGAAATACTGATTTTTAAGCGGGGTTTTCTGCTGTGTTTTTGGCAGTAAAGCCCTGCTTTTGGGTGTGAAAATGATATGTAAGATTGCGGGAAGTTCCCTGAAATCCTGAAAAAGTGCTTGCATACCCCCTCACCCATCTGATATAATCGTGCTACAGCGAATAGAATATATGAGTACCCTACCCCATACCCTTCTGTGGGGTGGAAGCCTTTGGAATAACGGCACGGGAATGACTGGTTTTAATACTGGTTGTTTCCGTGCCTTTTCTGTTCGCCTAAAATGCAGCCGGACGGGCGTAAAACGGAGAAAGGATATAAATATGGACGATAACACGAAAAACACACAGGCATCAGCACAGCAGGACGGCCAGCAGGACAGCCAGAACGGTACACAGCAGCCGGAAAAACTTTTCACACAGGCAGACGTTGACAGGATCATCAATAACCGCCTTGCCCGGATGAAACAGGACATGGACACCGCCGAACAGTACAGGCGGGAACGTGACGATGCCCGGAGGGAACTGGAACAATATAAGAATGACGCTTTCCTTGCATCAAAGGGCGTGAAGGACATAGACAAAGATTATGTCACTTTCAAGGCTATGCAGCTGGTGGATGACAATACCAGCTTCCAACAGGCGGTTGAAAACTTCCTGAAAGAGAATCCACGTTTCACGGGGCGGGGATTCACGGTTGTTTCCACTGGGAGCAGCGCACTTAATTTTGGATCTGGCGGTGCTTCTGCTGATGCAGATATCAGGAAAGCCATGGGATTGAAAGGATGATGAATTATGGCTATTGATTTAGTTGAAAAATATCTGCCGTATGTGGACGAACTTTTTACAACGGAGAGCAAGAAAGAGTTACTGACCAACAAAGACTTTGCCTTTAAAGGGGCGCACACTGTAAAGATTTATAAGATCAGCACCGGGAAGATGAATGATTATGGAAGGTCTGGCCCGGATTCCGGGAACTGGTCAAGGTATGGTGCGGTGGAATCGCTCAACGCCACAACGCAGACCTGCACACTGTCAAAAGACCGTTCCTTCACCTTTGCCATTGATGCGCTGGACAGTGACGAAACCGGGGATTCTCTGGAAGCGGCCACGGCACTGGCAAGGCAGGTTAGGGAAGTGGTGATCCCGGAAGTAGACACTTATGTCTTTGGGAATATGTGCAGGCTGGCGGGAACGAAACCCGCAGCAAAGGCATTGACCAAAACAGGAATTTATGAGGACATTATCAGCTGCAACAAACTGCTGGACGATGAACAGGTTCCTGAAACGGGCCGTGTCCTTGTGGTCACACCGGCCACTTACCTGTTGATGAAGCAGTGCAAGGATATCACGATGGAAACCGACATCGGCAACGATATGAGGATCCGGGGCGTGATCGCTAACCTTGACGGCCTGACGGTTATAAAGATTCCGGCTTCCAGACTGCCGGAGAAGTTCGGCTTCATGGTGGCCCATCCGTGCGCAACGGTAGCCCCCACCAAACTGGAAAGCTACATCACGCACCATAACCCGCCGGGAATCAACGGCGATCTGGTTGAAGGCCGTGTTGTGTATGACGCCTTTGTGCTGGATAACAAGAAAAAGGCTATCTGCTATCAGGAATTGAGCGCATAAGGTACAGAGAGGGGCTGCCGCTGGTGGCCCCTTATCTGGCAGAAAGGGGATTGACCATGAATTTAATTGACAGACTGATTGCAAAGGCGCAGACAATACAGCTGGCCTTAGGTGATGATGTGTTTATGATCATCCGGGAAGATGTGGGCTGGACGGTTGACGGCCGGCAGTTCCCGGATCTGGAATCGGCGCAGGGATATGTGGAAGGGCTGATCCCTGATAATGCTGGTGACTGTACTGTGATCATAAATGATGCGCCCCCTTCCCCGGCACAGTGGCCGGAAAGCAGACGGAGAAAACGGCGGGAGCGGTACATCATGGAATATATAGCCCAAAAAACCAAGGCTGAAAACCCGCTTCCACCAATGCCAAAGAAAGACAGGAATTTGATATGAGTGGAATCAGGTTAAAGACAAAAACGCCCTCTGACGTGCGCCGGACGCTCACAAGGGTGATGAACATGGCCGCAAACGGCCAGATGGACAATAAGACGGCGAACACTATCATCCTTGGGTGCAACGCCGTGTTATCCTCTATCCGGGCAGACGAACAGCAGCGGAAAATAGAGGAATTGGAAAAGATTCTGAACAATCTGCAAAGGTAGGGGGCGCATTATGAAGGTGACAAAAGGGTATCTGGAAGAAACACGGGAACTTGTGGTTTCGCTGGTGGAAATGGCAGCGGAGATCAGGCAGTTGCAGGAACAGGCGGTTTCCACGCCGGGGCAGCTGTTTTCTGATGTGCGTGTCCAGACAACAAATAAAACGGACGCCATGGCTGACCGGGTAGTGAAATATGCTGACCTTGAAGAATTGTATATAAATTTGCATAGGCAGTATCTGGACAGGTTTGAAGCGGTCACGGATGCGATTAAGACAATCCCGGTCAGGGAGCAGATCATAACCATACGGTATTATCTCCGTGGGGAAACTTGCCCGGAAATATGTGATGCCCTGTATATATCCCGCAGCACATTTTATAATCGGCTGCGGAGCGCACTGACGCACATAGCGGAAATTGATTGAAAAGCACCGTCATATAGGCGGTGTTTTCTGTTCCTCTTGTGTTATATCCAATGATAGGCTAAAATAGGCTATATAGGGCTTATATGAGTTTCAGAGGGTAGAAACGGGGTTTTATATGGTGACACTGGGAGAAGCAAAAACCGCTGTTCTGGCACTGGCTGGGGCTGGTATGGAAATATCTGAAATATCTGAACTGCCTACAGGCTGGGTTTTTGGCATGAGAAACGCTGAAACAAAGGAAGAACCGGACACGCCGCCGCTGATTGTCTATAAAGCGGATGGTCAGGTGGCTGATTTTTTCCCGCCCGATCACATGGCTGAACTTCCACAACTGAAACAAATTGAGGGGCGAAATAATGAGAATGTATATACCTGAATCTGAATTGAACAACGCTGATAATATGCAGCGGATCATGGACATACTGGAAAAAGTGCCTGACACTGATTTTCAGTGCGTGGACAGTACGGAAATGACGATTGATGATGATGCAGTACAGGCGATCCGGGAACTGGGGGAAGATAAAATTGCGGATCTGCTTTGTAGGTGTGGTGCTGGTTACTAATTGCTAAACATTACACACATATGACACAGAAGCCTTGAAAATACCGTATTTTCCTATAAGTACAGTTTTCCAAGAGATAATTCTTCAGAATTTTCGTTTGAAACAGGCAAACGGAATACAATATGGATTCCAATCCCCAGAACGTATGTGTTTTGGGGATTTTGTCTGTATTTTGTATCAAATGCGGGTTCAATATGTTTTTTGGGTATGTACAAGAAAGTACTACTGAAGAAATAAGGACATTCATTGATAAATTGGCGCAAACGGCATTCTTTGTTTGTGCCATTTATGGCGCTGACGCTGTAAAGGGCATGACGGGAAGTATGAATAAAAGGCAGTAAAGAAAGAAGGGGCGTAATGATATTAAGCGTAAGCCGAAGAACCGATATTCCTAACTATTATTCGGAATGGTTTTTTAATAGAATAAAAGAAGGATTCGTATATGTTAGAAATCCAATGAATGCACATCAGGTAAGTAAGATTGATATAACACCTAAAGTAGTTGATTGTATTGTGTTTTGGACAAAAAATCCGGAGCCGATGCTTAACAGGCTGGATGAGCTTACTTCTTATGCTTACTATTTTCAGTTTACGTTGACCGGCTATGGAAAAGATATAGAGTGTAATGTTCCGCATAAAAGGGAAAAAATGATTCCTATATTTCAGGAATTATCGAAAAAGATTGGGATGAAAAGGGTAATATGGAGATATGACCCTTTTATTTTTACAAAGAAATATACGCCGGAATACCATTTAAAAGCGTATGAACAAATTGCAACAGCCCTTAAAGGATACACAGGGAAGTGTGTTATAAGTTTTGTTGATTTGTATGCAAAGAATAAGAAGAATATGGAGTTACTTGATCCCTATGGGATTGATCAAAATGAACTGTCAGCCTTTGCAAAGAAGATAGCCGATATTGCAAAGAATAATGGAATGACGGTAGGAAGCTGTGCTGAAAGTATAGATTTGCATGAATGTGGTATTGAACATAACTGTTGTATTGATAAATCTCTTATTGAAGACCTGATCGGATGCAGGCTTAAAGTAGAAAAAGATAAAAACCAACGTCAGGAGTGTGGCTGCATGGAGAGCGTAGAGATTGGGACGTATAATACATGTGGCAATGGATGCAAATATTGTTATGCAAATGATAGTGAAGAAAGCGTGGTAAAGAATCGTGGTAAATATGCCCCGGAGTCAGCCATATTGTGCAGCGTGCTGGATGAAAATGATAAGATAACAGAGAGAAAAGCAAAATCGTTGAAAGAACGGCAGTTAAGTATTTTTGATTTATAGAAACAGAAAGGGGGAAATCCGAGTAGATCCAAAGTAATCCAAATCCGAAAAGTCATTGAAAAAGAAGAAAATGATATGGTATAATAGTACTATTATAAGCGGATAGAAAATCTTAGTGATTTTCCTATTATGGGTGGAGGACGAAGGGATGGCAAAAGAAAAGCAAGAGGGACTGGTATTTACAAATGAGAATTGTATAGGATGTAACAAATGCATTTCTGTCTGCCCTGTTATAACTGCAAACAGAGCGGTAGAACGTGACGGAAGACAGATCATCGAAGTAGACGGGGATAAGTGCGTTGCCTGCGGCGCCTGCTTTGATGCCTGCGAACATGGGGCGAGAGAGTTCAGGGACGACACGGAAAGCTTTTTTGAGGCATTGAAAAAGGGGGAACGGATCTCACTTCTGCTCGCGCCGGCGTTTGCCGCAAACTATCCGAACGAATATAAAAGAGTGTTAGGCGGCTTAAAAAAGATGGGAGTAAACCGTATTATCAGCGTAAGTTTCGGCGCGGATATTACTACATGGGGCTATGTAAAGTATATTACGGAGCATAATTTTACGGGCGGTATTTCCCAGCCTTGTCCGGCAGTGGTAAATTACATAGAGCATTATATTCCGGAATTGCTGCCGCGGCTGATGCCGGTACAGAGCCCGATGATGTGTGCGGCGATCTATGTAAAGAAATATATGAAGATTACGGATAAGCTTGCATTTATCAGCCCGTGTATCGCCAAAAAGACGGAGATCGCGGATGAAAATAACGGAGGATATGTTTCTTATAATGTTACTTTCGATCATCTGATGGACTATGTGCGTAAAAATAATATAAAAGGAGAACCGGTAAGCGATGAGATCGAATACGGTTTAGGTTCTATCTATCCGATGCCGGGCGGGCTGAAAGAAAACGTTTACTGGTTCTGCGGAGAAGACTTGTTCGTGCGTCAGGTCGAAGGAGAAAAGCATGTATATGAGTTCCTTGAAAATTATAAGGAGCGGGTATTTAAAAATAAGGAACTGCCTTTTATGGTAGACGCGCTGAACTGTGCGAAGGGATGTATTTACGGAACCGGGATCGAAGAAGAAAAGACAAAATCGGAGGACACTTTATATGAGATCCAGCGCATCAAAGCAGCCAGCAAGAAACACGGCGGGGCAAGCGCATGGGGAGCCAGATTAAGTCCTAGACAGCGGCTTGCGAATCTGAACCGTCAGTTCAGGGAATTGAATATCAACGACTTTATCAGAAAATATTCGGATAAGTCCAAAGGAAATGCTGTAAAGCATCCCAATGCCAGCGAATTAAACGAAATATTCAGGCAGATGCACAAGGATACGGAACACGAGAGGACTATCGACTGCAGCGCCTGCGGCTATGCTACTTGTAAAGATATGGCTGCGGCTATCTATAACGAGTGCAATAATAAAAAGAACTGTATCCATTACATAAAAGGCAAAGTGGAAACGGAAAAAGAAGAGCTTCAGGAAGTTTCCAGACAGGTAGAGGAGAAGAATTTAGAGATTCAGGCGAGAAATGATATCATTGGACAGATGGTGGAAGAAGCCAATGAAAGCTTTGCAACTTTGAATGTGTCCATTGCCGAGATGGTGAGCGGAAACAATACGAATGCGGAAGAAAGCAGCAATATCAGCGCGGCGATGTCGAACGTAGTGGACTTCTGCAATAGCATGAAAACTTCTTTTGCGGCTATCAACCAGTTGCTGATGCAGTTGGAGAACAATAATAACAGCATTACGCAGGTTGCAAACCAGACGAATTTGCTTTCCCTGAACGCATCCATAGAAGCGGCAAGAGCGGGCGCAGCCGGAAAAGGGTTTGCCGTTGTGGCGCAGGAAATCAAGAGTTTGAGCGAGTCCAGTAAAGACACAGCCTTGGACAGCAATAAAAATAAAGATGAGATTGTAAATGCCATGAACAAACTGGCGGAAGAATCGGAGCATTTGATCCAGATCGTAGACGAGGTCAACGAGAGGATCAGTAATCTTGCTGCAAGCACACAGGAGATCGCGGCGTCGGCGACCATGATCGGAGAAGTTTCCGATGAATTAAAAGATAAATTCGAAGATTTAAACCGGATGTAAATAGCAGGAATGCCCACTAAAGCGGGCAGATGGGAGTTAACGTGAAATTAAAATTTCACGATCCTGATTTGAATGCCCACTAAAGTGGGCAGATGGGAGTTAGGGGAAACAAAATATATGGTTACATTCAGTATGTGTATGATCGTAAAAAATGAAGAGAGCGTATTGGAACGCTGCCTTGACAGCATAGCTGATCTGATGGATGAGATAGTGATCGTAGATACCGGTTCTACGGATAGGACGAAACAGATTGCCTTGAAATACACGGATAAGGTTTATGATTTTACATGGGCGGGGGATTTTTCAAAGGCAAGGAATTTTGCTTTTGAAAAAGCGGCCTGTGATTATATTTATTCGGCGGACGCAGACGAGGTCATCGATGAAGAAAACAGGGAGAAATTCAAACAGCTCAAGGAAACGATGCTTTCTGAGATCGATATTGTGCAGATGAAATATACCAATCAGTTAGAGTATGGGACGATCTATAATTACGATGAAGAACTGCGGCCCAAATTGTTTAAACGGATCCGCACTTTCCGGTTTGAAGAGCCGATCCATGAAACGGTCGTATTGGAGCCGGTCATTTACGACAGTGATATTGAGATCGTACATAAACCGCAGGAAAGCCATACGTCAAGAGACATTGCGGCGTTTGAACGGTTAACCGGCGAGGGTAAGAGACTTTCCAAAAGACTTCATAACCTGTACGCAAAGGAATTGTTTGTGTCGGGGACGGATGAAGACTGCATCCGGGCGGTTTCGTTTTTTGAAGCTTCGGCAGAGGAAGAAACGAGGAGTCTGGATGAAGTGAAAGAGGCCTGCTGCGTCGCGGCAAGAGGAAACAGGCTTTTGGGAAAGATTCCGGCATTTTTCAAATATGCGTTGAAAAATGTTGCGGCTGAGGGGTGTTCGGAAATCTGTTGTGAGCTTGGGCAGTATTATTTGGACGACGGAGATTATAAAGAGGCGGCGGTATGGTTTTATAACGCGGCTTATGAAACGGAGTGTATCCTAAATATCAAGTGCCGCGACGATCTGCCCTTTCAGGCGTTGGCACGTTGCTACCGTTTGTGCGGGAAAGAAGACTTAGCTGTTTTTTATGAGGAAGAGCGGAAAAACCGGACCGGTATATGCTGAAATATACTTGTATTCCTACTTGCATTCCCCATTTTATGATTTACAAAGGCTTTTGCTTATGTTAGACTAAGACTACCCCGATAAATAGAAGAGAATATGAAGCCTGTCATGGATAAATCTATGGCAGGCTTTTTGCGCTTCAATTAAGAAAACAGGAAAGAACGGGGGATGTTATGTACGAGATTATAGAGATCATAAAAGAGTTTTCGGTACTTGTCGTCACAAAAGCTTGTGAGGAGTCAGTCCAAAACGTTGAAAAGGGAGCGGGGGCGATGTTCCTGAGTATGCTTGCGTTTTCCTGCATTACTATGGGAATATTTCTAAAAAGCCGTTTGGCGAGCGTTTATTGTATTTCGCCGAAAGGAAAGAAAAAGCTGCTGGGGGATATTTACTTAAAAGAAACGAAAAAGGGATATGAGGCTAAGATACCGTCCCGTTTTTTGGAAGTTTCGGATTCTATTTATTATTGCATGGTGATGCCCCGGGAATTTATAGAGGGGCATTACATGGAGCAGTTACTTTTGCAGACACCTGCAGGAAGGCGGTTTGTACCGGTGAAAAAGGTGATACGCTTTCGGGCGGGATTGAGAGAACCGCTTGCGCCAATATCGTTTTCATAATATAATAAGAAAGTATTTTTCGAATGCGCTGAAAATACAACGAGAAAGAAGAAAAGAGAAAAGAAGATGAAGTGGGAAGAGAATATCAGACAGGTAGTTCCATATGTGCCGGGAGAACAGCCGGACCGGCCGGGCATGGTCAAACTTAATACGAACGAGTGTCCTTATCCTCCGGCTCCCGGTGTTAAAAAGGCATTGGAAGAATTTGATCATACGGAGCTAAGGCTTTATCCCGATCCGGACGCCTCCATATTGACCGAAGCGCTGGCGGATTATTACAAAGTAAAGAAAGAACAGGTTTTTGTGGGAGTAGGTTCGGATGACGTGCTGGCGATCGCGTTTATGACCTTTTTTAACGGCGGCAGGCCAATCTTGTTTCCCGACATCACTTATTCTTTTTATGACGTATGGGCAGGGCTGTATCGGATCCCGTATAAGGAGATCCCGTTAAGGGAGGATTTTTCCATTGCTCCCGGGGATTATCATATAGAGAACGGGGGGATCATTTTCCCGAATCCTAACGCCCCTACCGGAATACTGGAAAACCTGGAGATGATAGAGGATATCGTATCCGCGAATCCGGACGTAGTCGTGATCGTGGACGAGGCTTATATAGACTTTGGGGGAGAAAGTGCATTGCCGCTGCTAAATAAATATGATAATCTGCTGGTAGTGCAGACGTTTTCCAAATCAAGGGCGATGGCGGGAATGCGTATCGGTTTTGCCATCGGAAATAAAAAGCTGATCTCGTATATGAACGACGTGAAGTTTTCTTTCAATTCTTATACAATGGACAGGATAACCCAGCGGCTGGGAGCTGCGGCGGTGAAAGACGAGGTTTATTTTAGGGAAACTCTTGCCAAAATAATAAAAACGAGGGAATGGGCCAAGGAAAAGCTGTCAGAGCTTGGGTTCGTGTTCGGGGATTCAAAAAGTAATTTTATTTTTGCATCCCATAAAGAGAAAAGGGCGGAAGAGATTTTTTCTTATCTGCGGTCGAAGGATATTTTTGTCCGTTACTTTAAAAAGCCCAGAATTGACAATTACCTCAGAATTTCCATAGGGACGGACGAGGAGATGAGAACTCTGGTCAGAGAACTTACGGCGTTTTTGGGGCGTAGAAATGAAGTAGAATGACATGACAGGAAGGTGGAATAAAAATGATTAAAAATATTTTAAAAGGGGCGGTAATCGGTATCGCCAATATTATTCCGGGAGTAAGCGGAGGAACCATGGCGGTCGCCATGGGGATCTATGATGTGCTGATCCGTTCATTGACTCATTTGTTTAAAGAATTTAAGAAGAGCGTTATGACACTGATTCCCATTTTGATCGGGGCGGCAATCGGTATTGTGGGATTGTCATTTTTGATTGAAAAGATGTTTGGCTGGATTCCTATGCAGACGAATCTTTTGTTTATCGGATTGATTCTGGGCGGACTTCCGGCGATGACGGTAAAGGTAAAAGGCGAAAAGATCAGGCCCGGGCATATTGCTGCGTTCCTGCTCTTTTTTGTGATCGTAGTCGGTTGTGCGGCGCTTGGAGCAGCGGAGGAAGGCGCAGAAGGAACGGCCATAGCGGAGACAAACATAATAGCGACAGGGAGCGTATTGGATATCATCAAGTTGTTTGGCGTAGGTATGGTAGCTTCTGCAACAATGGTAGTTCCGGGCGTAAGCGGTTCCATGATGCTGATGCTGATGGGATATTATTATCCGCTTATTGAAACGGTCAATCATTTTATCCGTTCCCTGATTGCATTTGACATGGAAGGGATCTGGGCAGGAATATGCGTGTTGTGTCCTGCGGGGCTTGGCGTGGTATTCGGGATCTTCCTGATCGCCAAACTGATCGAAATTATATTTGAAAAATTTCCCCTGTATGCATATTGGGCGATTATCGGCCTGATCGTGGCGTCTCCTTTTGCTATTATATTGATGGGAAGATTTGGTGATATTACAGTGATCCATGTATTGACCAGCGTGGTCACTTTTGCGCTTGGGTTCATGATAGCGCAAAAATTAGGAGAAGATGCTAAAGAGTAAAGATTCAGCGGCGATATGCCTTATAAAAGGCGTTGGATAAAGAGGGATGACCGGATGAGGGCGTATACGGATTTTGCTAAAGTATATGATACGTTTATGGACGATACACCTTATGAAGAGTGGTGTGCATTTTTAACAGGGATATTGAAAGAATTTGGGATAGGAAAGCGGCCCTCCAAAGATTTGGTTCTGGAGCTGGGCTGCGGTACGGGTGCGCTTACGCAGTTGCTGGCCGAAGCGGGATTTGACATGATAGGAGTGGACAACTCGGAGGAAATGCTAAGTATCGCTTTGGAGAAGAAGGAAACGGCCGGACGGGGGGACGAACTTTTGTATCTGTGTCAGGATATGCGGGAGTTTGAACTGTACGGGACGGTAAAGGCGGTGGTGAGCGTATGCGATTCTTTAAATTATCTGCTGGAAGAGGAGGAACTTTTAAAGACGTTTCGCCTTGTCAATAATTATTTAGATCCCAAGGGCATTTTTATCTTTGATTTTAATACGGTCTATAAGTATGAGCAGGTCATCGGGGAGACGGTCATTGCGGAGAACAGAGAGGAATGCAGTTTTATTTGGGAAAATTTTTATCACAAAGAGGAACAGGTCAACGAGTATGATCTGACGATCTTTGTGCAGGAAGAAGCGGGACTTTTCCGGAAGTTTGCGGAGACGCATTACCAAAGAGGGTACACGCTGCCACAGATGAAAGAGCTGTTGAAGAGAGCGGGAATGACGTTTATCCGGGCGCTGGATGCAGAGACGAAAGGAGAGGCCCATCCCAAAAGCGAGAGGATTTATGTGGTCGCGATGGAGAACGGCAAGGAAACGGATTACAGTACAGAAGCAGATTGCAACGGTATGGCGGCAGACGGTAAGTAAAAGAAGGGCGGCAGAAAACAGGCATGGAGGAACAACGATGGCAGATTATTTAGTAAGGGCAACGGCGGCAAATGCACAGATCAGGGCATTTGCATGTGTGACAAGGGATACCGTGGAAACGGCAAGAAAAGCGCATGATACCAGTCCCGTTGTGACGGCGGCGCTGGGCAGGCTTTTGACGGGAGCCGCTATGATGGGAAGTATGCTGAAGGGAGAAAAAGATCTTTTGACGCTTCAGATCCATGGCAGCGGGCCGGTCAAAGGCATGACTGTGACGGCAGATTCGGCAGGCCATGTCAAAGGGTATGCCAATGAACCGCAGGTCATGCTGCCGCCTAACGCAAAAGGAAAGCTGGACGTAGGAGGGGCCGTAGGGATCGGCTTTCTGAATGTGATAAAGGATATGGGGTTAAAAGAGCCTTATGTTGGGCAGACTGTATTACAGACCGGAGAAATCGGCGACGATCTGACTTTTTATTTTGCCACTTCGGAGCAGACGCCTTCTTCGGTAGGGCTTGGCGTTTTGATGGAAAAAGATAATACCGTAAAGCAGGCGGGAGGTTTTATCATACAGCTTATGCCCTTTGCCGGAGAAGACGTGATCTCGGCATTGGAAGAGAACCTGCGTAAGGTAGATTCCGTGACCGCGCTGTTGGATGCAGGAAAAAGCGCAGATCAGATTCTGGAAGTAATTTTGGATGGGCTGGGAGTGGAGTTTACAGACAGGATGCCGGTCTCCTTTTTTTGCAACTGCGATAAAGAGCGGGTTTCCAAAGCGCTTGTGAGCGTGGGAAAAGAAGAACTGAAAAGTATGATAGAGGACGGAAAGACGATAGAAGTAAACTGTCATTTTTGCAATACTTTTTATCATTTTACAGTCGAAGAGCTTAAGGAACTTCGCAAAAAAGCAATGCGGTAGTACCGTTTGCGTCTGTCCGGCAGACGCGAACTGATTTGCGCTGAAAACGATACAGAGGCGAATATTGATTGGTATGCGTGTGAAGCACGCAGGGGGGTATAAGTATGAAACATGGTTTTATCAAAGCGGCGGCGGTTATACCGAAGATCAAAGTGGCGGATCCGGAATATAATGCGGGACAGATCTGCAAAAAGATAGAAGAGGCCTATGAGAAGCAGGCAAAGATCATTGTGCTGCCCGAACTTTGTCTTACCGGATATACCTGCGAAGATCTGTTTTTACAGGAACTGCTTTTGGAGAAAGCGAAGGAAGAGCTGGTAAAGATCGCGGAGCGGACAAAACATATGGATGCGCTCATCTTTGTAGGGATTCCCATTGAGCGTGAGAAAAAACTTTATAATACGGCGGCGGCTATAAAAGCAGGGGAAATTCTGGCCTTTATCCCCAAACGGTTTGTACCGGCTTACAGTGAATTTTACGAAACAAGGCATTTTACGCCGGGAAACGAAACAGCGGCAGAGTTTTCATTTGGCGGTAAAAAGATTCCGTTCGGGACCAATGTTCTGCTGGAATGCACTACCATGAAGGGGCTGACGGTGGGCTGTGAGATCTGCGAGGATCTTTGGGTACCGAATCCGCCGAGTACCGGCCATGCCATGGCGGGAGCCAGTGTGATCGTAAATCTGTCGGCTTCTAACGGAACGGTGGCAAAGCATACTTACCGGAACGGTCTTGTGACGTCGGCAAGCGCAAGGCTGATCGCCGCTTATGTTTATGCCAGCGCGGGGGAGGGCGAGTCTACGCAGGATGTGGTTTTTGACGGACACAGCCTGATCGCGGAGAACGGTACGCTGCTTTGCGAGGCAAAGCGTTTCAGCGGAGAGACGATCTGTGCGGATATCGACATCCATAAGCTGCAGATGGAAAGAAGACGCATGAATACGTTTATGCCGGAGGATACGCATACTTATACAAGAGTGCCTTTCACCTTAAAACAGGAGGAGACAAGACTGACAAGGGTATTCGGTATGCAGCCTTTTGTCCCTTCCGATAAAGAGGCAAGGGAAAAGCGTTGTGAGGATATCTTGTCGATCCAGTCTTACGGACTGAAAAAGAGATATGAGCATACCGGATGCAGCAGCGCGGTCATTGGGATCTCGGGCGGTCTGGATTCCACGCTTGCCTTATTGGTAACGGTCAGAACTTTTGATTTGCTGAAACTGGACAGAAAAAATATCTTATCCGTGACTATGCCTTGTTTCGGGACGACGGATAGAACTTACGAAAATGCCTGTACGCTTGCGAGAGCGCTGGGAACGCATCTAAAGGAAGTAAATATCAAAGAAGCGGTCACCGTGCATTTTCAGGAGATCGGGCAGGATCTGGACAACCATGACGTGACTTATGAGAACGGGCAGGCAAGGGAACGGACGCAGGTGCTGATGGACATTGGGAACCAGACGGGCGGGCTTGTGATCGGAACGGGAGATATGTCGGAACTGGCGTTAGGATGGGCGACTTACAACGGCGACCATATGTCCATGTACGGAGTCAATGCCGGCGTACCGAAGACACTGGTGCGCCATTTGGTACAATATTGTGCGGATACCTGTAATGATAATGCTTTAAAAGAGGTACTTTTGGATGTGCTGGATACGCCGGTAAGTCCGGAACTGCTTCCGCCGGTGGACGGTGTGATCGCGCAGAAGACGGAGGATATTGTAGGGCCTTACGAACTGCATGATTTTTTCCTGTACTATATGCTGAGACAGGGCTTTGAACCGTCGAAGGTTTATCGGATCGCTTGTACGGCATTTCAGGGATTTTACGAAGAAGAAGTGATCTTAAAATGGTTGAAGACGTTTTACCGCAGATTTTTTTCGCAGCAGTTTAAGCGGTCCTGCCTGCCGGACGGACCGAAGGTGGGAAGCGTGTCCCTGTCCCCGAGAGGCGATCTCAGGATGCCTTCCGACGCCAGTGCCGCATTATGGATGAGGGAATTGGAACACTTATAAAAAGAAAGAGCAGAGAAACGTGGGGATGCCCCTTCTCTGCCCTTTCTTTTTTTTGTGTGAAACAACGCCTGAAATCTGCGCATATTTTTATGGAGCCTCTCATTCTTCCTGACTGGGAAGATCCAGTTTGGCCTGCTCTAACGCCGATTCAATGGCATTTAAAAGAACCATATAGGTATAGCGGTTTTCGTCTTCATAAGTAACTTCTTCCAAATTCTGAGTTTCCAATATCTGATCTGTCAGATCTTCGAAGGACGGTTGGATCAACGGATACATAGTAGTGACAGCTTCATCCATATTTACAAGTCGCAGGTCGGTGATTTCCGTTGCAGATACGTCAACTTCCACCGATACGGAACTGTTTTTTAAGGATAAACTGGTGGAATAAGTGCCCGGCTCATAAGTTTCGGACTCGGCGGGGGCGGTAGTTTCCGGTTCCTCCTTTGGCGCCTTGTCTTTTGGAAGGAACATGATGATCAGAAGTATGATAAAAAGAATCCCAAGCACGGCAAAAAGGCCGGTGTAGATCAATTCTTTCAGATGAAGTACAACAATTTTGGTTTTGGCACTCATAGAATATCCTCGCATATCATTTACTTTTATATAACATATTAGAAAGAATCGTGATCTATGACAATTTAAAGAAACAAATCATTTCGGAAACAGGAATTTAATAAATTTGTCAGTAGTTATGAAAAGACTTTTTTGTTATAATCATGAAAGAAAAACCGACGTTTTTTGTGAAGCCGGATCAGGAAAGCCAAATTGTCATATGTAAATGAATATAAAACAAAAAGGAGAAAAGCGCAAATGAACAATCGTACGAGACAGGATATTTTAAAATTAGTTGAGGAAGAGGACGTGGAGTTTATCCGTCTCCAGTTTACGGATATTTTCGGGCAACTAAAAAATGTCGCCATTACTTCCAGTCAGTTAGAAAAAGCGCTGGACAATAGGTGCATGTTTGACGGTTCTTCCGTGGAAGGATTTTTACGGATGGAAGAATCCGATATGTACTTATATCCGGATTACAGCACATTTAATATTTTTCCGTGGCGTCCCCAGCAGGGAAAGGTGGCCCGGTTGATCTGCGACGTGTATTGCCCGAACGGAGAGCCTTTTGAAGGGGATACCAGATATATTTTAAAAAGGGCGATTGCAGAAGCGGAAAAAATGGGCTACGCCTTTGACGTAGGGCCGGAGTGTGAGTTTTTCCTATTTCACACGGATGAAAACGCGCTGCCTACGACGATCACCCATGAGCAGGCAGGTTATTTTGATATGGGACCCATTGATTTCGGTGAGAATGCAAGACGCGATATGGTGCTTACCTTGGAAGAAATGGGCTTTGAGATCGAATCTTCCCACCATGAGATCGCGCCCGCGCAGCATGAAATCGATTTTCGGTATGGGGAGGCATTGAAAACAGCCGACAATATTATGACGCTGCGGCTGGCAGTGAAGACAATAGCGAAGCGTCACGGACTTCATGCGACTTTTATGCCGAAACCCAAGCATGGCGTGAACGGATCGGGGATGCATATCAATATGTCGCTGTCAAAGGACGGAAAGAACATTTTCAGCGACGGGACGGACGGGAACGGACTCAGTAAGGAGGCTTATTATTTTATCGGCGGCCTGATGAAACATATGAAAGGTATGACCGCCGTTACCAATCCGCTTGTCAATTCTTACAAGCGTCTGGTGCCGGGATACGATGCGCCGGTTTATATTGCATGGAGCGCATCCAGTAAAAGTCCGCTGATCAGGATTCCTTCGGTAAGGGGAGAATCTACAAGGATAGAATTAAGATGTCCGGATCCGTCTGCGAATCCTTATCTTGCCCTTGCGGTATGCTTACAGGCGGGGCTGGACGGTATCAGAAACAAAATAGAGCCGCCAAAGAGCGTAGACCGTAATATTTTTGAGATGAGCAATGAGGAAAGAGCGGCAGCAGGGATCGAATCCGTTCCGGGGACTTTGATAGAAGCAGTCCGGGAACTGGAGAAGGACGAATTTATAAAAGACGCGTTAGGAAAGCATGTGGCTGAAGCGTATATCGATGCGAAAAAAAGGGAATGGAACGATTACCGCGCGCAGGTTACAGAATGGGAAATTGACAAATATTTGTATAAATTTTAATGTTAAATTTTAATGCATGTACTTGTTTAGCTTCAATATGCTAAAAAGAGAGGGGACGGCGTGACAAACATAGTAGTAGTCTTTCCGAAAGCGGAGGAAGCAAAAGGGATTAAAAATCTGTTAATGAAAAACGGATTTTCAGTGACGGCGGTCTGTACCACAGGCGCACAGGCGTTGGGGCATTTGGACGGGCTGGGCGACGGTATTGTGATAAGCGGATATAAACTGACGGACATGATGTATACGGAGCTGCATGATTGTATGCCGGAGGGATTTGAGCTGCTTCTCATCGCTTCGTCCCATGTCATTGGAAACGGCGTGGAAAAAGATATAATCGCGCTGACAATGCCGTTAAAGGTATATGATCTGATCAATACAGTAGATATGATGGTCCATACTCTGGAGAGACGCAGGAAAAAAAGACGGTTAAAACCGAAAGTCCGAAATGAAGAAGAGGCCTCCCTCATTTCGGAAGCGAAAAGAATTTTAATGGGCCGGAATCATATGTCGGAAGAAGAAGCGCACCGTTATATCCAAAAGTGCAGTATGGACAGCGGAACCAATATGGTGGAAACCGCGCAGATGATACTGTCCATGATGAATTAGGGCATCTTTTACCATATAAAAAGCAGGAAATAGGATTATATATATTAATAAATGCTGATAGACTATAGGAAAGGAATACGTTCTAAAGCAGAGTCAGAAAGGATGGGATCTTATATGAAATTTACTAAGATGCACGGGTGCGGAAACGACTATATTTATGTGAATGGGTTTAAGGAAAAGATCGGGCAGGATAAAAAGCCGGAATTGGTACGGCGTTTCAGCGACCGGCATTTCGGGGTCGGAGGCGACGGCGTTATTTTTATCAACCCGTCAAACGAAGCGGATTTTGAAATGGAGATGTACAACGCGGACGGTTCCAGAGCCGAAATGTGCGGGAACGGTATCCGCTGCGTAGGAAAATATGTATATGACAGGGGACTGACGGAGAAAACGGATATCAGCGTGATCAGTTTCGGAAAAGTAAAGTATTTAAAACTGACGGTAAAGGACGGAAAAGTGTCGACCGTAAGAGTCAATATGGGAGCGCCGGAGCTGTCGGCAGAGAAGATACCTGTCATATCCGATAACGAACAAGTTATTGATGAAGAAATTGAAGTTCATGGGGAGAAGTATAAAATGACATGCGTGTCAATGGGAAATCCACACGCTGTCGTTTTCGTAAACGACGTTTCCGGCCTTGCCTTGGAGAAGATCGGCCCGTTATTCGAAAACCATGAACGGTTTCCCAAGCGGGTCAACACGGAATTTGTACAGGTAATAGACAGGAAACGGGTAAAAATGCGTGTGTGGGAAAGAGGAACGGGAGAGACTCTGGCCTGCGGAACGGGCTGCTGTGCCACGGCTGCAGCCTGCATCGTAAACGGGCTTACGGAGGAGCGGATCACGGTGGAACTGTTAGGGGGAGAACTGGAGATCGAATGGGACAGAGAAAAGAATCTGATTTTTATGACGGGACCGGCGGAGACGGTTTTCGATGGCGAAGGGAATGAAGATGGAGGATGTACGGTTTGACGCCTGCATGAAAAAGATGCGGGAGGGAGACAAAGAGGGGTTAAAAGAGATCTATGACGGTTATGCGGCTTATATTTGGTCCGTAGTCTATGGGATCGTACAAAATAAAGAGAACGCCGAGGATATTACGAGCGATTTTTTTATTAAACTGTGGGAAAAGGCGGACAGCTACAGGCCGGGCGGGGGACACCGCACTTATCTTACCGTGATGGCAAGGAATATGGCGGTGGACCATATCCGGAAATATCACAGGGAAGAAGCGATGGAGATAGCGTATTTGGAAGAAGAGACGAGGGAAAGCCAGCCCGAGCAGCAGGTCATAAGCAGAATGACCGTGGAAGAGGCGTTAAAAATGTTAAACGACAAAGAAAGGCAGATCATAAACTTAAAAATTATGGGCGACCTGACTTTTCAAGAAATATCCCGCGTGATAAAGCAGCCGATGGGAACGGTAACATGGAGATACCGGAACGCATTGGCAAAGCTGAGGAGGTGCGGCTATGAATAAAGAATTTGAGAAACAGTACAGAAATTACATAACGGAACAGATGCCGGACATGTGGGACAGAATAGAAGCCGGACTTAAGGAAAAAAGAGTGGAAAGAGCCGACGGCAGGGAGGCTGACAGAAGAAAACTATCTTTTACGGCGATGAAAAAGGCGGCAGCCGTTTTGGTTCCGGCGGCAGCCGTTTTTCTTTGCTTTTTCGTATCCCGGGTCCTTTGGGGCAGCGGTGGAAAATCGGATCGGATGATGGCAGACAGCAGTAACGGTATGGCTTTTGAAGAAAACAGATTTTTGGACGGCGCGCCTTTGGACGCTGCGGACGAGGCGGAAATCGCAGAAGACGCGCTGATGTCCGCAGACGGGGCAGAGGATGCGGTTTGGAACGTATTTGAAGAAGAGGCGGGGGATGCGGCGCAGAAAGAGTTTCAGGCCGCAGAGGATGCGGCACAGGAGGGAATCGGAGAAGCGGCGGAAAATGCGGCAGGCAGTGAAGAACAGCCCTTCCTTACGGTCAGGTTGCGGATCGAAAAAATGACGGAACCCGTTATGCAGGGTTATGACGCCATGTATTTGTGTACGGTCACAGAAGTAGTAGAAAATAGGGAAGAGCAGACAGAAGCGCCGCCGGAAGAACAAAGGAAGGAAGGGACGGAAATCTTCGTCTATGTCAGCGGGGATACGGAGGGTATGAGAGACAGTACGCTGAAAGAAGGAGAAGAGTATGAGGCGGTTTTAGAGCGGATATCCAAAGAAGAATATTTTGTAAAAAAAATCAATTTACTCCCATAAATTTTGGCAGGCAAATCCGTATCTTAGTTAACAGCATGAAAAAATGCTGAAAACAGGGAGGATAATCCAGGATTGACAGGCGTATGGTTCATACGCAGACGGGAGGAATTATGAAAAAGATAACAGGGAAAAGGTGGTTAACGGGAATTTTATTAGCGGCAATGCTTACGGGCTGCGGAAAGGCAAAGTCAGACGGGACTACTCCGGCAGGGATGGAGTCTTCCGGCGGTAATATGGAGAACGGCATGGCGGCGGAGGATATCTATGCGGACGTATATTATGAAAATGACGCGCCGCTGGCGGAGGGCGGAAATGCCGGTAACAGCTATTCCATAGCGGAAGATTCTTTCGACGGCGGCTATGAGGCGGAATATGAGGAAGAGTTTAACACGGAGGAATACAGCGCACAGAAGGAAATGGGCTTTGCGAAAGCGTCCGTGACGCCCCTTTCCACTTTTTCGGCGGATGTGGATACGGCGTCTTACAGTAATTTAAGGAGAATGATCGATAATGGTTACGGGTTGGAGGACATACCGGCGGGGGCAGTCAGAGTAGAAGAGATATTGAATTATTTTGACTATGACTATCGTCTGCCAAAGGATGGAGAACCTTTTGGCGTGACTACGCAGATCGGCGACTGTCCGTGGCAGGAAGGCCATAAGCTGCTGGCAATCGGATTAAAGAGCGAGGAAATTGACTTTTCGGAAAGCGGCGGGGCAAATCTTGTCTTTTTATTGGATGTATCCGGATCCATGAGCGACAGCGACAAATTGCCGCTTCTGCAGAGGGCGTTCGGTATGTTGGCGGAGAATCTGACGGAAAAAGACCGGGTTTCGATCGTGACCTATGCGGGAGAAGATCAGGTGCTTTTGGAAGGCGAACCGGGCGATCATACGGAGCAGATCATGGAAGTATTAGACAGCCTTACGGCAAGCGGAAGCACCAACGGCGGCAGAGGGATACAAACAGCCTATGAGATCGCCGGGGAATATTTTATTGAAGGCGGAAATAACCGGGTGATCCTTGCAACGGATGGGGATCTGAATGTGGGCCAGACGTCGGAAAGCGAGTTGACCGATCTGATCGAAGAAAAGCGGGAAAGCGGAGTATACCTGACTGTTCTTGGTTTTGGAACCGGAAATATCAAGGATAACAAGATGGAGGCGCTTGCAGATAACGGAAACGGAAATTATGCTTACATAGATTCCGTGCAGGAAGCCAAGAAGGTACTGGTGGAAGAAATGGGGGCTACGCTTGTCACGGTGGCAAAGGACGTGAAGCTTCAGGTAGAATTTAATCTTGAAAAGGTAAGCGAATACCGACTGATCGGTTATGAAAACCGGATGTTGGACGCACAGGATTTTGAAGACGATAAAAAAGACGCGGGAGAGATCGGCGCGGGCCATACCGTAACCGCCCTGTATGAGATCGTACCTGCAAAAGAAGGGGAAGACGCGGAGCATTCTTTAAAATACAGCCAGACCGTTACGACGGGAAGTCCGGAGTGGCTTACGGTCAATATCAGATACAAAGAGCCGGATGGGGACGAAAGCATTTTACTGCAATATCCGGTAGACGACAGTTCTTTTACAGAGGAACCTTCCCAAGACTGGCAGTTTGCAGCGGCGGCGGCAGAATTTGGGCTGGTAGTGACGGACAGCGATTATAAGGGGAACGGGAGTCTGGAACATGTGAAATCCGTGTTAAAAAAACTGGATATAGAAGAGGATGAATATAAAGACGAATTTTATGATCTGGTACGGAGATTGATCAAAATGTCAAAATAATAACCTTCCATTTGAAGGGACAGCGTGAAATATAAAATTTCACGATCCTGATTTGTATGCCCGCTTCAGCGGGCATATGGGAGTCAGGGTGTATGGCAGATTTGGGTATCAATGTCTTCTCCGCACTTTGAAGTTGCGCAATCTCCAAAATATGCGCAGTTTGATTGGTTGCCGTCTGCCAGGGAAAATACTATACTGATAATGCGACGCGGCGCAGGAAAACAAAAAGGAGATTTTTTATGAGCTTTGGAAAAAATTTACAGTTTTTAAGACATCTGAAAGGAAATATGACACAGGAGGAGTTAGCTGAAAAAATCAACATCAGCCGTCAGACTATATCAAAATGGGAGCTGGATACGGCACAGCCTGAAATAGACAAGGCGATTGCGCTTTGCAGTTTTTTTAATTGTTCGCTGGACAACTTGTTCAGGGATGATATGATTGATTGTGGTAAAGCGTATACCAATTTGCGCGTGGAAACCGTTCCTGCTTTCCGATATATAAAATATGCTGTCATAAGCTCCAATCCGGAGGGGGACGCTATCGACAGGATATTTCACATTGCCCGTAGCTGCGGCGTGGAGAATCCCCGCTTCATTGGCTGGGATTTTCCAAATGTGTCACAGGAACAGATCAATGTTTTCAATATGCATGGATATGAAGCGGCATGGATACTGCCTGACGGGATCGTCCCTCCTGACATGGAAATACACGAGCAGGCGGAACACAAGTATGCGGCAATACACATTGAAACGCCCTATGAAAATCCTTTTGTGACCATTCCAAACGGCTATAAAACGCTTATGGAATATATGCGCGTGAACGGTCTGGAACATACGGAAAAAGATGTTATCCCCTGCTTTGAAACCGATGGGGATATGGATATTTATATTGCCTGTAAATAGAAGATAACTTTGAAACACTTATCACAATAGAATGCATTGCATTTTCGAATTGCATTTTCCGAAAATTTTCTTGCTATTCTGAAAAACTTGTGTTATTATCTACTTTAACAAAATGCAGTGAAGGAGACTCTTGTTACGGAAAGCGACAGGAATACGGCGTCACCGACTGAGAGCGCCGTTTGCGGGAAGTGATAAAGGGAACGCTCCGGAGCAGTCTGTTTGAACAGGATGAGAGTGCGGTATCGTTAGGAAAGATCGATAACGAAAAGCATACGGGGTCCTGCTAGGGCAGAACGTAGGCACGCGTTAAGTGTTAGAGTGGGGAAGATGTTTCCCAATGCGGGTGGTACCGCGGATATGACCGATTATCCGTCCCGGAACATAGGCAGCTATGTTCCGGGACTTTTTGGTTTTTCTAAATATGCCTGGCAATCTAAAAATAAGGAGAATGCTTATGCGTACAGAAAACATTTATCGTAACACAACATTGGAACAGCTCAGTGAGGGCAGGGTAGGAGAAAGAATAAGAATTGCAGGTTGGGTAGAAAATATCCGCGACCATGGCGGAGTATCTTTTTTGGACGTAAGGGATATGTACGGCGTGATGCAGGTCGTAATGCGCGATACCTCTCTTTTGGAAGGAATCGGTAAAGAAGATTGTATTTCCGTGGAAGGGATGATAGAAAAACGGGACGAGGATACCTATAATCCCAAGATTCCCACGGGCACGATCGAGCTGGATGCCAAAAAAGTAGAGATTTTAGGAAAAGTGCAAAGTCCTCTTCCCTTTGAAGTGACGACTTCCAAAGAGACGAGGGAGGAGCTTCGTTTAAAATACCGTTATCTGGATCTGAGAAATAAGAAAGTAAAAGACAACATGATCTTCCGTTCCGAAGTGATCGCTTATCTGCGCGGGAAGATGACGGAAATGGGATTTCTGGAAATACAGACGCCGATCCTATGCGCCTCTTCGCCGGAGGGGGCAAGGGATTATATCGTACCGTCCCGTAAATATAAAGGAAAATTTTATGCGCTGCCGCAGGCGCCCCAACAGTATAAGCAGCTTTTGATGGTATCCGGTTTTGACAAATATTTCCAGATCGCTCCCTGCTTTCGGGACGAGGACGCAAGGGCGGACCGTTCGCCGGGGGAATTTTACCAGTTGGATTTTGAAATGAGTTTTGCTACCCAGGAGGACGTGTTCCGGGTAGGAGAGGAAGTGCTGGAGGCAGTTTTTGAAAAGTTTGCGCCGGAAGGTTCTGAGGTAACGAAGGCTCCTTTCCCTGTCATCAGTTATGCGCAGGCGATGCTGGAGTTTGGGACCGACAAACCGGATCTGAGGAATCCTTTGAGGATCATAGACGTAACCGAGTTTTTCCAAGACTGCAGTTTTAAACCTTTTCTTAAAAAATGCGTCCGGGCCATTAAAGTCCATGCAGAAATGTCGAAAGGATTTCATGAAAAGCTTTTGGAATTTGCACAGTCCATCGGGATGGGCGGGCTCGGCTATTTAGAGGTGGCGGAGGATTTAAGCTATAAAGGGCCTATCGACAAATTTATTCCCGAAGATAAGAAAAAGGAAATGGCGGAGATTGCGGGCTTAACATCCGGCGATACGATCTTTTTCATTGCGGATAAAGAGGAGCGGGCAAATCTGTATGCCGGACAGATCCGTAACGAATTGGGAGAAAGGCTGGGACTGACGGAAAAAAATGCATACCGGTTCTGTTATGTCAATGATTTTCCTATGTATGCGTATAATCACGACGAGAAAAAGATTGATTTTACCCACAACCCTTTTTCCATGCCGCAGGGAGGGCTGAAAGCGCTTCAGGAAAAAGATCCGCTGGAGATCTTGGCGTATCAGTACGACATTGTATGCAACGGCGTGGAATTATCCAGCGGGGCGGTCAGAAACCATAATCTGGATATTATGGTAAAAGCGTTTGAAATTGCAGGATACGGCAAAGAAGAACTGGAAGAAAAATTCGGCGCGCTCTATCAGGCGTTCCAATACGGCGCGCCGCCTCATGCGGGGATGGCGCCGGGAATCGACCGTATGATCATGCTTCTTAGAAAGGAAGAAAGCATCCGGGAGATCATACCGTTCCCGATGAACGGAAACGCGCAGGATCTGATGTGCGGCGCACCGGGGACGGTGACGGAAACCCAGCTTAGGGAAGTGCATATTAAAGTGCGCGATTAGATGGGCGTTAGTATTATAGAAAGGAGCAGCGGATTATGGCAAACGTAATAAGCGACGAGACGATCGAATATGTAGGCATCCTTGCAAAGCTGGAGCTTTCCGGAGAGGAAAAAGAGCAGGCCAAGAAGGACATGGGAAGGATGCTGGATTATATTGATAAATTGAACGAACTGGATACCACGGGCGTAGAGCCTATGTCCCATGTTTTTCAGGTGCAGAATGTGTTTAGGGAGGACGTGGTGACCAATGGAGACGACAGTGAAAATATAGTAAAGAATGCGCCCGAAGAAAAGGACGGTATGTTTGTAGTACCGCGTACTGTGGAGTAAAAGGAAAAAGTCTGTTCCGGCAGGCGGATAGGAGTGCAAATGGATATGCTGGCATGGAGCGCCGTCGAACTGGCGGCTAAGATCAAACAAAAAGAGGTCACGGTAAAAGAAGCGGTAGACGCGATATTCTCCCGTATCGAAGAAAAGGAAAAGGATCTGAACTGCTATGTGACTTTAGAGAAAGAAAAAGCTTTGAAAAAAGCGGAGGAAGTACAAAAGAAAATCGACGACGGTACGCTGACCGGCGCGCTTGCGGGAGTGCCGGTGGCGGTCAAAGATAATATGTGTACGGAAGGGATACTTACGACCTGCTCTTCCAAGATCCTTTCGAATTTTATTCCTACCTATAACGCGGAGGCGGTATCGGCATTAGAAAGGGCGGGCGCGGTCATGATAGGAAAGACCAATATGGACGAGTTTGCCATGGGTTCCACGACCGAAACTTCCGCCTACGGAGAAACCAAAAATCCATGGAACGAAAATCATGTGCCGGGCGGGTCTTCCGGCGGCAGCGCGGCGGCGGTAGCGGCGGGAGAATGCTTCTTTGCCCTTGGATCCGACACAGGCGGCTCGATCCGCCAGCCCGCTTCTTTTTGCGGAGTAGTGGGGATGAAGCCCACTTACGGCACGGTATCCCGTTACGGGCTGATCGCCTACGGTTCTTCTTTAGATCAGATCGGGCCGCTTACAAAAAATGTGGAGGACTGCGCCGCCGTTATGGAGATCATAGCGTCCCATGACAAAAAGGACTCTACTTCCTTAAAAAGAGAAGATACGGATTTTACATCCGCACTGAAGGAGGATGTGAAAGGACTTAGGATTGGTATCCCAAGAGATTATTTTGGAGACGGCTTGGACGGCGAAGTAAGGGCGGCGGTACTTGCCGCGGCGGACGCGTTAAAGGAACAGGGAGCGGTAGTGGAAGAATTTGATTTAAGCCTTGTAGAATATGCGATTCCCGCTTACTATACGATTGCTTCTGCAGAGGCCAGTTCTAATCTGGAACGGTTCGACGGCGTGAAATACGGATACCGGACGGAACAGTTTGAGGGACTTCATCATATGTACAAAAAGACACGTTCCGAAGGGTTTGGCGCGGAAGTGAAGCGGCGGATCATGCTGGGATCTTTCGTATTAAGCTCCGGTTATTACGACGCCTATTATTTAAAAGCGCTCCGCACCAAGGCGCTGATCAAGAAAGCTTTTGATCAGGCTTTTGAAAAATATGACATGATCTTAGGGCCGGTTGCGCCGACGACCGCGCCCGGGCTTGGAAAGAGCCTTTCCGATCCGTTAAAGATGTATTTAGGGGATATTTATACGATTTCCGTCAATCTGGCGGGACTTCCGGGGATCAGCGTTCCCTGCGGAAAAGACCAAAAGGGGCTGCCGGTCGGACTGCAGTTGATCGGAGATTGTTTTGGGGAGAAAAAGCTTTTACGGGCGGCTTATACTTACGAAAAAATGCGCGGAGACTTTGGGATTCCGGCTTTCGGGAAGGGGGAGTAAGATCATGGCGAAACAATACGAAACGGTCATCGGTTTAGAAGTGCATGTAGAGCTTGCTACAAAGACAAAGATCTTTTGCGGCTGTTCCACGGCTTTCGGAGGCGCGCCGAATACCCATACCTGTCCGGTATGCACCGGGATGCCGGGGTCTCTTCCGGTTTTAAACAAGCAGGTAGTAGAATATGCAATGGCTGTAGGGCTTGCTGCCAATTGTACCATTACGGAATATTGTAAATTTGACAGGAAAAATTATTTTTATCCTGACAATCCACAGAATTACCAGATTTCCCAGCTTTATCTGCCTATCTGCCGCAACGGCGGCATAGAGATCGAAACGGAAACGGGAAAGAAAACAGTGGGGATTCACGAGATCCACATGGAGGAGGATGCGGGAAAACTGATCCACGACGATTGGGAGGACTGTTCTTTAGTGGATTATAACCGTTCCGGCGTTCCCCTGATTGAGATCGTATCCGAGCCGGATATGAGAAACGCGCAGGAAGTGATCGCTTATTTGGAAAAGCTGCGTCTGATCATCCAGTATCTGGGTGCTTCGGACTGTAAACTCCAAGAAGGTTCCATGCGCGCGGACGTCAATCTTTCTGTCAGGGAAAGGGGCGCGGAACAGTTCGGGACAAGGACGGAAATGAAAAATTTAAATTCCTTTAAGGCAATTGCGAGAGCGATCGAAGGGGAAAGAGAGCGTCAGATAGACCTTTTGGAATCGGGAGAAACGGTAGTGCAGGAAACGAGAAGGTGGGACGACGCCAAAGAATGTTCTTATGCCATGAGAAGCAAGGAAGATGCGCAGGATTACCGCTATTTTCCCGAGCCGGATCTTCCCCCTGTCAGAATAGACGAAGAATGGATCCGGCAGGTCAGGGCAAAGCAGCCGGAATTCCGTACTGAGAAGATGGCCCGTTATAAGGAGGAATTTGGAATTCCTGATTACGATATTGAGATTCTTACCAATTCCAAACATCTTGCGGATCTTTTTGAAGCTGCAACGGCGCTCAGCGGGCAGCCGAAAAAAGTTTCCAACTGGCTGATGGGAGAGACGATGCGCCTGTTGAAGGAAAAAGAAATGGAGCCGGAAGAGATCAGGTTTTCCCCGGAAAATCTGGCGAAACTTATCGGGCTTACGGATACAAAACAGATCAATAATACCGTGGCAAAAGAAGTATTCGAGGCGGTATTTGAAACGGACGTGGATCCGGAAAAATATGTGGAGGAAAAAGGGCTTAAGACCGTAAACGACGAGGGGGCGCTGCGCGCAGCGGTGGAAAAGGTCATTGCGGACAATCCCCAGTCGGTAGAAGATTATCGTAACGGGAAAGAAAAAGCCATCGGATTTTTGGTGGGACAGACGATGAAAGCGATGAAAGGGAAAGCGGAGCCGGGGATGGTAAACAGGCTGTTAAAAGAACTGTTGTAATAATATGACGTAATACCAAGGCGCAATACTACGGCATAATATTATGGCGTAATGCTGACGGATAGAAAGATTCCCGGTCCTGATCCGAATGCCTGCTAAGTCCTGCAGGCATCCCCCTTCAGGTTTAAAATGGGATTGGAAATACAAACACGCTTTGGAGCGTGTTTGAAAATTTAGGAAGGAACGAAAGAAAGTGAATCAGGAAAAACAATTGTTGGAACAGGCGCTGTCCGAATTGCAGGCACGCAGGGAGAATACTGACAGAGAAGCTTACGGCCCGCTTATTGAGGGCGCAGAGGCATTGATACAAAAATACGGCGCAGGCGGGGCGGGAACAAAGATGGGAGACGAAACGCTTGCCGCACTCTATTTTTTGACAGCGGAATTGTTGTTTGAGAAAGACTTGGCGACAAGAAAAGCGACACGGGGGAAAAATTTCGAAAACGAAGCGAAAGCGTTGGAGTATTATAACAAAGCGGTCGCGCTTCAGGATAAAGAAGAATATTCCTATGAGCTTTGGAACTTTTTATCTTCTGCAGGTCATAAAGAGGAGGGGATCGCAGCACTGGAACGTTTTATTGAACGGACGGGCGGCACGGCAAAAGTGCTTTCACGGGCTGCCGAGTATATTCTGATGTATGCGGATTCGGAAGACACCGGAGCGATTCAAAAGTCGCTGGATTATTTTTACCGTGCGGTTGAAATGGAACCGGACCGTTACGAAACGTATTGGGCTTATTGGACGGATCTGGAGGAAGCGGTTGATGTATGTCCCCGGTTAATGAAAGAAGCGTTTTTCTGCCTTGAAGAACTGATCCGGCTTTCTCTGCCGGAAAATGCGGAAAATCATGATACGCTGGGAAACCGCTACTTTGAACTGGCCGGCCTTTACAATAAACAGCAGGAATACGAAAAGGCTCTTGAAGTGGGGAAGAAAGGACTGGCAGCCGGTGGAGCCGATTGGGGATATGATATCCTGATCGAATTGCTGATCGGAATGAACCGTTTTGAGGAAGCGGTTCCTTATTGTCACAACAGGATAGAATCACTGATTGGCAGGCCGGGAACCGAACCATCTCTGGCAAGGGTATTTTTCCGCCTTGCGCATTGTTATCATATGATCAACCAGCCTGCACAGGCAGAAAAATTTTATCTTGCTTTTGAGAACGGACAGGATATCGTTCCTTCCGAATACCGGGACGAATATCTGTTATATTATAAAAACAGCAGAAAGCTTTGGGAACGGATAAAAAGATGGTTCAGGAGATGGTTTAGGAGAGGCTAACGTGCCTCTCCGCCTAAAAACCGTAGATATTTTACCGCCGTATCTGCTCTGGATGTATTTTTCACGATACCAAAAACCGGAACCAGTTCCGTATAACATCCGGCCTTAGAAATGACGGGCGTGCCGCCTACATAGATCCCTACGGGTATCGGGTCTTCCAATAGGGAAGGATCATGATGATCCGTAGAAGCCTTTTCCGAGTCCCTGTGATAGTCCTGCCCGTCTTCGGATTCCCAATAGTCGTCCGCATTGCGCGCTGCGATCTGCGCACCGTCTATATAAAAAATATCGTCTTTATATTTTTCCAAAAGATCTTTGGGCAGCACTTCCCGCAGATCAAAAAAGATTTCGTTTACGGCATAGTTGGTAAAAATTTCTTCATCGGCAATGGTGACGTCGATATCCCCGGTCTGTATCATGGCGAAAAATTTCTGTGAGGCGGCAAGGCTGGTTTCCGAAAGATCCGTGAAAGAGTAGTACATGGTGCTGTCCAGCATAGCCTCGTAGTTTTCCGTATCCAGTTCCAAATATTCGGAGAAAGCCGACATCTGCTCCTCGGCGGAAAAAGTCTGAAGGGCATTGAAGTAGACCCCGTAAAAGGCATAATCTTTAGCAGCGGCAATGTCGCGGATCATAGTTATGATTAGGAAAAGAGCTACTGCCGCTACGATGGTGTGGATCTTATAATAATCCCAAAAGTAAGAAAGCTTTCCCTTTAGATCCATGTCTTTTGTTTTTTGTTTTTCCCGTTTGATTTCGTCTGAGATTGCCATGAGACTCCTATCTGCGTAACGTACCCTGTGTTTTTTACCGCCGCCTATGTATTTTTATTTATGAGAATCATATTTACTATAACGTTTCCTATATTGAGTGTCAAGAAAGCGGATCTGATTATCTTATGAAAAGAGTATAAACAAAAAATAAAAGAAACAATAAAATACAAAAATAAAAAATCCTAGTGCTTGAATCTTTTACCGATTTATTATATGATTGATTAATATATAAATATATGAAGGAATTTATCTAACTAATTTAACTAGAGTGTGTTTGAAAATTGCTTTCCCCGAGATGTGCGCTGCAGATTGGGGGAATGAATTTTTAAACGCGCTCTAAGGAAGGATGTATTATGAGTGAGACCTATGTAGAGTGTTTAGTATCAAAGGGAGTTTCGACAGGAGCTAAGTTTTTGCGTATTTTGCTTGTAATGCTGACCGCGGCATTTGCAATGCTCGGGATAGTGGGCTTTGTGATAGCGCTGGTCGTGGCGCTGGTTCTTGGCGGTGTGACCTGGTTCGTTTACATGAATACGGATACGGAATACGAGTATCTGTACCTGGACAGGGAGATCAAAGTGGACAAGATCATGAATAAGAGCAAAAGAAAAAAACAGGGGACATTCGAGATCGAACGTATGGAGATTTTTGCTCCGGTCAATTCTTACCATTTGGACAATTACAAAAACAGACAGGTCAAGGTGCTGGATTTCAGCAGCGGCAAAGAAAGGCAGCCGGAGACAAGATACGCTTTATATTATGAAGGAGGGCAGAAAATCATTTTAGAACCGACGGCAGAGTTTGTTAAGGCAGTACAGAATGTTGCGCCGAGAAAAGTATTCACAGATTGATTCACAAATTAGGAGGAGAGAAAATGGGACAGATTATTGGAGAAGGCATCACATTTGACGACGTATTGTTAGTACCGAGTTATTCGCAGGTAATACCGAATCAGGTGGATTTATCCACATGGCTGACAAAGAAGATCAGGCTTCATATTCCCATGATGAGTGCGGGCATGGACACCGTTACCGAACACAGGATGGCGATCGCAATGGCGAGGCAGGGCGGTATCGGTATCATTCACAAAAATATGTCCATTGAGGCACAGGCAGAAGAAGTCGACAAAGTAAAACGCTCAGAAAACGGCGTCATCACGGATCCGTTTTCCTTATCCCCCGAGCACGCATTATCGGATGCGGACGCTCTGATGGCTAAATTCAGAATTTCCGGAGTGCCTATCACGGAAGGCAAGAAACTGGTAGGTATCATTACCAATCGGGATCTCAAGTTCGAGACAGATTACACGAAAAAAATCAAAGAATGCATGACTTCCGAAGGGCTGATCACGGCGCCGGAGGGCATTACCATTGAAGAGGCAAAACAGATCTTAGGGAAAGCAAGAAAAGAAAAACTGCCGATCGTAGATAAAGATTTTAACCTGAAAGGTCTTATTACGATCAAAGACATTGAAAAGACGATCAAATATCCCCTTGCGGCCAAAGACGTGCAGGGCCGCCTTTTATGCGGCGCGGGCGTGGGTATCACGGCAAACGTATTGGACAGGGTGGCCGCTTTAGTGGACGCCAAAGTGGATATCATCGTTTTGGATTCTGCCCACGGACATTCGGAAAACGTTCTCCGCTGCCTTAGGATGATCAAAGACGCCTATCCGGAGCTGCAGGTCATTGCCGGAAACGTAGCTACAGGAGAGGGGACAAAGGCATTGATCGAGGCCGGCGCGGATGCGGTAAAGGTAGGGATCGGGCCGGGATCGATCTGTACGACCCGTGTCGTTGCGGGCATCGGCGTACCTCAGATCAGCGCGATCATGGATTCCTATGCGGTTGCAAAGGAATACGGCATACCGGTCATCGCCGACGGCGGCATCAAATATTCGGGCGATATGACGAAGGCGATCGCGGCGGGCGGAAACGTCTGTATGATGGGCAGCATCTTTGCAGGCTGCGACGAAAGCCCGGGGACTTTTGAATTGTTCCAAGGAAGAAAATATAAAGTTTACAGGGGAATGGGTTCCATAGCGGCCATGGAGAACGGCAGCAAGGATCGTTATTTCCAAACGGACGCCAAGAAGCTGGTACCCGAGGGCGTGGAAGGCCGTGTGGCTTACAAGGGAACCGTAGAAGATACGGTATTCCAGCTGATGGGCGGCCTGCGTTCCGGTATGGGATACTGCGGAACGGCCACGATCGAGGAGTTAAAGCAGAACGGGCGGTTTGTGAAGATCTCCGCGGCATCCTTAAAGGAAAGCCATCCCCACGATATACATATCACGAAAGAAGCGCCAAATTATAGTATGGAAGAATAAAAAGGGAGTAAAAAAGGACGGTACAGTATAGGAGTGGGAGGCGTACCGTCCTTTTTAAAAGAGAGAGATGAGGGAACAGAAGATTGAAGGTGATTTCTCATTAAAAGAAATCATGGGATTAGAACATGTGCAAAGACTAGCGGACCGGTTCTGTGAAGTGACGGATGTGTTTGCCTATGGAGTGGACAAAGAGGGACGTCCGGTTACAAGAATATCGGGGCATAAAGAAGAGGCCGAGAGAGTCTTGGAGTATCTGAATGAGGATCAGATCAGGGAATTGATCGATCGCGTGCAGGTTGGTTCTTTAGAGGAACAGGCCGTAGAGGATACGGAATATGCGGACATGAAGATTGCCGCGGTGGCTATAAGGATCGATGAAAACCATTTGGTCACATGGGTGGTGTGCGGTATTTTAACGGAGCAGGATGCAAAGGAATTTGGCGCTAGGACGGAACGGATCGCAACGAGGGTGAGCGAGAAGAAGTTCTATCATGTTCTGGATGTTTTAAGGGATACCAGTTATGTGATATTGGAAAATCAGATATCCCTTGTCAATGCAAGGGCGGAAAGCGTCAGAAGCCGTAATTCCGAAAATGAAATGGGGCAGTCGCTAAAGAGGATCGAAGCAACGACAAAAGTGGTGCAGCTTTTGGACAGCGACGCCGTGATGGAAGATATTATCAGCGAGACGCTGCAGATCACAGGCAGGCATTTGGATGTGAGCAGCGCCCAGTTCCTTTGTCTGGAGAGGGAAAACGGAACGATGGACGTGGTCGGAGAGTGGTGTAAGGACGGGATCATTTCATTCTTTGATAAAACGAAGGGGTTAGCCGCATTTCCTTTTTTAAATCAGGATAAACCGATCGTGATTTCTTCCGATTCCTTTGAGGCCACGGAGGCAGGCGCGGAGCTTACAAAGCATGGAATAAAAGCGCTTACGGTCTTTCCCATCACTTTGCAGGGAAAGACGGACAGATATCTATGTATGATGGATTGCAAAGAACGGATCTGGCAGGTTGAGGAGATCAAGTTTATCAGAGACGCCGCCAAGCTTTTGCAGAGCGTGGTACAGCGTCAGGTACAGAAAAATTCGCTGGCAAGTTCCCATACGGCGTTAGAGGCGATATTGGATAATCTGATCTGCGGCGTTTATGTGCGCGACCTGAAAACGAGGGAAGAACTTTTTGCCAACAGGAGCCTGAAAGATAATTTCGCAACGGAAATTTCAATGGGGATACTGGATCAGTTTTTGGATAAAGGCATCGCCAGACAAAAAGAAACGGGCAGCACGGAAATATATTACAAAATACTGCAGCAGTGGTACGATCTTTTCTATACGAATATCGCATGGGTAGACGGCAGACAGGCAGAGCTGTTTTGTCTGTATGATATTACGGAAACAAAGATCTATCAGCGTAAGATGGAGCAGCAGGCGTATACGGATTTCCTGACCGGGCTTTATAACAGGATGTGTTGCGAGAGGGATCTGGCGTCCCATATCGACAATGCGAAAAAGAACCATACGACGGGCGCGCTGCTTTATATGGATCTGGATGATTTCAAGCATATCAACGACGGGCTAGGCCATCAGTACGGGGATGTACTGTTAAAGGCGATCTCCAACAACCTGAAAAATATCGAGGGGATCCAGAACAGTTGTTACCGGATGGGCGGGGACGAATTTGTGATCATTATACCGCCGGAAAGTTATCCCCGGTTTAAAGAGATCATAGACGAGATCCAGAATATTTTCAGTAAACCCTGGTATTTAAAAAATGCGGATTATTATTGTACGATGAGCATGGGGATCGTGAATTATCCGGAAGCAGGAGAGAGCGTGCACGATCTGATCGTGAAGGCGGATATCGCCATGTATGAGGCGAAAAAGTCCGGTAAGAACCAGATCACGAATTACACCGACGGGCTTTCGAACGGCGTGAGCAAACGCCTTGATATGGAAAAGAATATGCGGGATGCCACGGCGAAAGGGTACGAGGAATTTGAAGTCTATTTCCAACCTATCATAGATATCCAAAAAACGGGGACGCCCTGTGTCGGAGCGGAGGCGCTGATACGGTGGAACAGCGCCAAGATGGGATTTATCGCGCCGTCGGAGTTTATTCCGCTTGCGGAATATTTGGGCTTGATCAACCCAATCGGAAACTATGTGCTGAAAACGGCCTGTGCCGCTTGTAAAGAGTGGAACGACAACGGACATCCCTATTTTAAAGTCAATGTCAACCTTTCGGTGATCCAGCTTTTACAGCCGGATATTGTGGATATTGTTTCAAAGACGATCGTAGAAACGGGGATCAATCCTCAAAATCTTACGCTGGAAGTGACGGAAAGCCTTGCTATCAACGATATGAAGAGAATGAAGGAGATTCTTGGAAATATCAAGAAGCTTGGCGTCAGGATCGCGCTGGATGATTTCGGTACAGGATATTCTTCGTTAAACCACATCAGGGAGATTCCTTTCGACGTGATCAAGGTGGACCAAAGTTTTGTAAAGGATCTGGCGGAAGACGCATATTCCCAGTCCTTTATCAAAATGGTAAGCGATCTTGCCGACGCGATCGACGTGAATCTGTGCGTGGAAGGAATTGAAACGAAAGAACAGTATAAAGTATTGGAGGGCATGAAAATCAGCATGATACAGGGATATTATTTTGACCGCCCCATGCCCAGATACCAGTTTGAAAGAAAATATTGCCAAAAGCAGAAGAAAAAAAGAAGATAACGGTATAACGTAAGTTTGCGTTTGTGCGGCGGCGCAAACCGGATCATATGCAGACTGATAAATTGGGAAAAGCCGCGCAGAAAAGAGGAAAGATGGAAAAGTTATCATTGGAAAAAGAACTGAAAGAGAACGCCTATCCCGGAAGAGGGATCGTGATCGGTAAATCCGGGGACGGCACGAAAGCCGTGATCGCTTACTTTATCATGGGAAGGAGCGTAAACAGCAGAAACCGTATTTTTGTGGAAGAGGGGGAAGGGATCCGTACACAGGCATTCGATCCGGCGAAATTAGAAGATCCGAGTCTGGTCATTTATGCGCCGGTCAGGGTCCTCGGCAATAAGACGATCGTAACAAACGGCGACCAGACCGATACCATATATGAAGGTATGGACAGGCAGCTGACCTTTGAACAGTCGCTGCGCAGCCGGGAGTTTGAGCCGGACGGCCCCAATTTTACGCCCCGCATTTCCGGTATCCTGCATATGGGAGACGGACAATACAATTATGCAATGTCCATTTTAAAGAGCAATAACGGCAGTCCGGAAGGATGTAACAGATATACGTTCGCTTATGAAAATCCGGCGGCGGGCGAAGGGCATTTTATCCATACTTATATGCATGACGGCGCTCCTCTTCCAAGCTTTGAAGGAGAGCCTAAGCTGGTTTCGATTCCGGACGATATGGAAAGCTTTGCCAATATGCTTTGGGAAAGCTTAAACGAAGAAAATAAAGTTTCTTTGTTTGTCAGATTCATAGACATTGCAACAGGAAAATATGAAACGAAGATCATAAATAAAAACCGGTAAAAGAATCGGGCGGATGGGAAACAAAGGAACAAAAAAGCTGTGTCTGCAGGCGTGAAACACGGATCAGGCAACGAAGAAAAAAGAAGTAAAGGAGATAAAAAATAAGTATGAATGAGATCGAATTAAAATACGGCTGTAACCCCAATCAGAAACCTTCCAGAATCTTTATGGAAGACGGCAGCGACCTGCCTGTACAGGTATTGAACGGAAAACCCGGATATATCAATTTTTTGGACGCATTTAACGGCTGGCAGCTTGTGAAAGAATTAAAAGCGGCGACAGGACTTCCGGCGGCGGCTTCTTTTAAGCATGTATCGCCGGCAGGGGTGGCGGTAGGACTGCCGCTTTCGGATACGCTGGCAAAGATTTACTGGGTGGACGATCTGGGAGAACTGTCTCCCCTTGCCTGCGCATATGCAAGGGCAAGAGGCGCAGACAGGATGTCTTCTTTCGGCGATTTTATCGCCTTGTCCGATGTCTGCGATGAGGATACGGCAAAACTGATCAAGAGAGAGGTTTCCGACGGCGTGATCGCGCCGGGCTACACGGACGAGGCTATGGAACTGTTAAAGGCGAAGAAAAAGGGAAATTATAATATTATTCAGATAGACGAAAAATATGTGCCGGCGGAACTGGAAAGAAAGCAGGTATACGGGATTACCTTTGAGCAGGGCCGCAATGAACTGGATATCAACGGAGAACTTTTATCCAATATCGTTACGGAGAATAAGGAACTTCCAGAGGCCGCGCTGATCGATATGAAGATCTCGTTGATCACTTTGAAATATACCCAGTCCAATTCCGTATGTTTTGTGAAGGACGGTCAGGCCATCGGGATCGGCGCCGGACAGCAGTCCCGCGTACATTGCACCAGACTGGCGGGAAATAAGGCGGATAACTGGTTTTTACGTCAGGCCCCGCAGGTTCTTGGGCTTTCCTTTGTGGACACGCTTGGCCGTGCCGACAGGGATAATGCGATCGATGTTTATATCGGAGAGGAATATATGGACGTACTGGCAGACGGCGTGTGGGAAAAGACCTTTAAGGTTAAACCGCCTGTATTTACGAGGGAAGAAAAAAGAGCGTGGCTCGATAAGCTGCAGGGAGTTACGCTCGGTTCCGACGCTTTCTTCCCGTTTTCCGATAATATTGAGAGAGCGCATAAGAGCGGCGTAAACTATATTGCGCAGCCGGGCGGATCGGTGAGGGACGATCTGGTGATCGAGTGCTGCAATAAATATAATATGGTGATGGCGTTTACGGGTATCCGTTTGTTCCATCATTGATAAAAGCGGGGGGAATTCATGAGATTAGCGGATTTGGAAAAGTATGATTCGGTTACGATCCAGTGCCATGACAATCCGGATGCGGATACGATCGGCGCGGGATTCGGATTATATACTTATTTTAAAAGCAAGGGGAAAAATACCAGACTTATTTACAGTGGGAAAAACAGGATTCACAAGGCCAATTTAAAACTGATGGTGGACAAGCTGGAGATTCCGATTCTTTACTTGGAAGATACGGAGCCGTATATAGACGGACTGCTTATTACGGTAGACTGTCAGTACGGCGCGGGAAATGTGACAAGGCTGAAAGCGGAGCGGGTAGCCGTGATCGACCATCACCAGATCGAAATACCGAATCTGGAATTAAAAGAGATCAATTCTTCCCTCGGGAGCTGCTCCACGCTCGTATGGAAGATGATGAAAGCGGAAGAGTTTCCGGTAGAGGAGGACAGCATACTTGGAACGGCTCTGTATTACGGACTGTATTCGGATACGAATCAGTTTGCGGAGATCTACAACCCGTTAGATATGGATATGCGGGATGCGCTTACCTGCAATATGAGCATGATCAGGCTGTTCCGCAATTCCAACTTAAGCCTTGCAGAGCTGGAAGTGGCGGGGATCGCAATGATACGTTATATTTACAATGACGACCATAAGTATGCGATTATCCGGTCAAAACCGTGCGATCCTAATATCCTTGGCATGATCAGCGATTTTCTCATACAGGTGGACGAGGTTTGGTCCTGTATCGTTTATAACGAGATCAACGACGGGTACAAATTTTCGGTAAGGAGCTGTATCAAGGAAGTGAATGCCAGCGAGCTTGCGGCGTTCGTCAGCGAAAGGATCGGTTCGGGCGGCGGCCATATGGAAAAAGCGGGCGGATTTATCAGTAAGAAACTTTACGAGGAATATTATCCGACCCTGCATTCCGAAGCTTATTTCAGCGAAAGGATGAACGAGTATTTTGACAATACCGAAGTGATCTATGCGGATCAATGTGAGATAGATGTGACGGGGATGGCAAGATATGTGAAGAAAAAGATCCCCCTTGGATTTGTAAGAGCGGCAGATATTCTTCCGGTCAGTACGCCGATCACTGTCCGTACTTTAGAAGGGGATGTGGATATGACGGTGGAGCCGGAGCTGTATATCATGATAGGGGTAAAAGGAGAAGTATATCCCAGCACGAAAGACAGGTTTGAAAAATCTTATCAGATCATAGATAAGCCCTATGACTTGCAGGACAATGCTTCGGACACGGAGTATGTGCCTACCATTAAAAACCGTATGGACGGAGAGACCAGATTTTTGACGAGCTGCGCGGGTACTTGCATCACAAACGGAAAGACCAGCATATATGCAAAGCAGATCGACCGGATGGTAAAGGTATTTACCACATGGGGAGGCGAACGTTATATGCTCGGAAAGAAGGGAGACTATTTGGTAGTACGGTGCGACGATAAGCATGATATCTATGTTGTGGAACAGGATGCGTTTGGAAAGACTTATGAGCCGTGTGAGGAATCGGCCTGTTGACAGACAGAAAGATCATGGCTTGATATTGCAGAAAAAATAGGACATAGAGTACAAAATCCTAGAATATCGGTTTGATTATACCGTTATTTTAGGATTTTTTCTATATTAACGGCTAATATAAAGAAACAGCCCTAAATGGGCATGCCTATATTACATTAGAATTTACTTATAACATGATTTGACTATAAAGAACGGCATGGAGACTATGTATATGAGTAATTATCAGGATGTGCTTAGGCGGCTTGCGGCCTACAGAAAGCGGATAGGGATGACGCAGATCCAACTTGCGGAGAAGATGGACATTAGTCAGGAACAGTACTCTTATCTGGAAAACGGCGTGACGAAACTAACGGGCAGGAATTTAAATATTTTGCTGCAGTCGGGATGGAATATAGATTATATTATCACCGGAGACGAGTTTGACAGTGGGAAGACAGAGCTGGAAGAAGCATTTGACAGCTTTGGAGAAGGGAAAGAGAAAGAATTTATTATGAAACTTTGTGCAGAAATCATGATAGAAAGGGCGGGAAAGTATTATACGCCTAAAAAGAAGGTGCAGGAAAATTTGATTCTGTTAGAAGCCATGCTGAAATCATGGCGGCGTTTTTCCATGATTTATTTTGTCAGACAGCGAATGGATCTGACGCAGATAGCTATGGCGGAAAAGCTGGGAGTAGGTATTAAGAAATATAGAGAGCTGGAAAGGGAAGTCCGTTATCCCGATGCGGAAATGTTATTGGGTTTTTATGATATGTCGGGATACCGGCCAATGCTGTTTCTGAATTTTTACGACAGAAGGCTTTTGCTGATCAAACAGATATGGAGTATGCTTACATCGAAGGAAAAGAAGATCATGTTAGAATTTGTCCGTTATATGAGAACGATGCTGTAAGTAAAATGTAATAAATGGGAGAAGAACAAAGAGTTTTAATGTACAAAAGAGTGATCATCATTGAAGACAATATCAGTACGCTGCAGGTATTGTCGGATATCGTAAAGAAGATCAGCACCGAAATAGAGGTGATGGAATTTAGTACGATGGATGGCGTATATGAAGCTGTATTGGAAAATACAATCGATTTATTTTTAGTAGATATTATTTTAAATCCTGAAGACAGAGGAGATATTTCAGGTATCCGGTTTGCGGATAGAATAAGAAGCATTGAAAAATATGAATTTACTCCAATCATTTTTGTCACTTCATTAGAAGACCCCAAATTATATGCTTATAGCGAACTTCATTGTTTTTATTATCTTGAAAAGCCTTTTGATTCCGAAAAAGTAAAAACGATAGTGGACCGTGCATTGCGCTTTCCGAGCAGAAGGAAGGAGGACGGTGTGCTTTTCTTTCGTAGAGAAGGCATATTGTTTTCCGTCAAATGCTCGGAAATCTTATACATAGAAAACAGCAGACATAGGATCTATTTTCATAGGGTAGGCAACGAGATCATGGAAGTTCCGTACAGGCCGCTGAAACAGATATTGAAGGATGCGGATAATCCGTACCTGCTTCAATGCAGCCGGAGCATGGTCATAAATAAAGAATATGTGGACAGCATCGACTTTACAAACCGGTACATTAAACTGAGAGGTGTGGAATCGCCGATCAATATTGGCAGTACCTATTTGAAAAAGGTGGGCATGGAGTTTCGGTATGATAAATAGGATTAGTTTGCTGGTCGAAGTTATGGCGATTATAGTCTGCCTGTACGCGCTATATGGCGAGAAATACCGTCTAGGGTATAAAGAGATCGTTCTTATATCGGTAGATCTTATATTGATGCAGAGTATTGACAGTGGGTATATTAATGTGGGCGCTTCGGAATTGATGTTTCCACTGATTGCACTTTATTGTATATGGAGATTTGGAACAGATAAGAAAAGGCTGATAGTCAATAACATTTTATATATTATTTTGCTAAGTGGATTACAGATGCTTAGTTTCTTTCTTGTTTCTTGTATTTTGGGAGAAGGGGCTAATAAGGAAGTACATATTTTATGTGTAAATGCAGTAATGCTTACAATTTGCGTTATATCAGCAAGAAAAGAACGATTAAAGAGGGTATCCTATTATTTTCAACGGGATGATATCATTATGAGATGTATGTTGATTTTGGGGTGCAGTATTATACTAATTTGCATTTATATGGTAAAAAGATCCAAAGGTTTATATATAGAAGAATATTTATTTCCTGCGATGGCTACCTTGGTCATGTGCCTTATGACTGAAAGCTGGCAAAAATATAAACTAAAAGCAAGGGAAAAGGAGATGGAACTTCAGACATATAAGCTATATGAAACCTCTTATCAAAATCTGATCTCCGAGATCCGTTTACGTCAGCATGAATTCAATAATCATATCAGCGCTATTTATAGTCAGCATTTAGTATGCAAAAGTTATGAAGAATTGGTAGAACGTCAGAAATCGTATTGCGAAGAGATCACTTATGACAACCGGTATGAGAAACTGTTAAAGGCGGGAGACTTTGCCCTGATCGGCTTTTTATACGGGAAATTTATAGAGGCAGAGAAAAGAGGAATCGCGGTTGAATATGAATTAAAATGTATGGAACTGAGATCCTCCCTTCCGATGTTTAAAATGGTAGAGCTGATCGGTAACCTGATCAACAATGCAATGGACGCTTTGGAAAAGGCGGATGAGAAAAGAATATATGTTTCTATCACCGAAGATGCGGAACAGATCGTGATAGAAGTACGCAACATTTCTTCGACCATATCGCCCAAAGAGATAACGGTAATGTTTCAAAAGGGTTACAGCCTTAAAGGAGAGAACAGGGGATTAGGATTGTATGGCCTGAAGAAAATGGGGGCTGAATATCATTTTGAGATTATTTGCGGGAATGTATTGATAGAGGCGGTAAACTGGTTCTCTTTTTCTGTATGTCTAAATAAGTCTGACCGGATAAGGTGAGAAAAATTTCTATATCAGAATCTTTATGGAAGTCTCTCTGGGCATCAGAACCATATAATATAATCTGCTTTGTATGTGTTCCGTAAATATTTCTTATAGCGGAAACGTATTATTTTATTAAATCCTGTCTTACTTGCGGCATGATATATTCCTCCATTTTGCTCAAATGTTCTGTTCGCTTTTTAGGGGGTAAATGAATGGATTTATCAACTGGATTTGCAATACATACAATCTTTTGCAGGAAAATAATTTCGATAAAGAATAATCTGGAAAGGCTGAAATGAAGAAAGGAATCAGGAGGGAGAAACTAAGAATACGTTCTCCCTCTTGGAACTATGGAGCAGAATAAATATTAGACTTCATAATCTTCCTTTTGGGGATATTGATATTCACCAAAAAAAAGAATAGAAGCATGTGTGAGTTCAAACCAAAAAGAGATTCCCATACAACTCACCAGAGCGTGTTTAATTATTGGCGACAAATACTTTTTCATTCAGATTCCTCCTTCTTTTGTAGTTTTGCAACGACCAGTTGCAGCGTATTTAATATAATAACCCAATATCCTACAATAAGATAAGGATTTTGAGGAATCATATACAGGATAACAAGATAAATAAAAATCAGGACAAATACTCTATTTTTCAAACGTCTATTGACCGATTCGGACAATACAGGATGAAGTACGGAAATTAACGGGCCGATCCTATGGGTAATTATGATGCACAGTAGCAAAGTAACCATCTGAAACAGCGTACTAACAGGGATCAGTGGCAGTATACGGATAGCTGTGAACATATACGCCAAAGATACCAAAAAACACGACCAATAAGTTTTGCAGTGGAGACCGCCGCAGGAAGAGCGGAAAACCTGAAAGAGCGCGATCGTCCAAAAGAATAAAGGAAGATCGTCTAAAAAGAACAGACTGATCATAAGCAGCTTGCTGATTTCCGAAAAAGCGGAGAGAAAAAAGAAACGAAGCTGTGCAATCTGGTAATCGCTGAAATCATACTTTCTTCTGATCAGTTCCAACATAGTATCCGTCCTCCTTCAATTTATAGTTATTGTACTATGAAAGATGCCGGAACGATTAAAAAAGAACCGAAACGTGTAAAACAGCGACCGAATAAAGCTGCGGCTGGTTTTTATCGGTTAAAGCAGGGAGAAAAATAGGGATATTTGTCGAAACGTGTTTTATTCAGTCGAAAAATCGCAGGATTCGGTTACAAAATTTAATCTTTCCGTAAAAATAGTTTATGATAGGCGTATTAAAAATTGCCCTGAGGGCAAGACTTTAATAATAATGAAGAAATGGAGAAAGCGGGGTGGCGGAAATGATGACAGGGATGGCGTTGCATTTAAACGATATTGCAGAGTTAGACAGGAATCTGCATATTGCTGCGGCCGGATTATTACCGGAAACAGCGGCTGGGTCTTGGGAAAGCGATTCGGAAGTTTTGAAGAAGTATTTTCAGAATTTTGAAAGAATGTCGCTGCTTTTAAAGGGCTATGCGGATTTTCTGGAAGAAGACAAAGACCGGATCTATCATGCGGCGGTCAGCCTGTTGGAATTTGACGGCAGGATGATTTCGTAAGTTCTATTTTGATCTAAAACGGCATATATGACCGGAGGAAAATTGAAAAAGTATTTTTAACCGCACTGATTTAAGTCCGGTTTAGCGTATAGGCGCTTCGTTAAGCCGGATGGATAAGGAGTAGGGATGAAAAATCATATGATGGAAGAGATGGAACAGGCAGAAAGAATGATCCAGAGCGGTATGGTGGAATGGACGATGCAGCTCAATTATGTGCGCGAAGCCTTAGACGGTTACATGGTCTGCATGGAAACAAAAGCGGAAGGGGAAACTGCGGAATCGATCGGCAATTATATCGAGGATGTTCATAAATATCTGTTAAATCAGTTTTACAGTCTTTTTTCTGAAATGAGCAGCAGATTAGTGCAGTATGTGGAAGAGTTTCCGAGGCTGCAGGAGGAGGAAACGTTGTCTGCGTCGGTCAAGCCATACGAAGAACTTCATGTAAAACAGGATTTTGGCATGATGGAGAAGATGATGGACGAGCTGGAGCGCTTAGTAGAGGAATGCCGTGGGAAAAGCGTACTCCATGTAGGCTGTTATCAAAAAGGGAATATATGGAAATATGGAGAAGTATGGGAACTGGAACAGCTTGCACAAGAAAGAAAAGCGTATTTAGGGGCAAACGGCGGAGCGCTGCAGAAGGCGATGAAGTCTTATCGGAATCGGCTGATACAAATATGATTTTATAAATGCGGGAGCGTGATGGAAACACGCTCCGATCTTTTTTCACTTTTCTTAAGAAATTTTTTCGTTTTTATCATGCTTCATTTTTTGTTTTATTGTATATCCTATACTCAACGTAAGAAGTTACGACAGGCATAGGATATACAAAGCATAAGAATAAAAATATGCATAAGACAAAAAAGCGAGGTGTGATGTCATGAATTTAGACACAATAACATTCTATTTTACCCAATATGGAGCGATTGCTATTTTTGTGATCGTATTACTGGAATATATGAATCTGCCGGGATTTCCGGCCGGGATCATTATGCCGCTTTCGGGCATATGGGCCGCCAAAGGAAATATCAACTTTTTCTGGGTCATGTTGATCACGCTGGCGGCGGGCGTGCTTGGAAGCTGGATCTTGTATTTTCTCGGACGGACAGGCGGTAACCTGCTTTTGGAAAAATACTTGAAAAAGTTCCCTAAACAGAGAGAGGCGATCGAGAAAAACTTTGATATGATCCGGCAAAAGGGATGCTTTGGCATTTTTCTGAGCAAGCTGATCCCGATGGTAAGGACACTGATCTCCATACCGGCCGGGGTCTTAAAGATAAATTTTATGAAATATACCGTCAGTTCGGCGCTTGGCGTATTTGTGTGGAATCTGGTATTTGTAGGGGCGGGATATTTTTTGGGAGACGCAGTATTTAATTACCTGCATATTTAGGACACTGACTAAGCGGGAAGAGGGGAAACGATATGAAAATAGCAATGATGACAAATAATTATAAACCGTTTATCGCAGGAGTTCCGATTTCCATTGAACGGTTGAGCGAGGGGCTTCGGGAGGCAGGACATGAAGTGGTGGTGTTTGCGCCCGAATACAAAGAGCAGGCGGAAGAACAAAACATAGTCAGGTACAGATCTCTGATCAAAGGCATTATCAACGGAGTATCCGTACCTGACAGTATGGACAGAAAGATCGAAAAGGAATTTAAAGAAGGGAATTTTGACCTGATCCATGTACACCATCCTATGCTGATAGGAAAAACGGCGCTGCATCTCTCCCAAAAATATAATGTGCCGTTGTGCTTTACATATCATACAAGATACGAGCAATATCTGCATTATATCAAAGCGCCTTTTTTGGCAGGAATCATGCCCCGTTATGTGAATAACTATATGAGTCAATGCGATATGGTCTTTGCGCCCACGCCTATGATGCAGGAATATTTGGAGGACATTGGGAAGTCTGCGTCCTGCGTCGTCCTGCCTACAGGCCTGAAGGAAGAAAGCTTTGAACCGGATGAGGAAGAGGCCGGCAAACTGAGAGAAAAACTGATTTCCGGAAAAAAATTCCTGTTCTGTACGGTAGCCAGACTGGCAAAGGAAAAAAACTTTGATTTTTTATTCCGTGCTCTCTCTATAAGAAAACAGGAGCAGGGATCGGACTTCAGGCTGGTCATAGTAGGAGACGGCCCTTATAAGCCGCAGCTTTTAAAATTGGCGGAAGAGCTGGATATACGGGAAGAGATCTTTTTTGCCGGGAAGGTATCTAATGATCAGGTGAAAAATTATTGCAAGGCGGCGGATCTGTTTTTGTTTGCTTCACAATCGGAAACTCAGGGAATCGTTCTGCTTGAGGCGATGGCAGCAGGAACTCCGGTGCTTGCGGTAAAGGCGTCAGGCGTATGCGACGTGGTTGTCAACGGTAAAAACGGATACATGACATATCTGTCAGAAATGGAATATGCCAATAAACTGGATTCTATGCTGGAACAGAACCGGATCTATATGGAGCAGGGGGCAATAGAGACGGCAAGAAAATACGAAGCAGGCGAAATCGCCAAAATGGCAGCCGTTTATTATAATACTGCAATCCAAAACCACAGGCAGGGGAATGACAGGGAGATGGGCAGAAACGGAAGATGGAGGATCGCAGGGATCAAAATGTGAGACGGGCAGGAAAGGGATACTATTTTGTAGGGAAAACCGTAGGAAAGGGAAAACTGTGTTATACTGAAAAGAAGAGCGCCTGAAAAAGAAAGGCTTGGAAAGGAGTTTAGACATTGGCATGGAAACGTTTCACATTTTGATCGTAGAGGATGATAAGGAGATTCGGGAAGGAATCGAGATTTATTTAAAAAATCAAGGGTATCTCGTGTCGCAGGCGGGGGACGGCATGGAAGGGCTGGAAAAAATCGAGAAGGAGGAGTTCCACCTTGCTATAGTAGATATTATGATGCCCCGTATGGACGGGATCACGATGATGATGAAAGTGAGGGAAAAGGGATATGACTTTCCGGTCATCATGCTTTCCGCAAAATCCGAAGAAGTGGATAAGATCATGGGACTGAACATGGGGGCTGACGATTATGTGACGAAGCCTTTTACTACAATGGAGCTTCTGGCAAGGGTAAATTCCCATCTGCGCCGTTATAGGAAGTATCTGGACGCCATGGGGGAGAAGCAGAATAACGATAAGATCTATGTGATCGGGGGACTGGAGTTAAACGAAGAGACGGTAGAGGTCACGGTAGACGGAAACCCTGTGAAGACGACGCCGTTAGAATTTAAAATACTGCAGCTTTTAATGAAGAATCCGGGCAGGGTATTCAGCGCGGAAGAAATTTATGAACGTGTCTGGAATGAGCAGGCGATCAATACGGATACGATTATGGTACATGTAAGGAAAATCAGGGAAAAGATAGAAATCAATCCGAAAGAACCAAAATATTTGAAGGTGGTGTGGGGTGTTGGATATAAAATCGAAAAACAGTAATAAAGCGAGGCGTACCGGAATATTGATCGTTTTTTGCGCGGCTTTTATTATGGTCTGGCTGTTCCCGTATTTTGATATGAGGGCGTCGACCTATTATGAAGAAATGTGGGGAGAAGGATTTGAGGGCGAGTTTTTTGTCTCAGCTCTGCTTCAGAGCAATTTTGTACTCTATAAAGACGCGATGGACAGAAGCGGTGACAAGAAATACGGCTATCAGGAATTGTATATGGATGAGAAACTGGAAAATGTGGCGGCAGCGGGAACCGGACCGGGATCCGCGATGTTTTCCGGTTCCGGTCCAGAAACGGAAACCGTATCGGGAAACGATATGTTTACGCGGACACCGGAATATATGGGCGGAGAAACGGTGGACTATCAGCAGCTCAACAGTATTCTGGAACTTTATGTGGATCAGCTTGAAAACGCTGCGGCCGGCATCAGAGCAATATATGTGGATGAGATTCAGTCGAGGATGGATTACTGTGTTTTAGAAAAAACAACGGGAACGGTTCTTAAAAATACGGCTCTCGATATTGAAAAGCTGGCGCAGGACGGTCAGGACGGCGAAAAGGATTATGCTTATTATGTGATCATGGAGTATGACGAAGCGGGCAATCTGAACAATCTGCGCGTAAAGAGCAAAGATGCGGACCGGCTGTTAAAAAATACGCAGATCGCCGCCGGCAGTAAGGTGGGAAAGATCCTGCCGGACAGGGAAGAGACGGAGACTTATCTCCTATACGATTATGATGAGGAAGAATGGAAACAGATCCTTACCCTCAGACAGAAAAAGCCGGTAAATACGACGTTTATATACGCCATGACTCAGGAACAGATCGAAGTTTTTGCCGAAGGGAATTCGGGTTTTCTTCTGGATAATTTCGGGCTGCCTTCCAAAGAATATATTTATTATACATCCGGAGCGGACAGCGTTTACTTCCTGCTTCTGACGGGAATATTGGGAATTGTTGTCCTGCTTGCCCTTTGGAAACCGGAAAGGCTGGAAGGAAAAGCGAAGAGGACGGTGCCCTTTGAAGCGATGATATTTTTGGCCGTCGTCTTATACGGCTTCGGCGTGGAGATTACCTCGGATATTGTCAGGATGGCGGGAAATGACCAGATGCTGGACTGGCTGAATGCAAATTTTCCTGCGAACATGCAGAACAGTATGGGGTATGAACTGATAGAAAAGAGCGTTTGTTTCTTATTGTTTGCGGCATTATTTGGCGTAGGATACTGGTGCTTTCTGGAATTGTCGGATATGATAAAAGGTTTCGGGGAATATGTGAAGACAAGAAGCCTGATCTATCGGTATTGGAAGGAGATATGCGGATTTTTTAAGGGCCTTTACCAGAAACTGAAAAAAGAAGTGCTTAGCGTGGATCTGGGAAAAGACAATAACAAAACGCTGTGGAAGATTATATTTTTCAATTTCCTTTTGCTCACGGTAGTCTGTCTGTTCTGGGGATTCGGAATTTTCATGCTGGCCGTATATTCTTTGATCCTGTACGGACTTTTAAAGAATTATATTTTTAAAATACGGTTACAGTACGGCAAGCTGCTAAAGGCCACCAATTCTATTGCACAGGGAAACCTGAACAATGAATTTAAAGAGGATTTCGGGATCTTTGAATCTTATAAGGAGGAGCTTTATAAGATTCAGGGAGGATTTAAAAATGCGGTAGATCAGGAGGTAAAAAGCCAGAAGATGAAAACGGAGCTGATCACCAATGTATCCCATGACCTGAAAACGCCGTTGACGGCCATCATTACTTATATCGATTTATTAAAACAGGAAAATCTGACTGAAGAACAGAGAAAAGAATATCTGGATACCTTGGAGAGAAAATCGCTCAGGCTCAAAGTACTGATCGAAGATCTGTTTGAGGTGAGTAAGGCGACCAGCGGCGCGGTGAAGCTGGAGCCGGTTCCGGTAGATATCTGCAATCTGGTACGTCAGGTATATTTGGAGCATGAAGAAAAGATGAAGGAGGCGGGGCTTGAAGTACGTTTCCGTTTGCCGGAGGAAAAGATCATCCTGTCTTTGGATCCGCAAAAGACTTACAGAATTTTTGAAAACCTGTATACCAATATCATAAAGTATGCGTTGACGGGAACGAGAGTTTTTGTGACGGCGGAAAAGATCCCATCCGGATACCGGCAGCAGGAGAATGAAATGCTTCAGGGCCTTTCAGGGACGGATGATGCAGTGGGATATGCGGAGAATGGAACGGGCGTACACATTGAACTGAAGAATATTTCTGCAAGGGAGATCAACGTGACCCCGCAGGAACTGACAGAGAGGTTCGTGCGCGGAGACGCATCCAGAAATACGGAAGGCAGCGGATTGGGGCTTGCGATAGCGAAAAACTTTGTAGAGCTGCAAGGCGGTAAATTCCGGATAGAAACGGACGGAGATCTGTTTAAGGCAGTGATCGACTGGCAGGTCCGGTCCTAAATATCCGCCGCGTATCAGGCAGGAGGCCCTGCCGGTGGGAAAATAAAAAGGCCGAAGATAATAAAGGGGAAATTTGCCCCTTTATTATTTTTTTTTCTTGTGCTAGAATGGAAATAGTAATTTTTAGACTGAGGAGTCCCTATTATGAACGAAAATGAAAATTTAGCGAAAACAGAACCGGATTCCGCTACAGGTGCGGCGGAATCGAGAAATTTTATCGAACAGATCATTGACAAGGATCTGGCGGAGGGCGTATGCACCACTGTCCATACAAGATTTCCACCCGAACCTAACGGTTATCTCCATATCGGACACGCAAAGAGCATCCTTTTAAACTACGGCCTTGCAAAGGAATACGGCGGTAAGTTCAATATGCGCTTTGACGATACGAATCCGACCAAAGAAAAGACGGAATTTGTAGAGTCCATAAAAGAGGATATCCAATGGCTGGGCGCGGACTGGGAAGACAGGCTTTTTTTTGCCTCCGATTATTTCGATCAAATGTATGAAGCGGCGGTAAAGCTGATAAAGAAAGGAAAAGCCTATGTTTCCGATCTTACGGCGGAGCAGATCCGGGAATACAGGGGGACGCTGACGGAACCGGGAAAGGATGATCCGGGCGCCGGACGCAGTAAGGAAGAGAATCTTGAATTGTTTGAAAACATGAGAAACGGCGTTTACAAAGATGGAGAGAAGGTGCTCCGGGCAAGGATAGATATGGCGTCGCCAAATATCAATATGCGGGATCCCGTTCTTTACCGTGCCGCCCGTATGACACATCATAATACGGGAGATAAATGGTGTATTTACCCGATGTATGATTTTGCCCATCCTATTGAAGATGCGATAGAAGGCATCACGCATTCCATCTGTACGCTGGAGTTTGAGGATCACAGGCCTTTGTACGACTGGGTAGTAAGGGAACTGGAATATGAGAATCCGCCGAAACAGATCGAATTTGCCAAATTATATCTGACTAATGTGGTAACGGGAAAGCGATATATTAAGAAGCTGGTAGAGGACGGGATCGTAGACGGCTGGGACGACCCCCGGCTGGTATCCATCGCCGCGCTGCGCAGGAGAGGCTTTACGCCGGGATCGATCCGGAAGTTTGTAGAGTTGTGCGGCGTATCCAAAAGCAATTCGTCCGTGGATTATGCGATGCTGGAATACTGCATCAGAGAGGATCTGAAGCTTTCCAGACCGAGAATGATGGCAGTTCTGGATCCGGTCAGACTGATCATAGACAATTATCCGGAAGGCCAGACGGAAATCTTGGAAGTTCCCAATAATCTTGAGAACGAATCGCTTGGTACAAGAAAGATCACGTTCGGGCGGGAGCTTTATATCGAAAGGGAGGATTTCATGGAAGAACCGCCCAAGAAGTATTTCCGTATGTTCCCGGGGAACGAGGTACGCCTTATGAACGCTTATTTCGTAACTTGTACAGGCTGTGTCAAAGATGAAAACGGAAAGGTAACGGAGGTACACTGCACTTATGACCCGCAGACCAAATGCGGCAGCGGATTTCAGGGAAGAAAAGTAAAGGGTACCATACACTGGGCAGCGGCGGCAGACGCCGTGAAGGCGCAGGTACGTTTATATGAAAATATTATTGACGAGGAAAAAGGCGTATATAACGAGGACGGCAGCCTGAATCTGAATCCCAATTCTTTAACGGTTCTGAAAGATTGCTATTTGGAGCCGGCGCTGTCGAATGCAAAACCGTATGACAGTTTCCAATTTGTAAGACAGGGATTCTTTTGTGTGGATGCAAAAGACTCAAAAGAGGAAGCACTTGTATTCAACCGTATCGTCTCATTAAAAAGCTCATATGTTTTACCAAAATAAAGGTCTAGCAAAGTAAGAAGTGGAGGGAAAAAAATGGCTGGTATTTTATCAGGATTAGAAAAGCTGGGACTTGGCAATCTCACGGAGGCAAATCTCTATGACGACGCCAAGAAGAATGAAAAAGCAGGTGCAGGCGAAGGGGGAAAACCGCAGGCTCCGGTAGTGCAGGAACAGGACTTCCTTTTTGAGAAGGCCCAGAGCTGTCCGGTGTGCGATACTGCGTTTAAGGCAAAAACAGTTAAGATCGGCAGGGCAAAATTAAAAGGAACGGATATGGATCTCCGGCCTAAGTACGAGTCCATCGATCTGTTAAAATATGACGTCATTGTCTGTCCGAAATGCGGATATGCGGCGCTCAGCAGATATTTTAAATATATGACGGGGGCACAGGCAAAGCTGATCAAACAGAATATCACGCCAAATTATAAAGGGAATACCCATACCGGCGAGACGATCAGTTACGAAGAGGCATTGGAAAGATACCAGCTTACGCTTGCGAATGCGATCGTAAAGAGAGCAAGGGCAAGTGAGAAAGCGTATATTTGTTTAAAATCCGCATGGCTTTTAAGAGGGTATGCGGAAAGTTTGGACGAGGCGGCGGAGGATACCAAAGCGAAAAAAGAAGAGCTGGAAACACAGGAAAACGAGTATCTGCAAAATGCATTGGAGGGATTTTTGGCGGCAAGACAGTCCGAAACCTTCCCGATGTGCGGTATGGATGAACAAACGGTGGATTATCTGATCTCCGTTATGGCGATCCGGTTTGAACAGTACGACGTAGCGTCCAAACTGATCGGCACGATCATCACTTCCACGGCGGCAAGCCCGCGTATGAAAGATAAGGCAAGGGATTTAAAAGAGATTCTTGTTCAGAAGATCAAAGAGAAGAACAGCGCCGCGAAAAAATGATCAGTAGAAAAGTGAAATGGTGAGAAAGAAAAAGCACAGTCCGGCGAAACAGACTGTGCTTTGCTTATCGGTTATCCGTTTTATGGTCATCCGGCAAATCAATTATGCTTTGCCTTCGTCATAGGGATCTTCTTCATCCTCATCAAAAAATTCTTCTACTTCAGCCTTTGCAGATTCGGCGGCTTTTTCTAAATTGTTGAGGGCTTCTTTCGTGTCGGGGGAGTCGTTCTCCGCAGTTTTCTCAGACCCGGAGGAAGAAGCATTTTCATTATTCAAATCAAGAGATACATACGAACGCTCAGCCGGATCGGTATGGGCGCTTTCGGAATCTAAATCTTCGCTGAAATCATCAAAATCGTCATCTTCATCAAAATCATCATTGGAAATCTTTTCTTTATTCTGGAAATAGTAGTAAGCTCCTGCTGCGACAGCTCCCACAGCAGCGCTGAAAAGAAGGAACTTGCCGAACTTCTTTTTTGCCATATCCGTACTCCTTTCAAATCAATTGTATAGAATTATATTAATACTATTTTGGGAAAATGAAAAGAGAATATGTATTAAAAAATCATAAATTTTCCATTTCAGAGAAAATTAAGTAAATTTTAACGATAGAGAAGGGGGAGGATTATTGAAGAAAACCGGAAATTATGTTATAGTTACCTTCACAGTGATTTATTCTTGCGGGCAGAAGACGGGACCCGCGGCCGTCATACGGATGGGAGCATATATGAATAGTAAATTTTTTGACCTTGCCAAAGAAAAGCAGGATCGTATGATAAATGCAGCTTTAAAAATATTTGCGCGGAACGGATACAGAGGCGCGAGTACGGACGATATGGTAAAGGAGGCCGGAATCAGCAAAGGGCTTCTTTTCCATTATTTTGTGAGTAAATTGGGATTGTATACGTTTATTTTTGACTATAGCACAAGATATATGACATTGGAATTGACTACTTCGGTCGATAAAAAAGAGACAGATTTTTTTGAGATATATAAGCAGATAGAATTTGCTAAAATGCATGCGTTGAAAAATTATCCTTATATGCAGGAATTTTTGAACAGCACGTTATACGAGGATGTAAATGAAGCGCTTTTGGCGATTGAAGAGCGTAGAAACGCCCTGACTGGGGTCTATGAAGCTATTTATGCGCAGATGGATACCGGAAAGTTTAAACCGGAGGTGGATGCGCGGAAACTGCAGAAGATTCTGGAGCTGACGACGAAAGGGATCATGGAGGAACATTTCAGGGAAGGTTCGTTTCAGCCGGAGATGCTTTACCGGGAAGTGACCGGATATTTGGATATGATGCGGGCGGTCACGATGAATACATAAAAGAATCGGATTAAAAAATGCGCAGATAGGGTGAACGCCTGAATCAAAGATTTGAGGGGCGGGCAGGAACGGAGGATTTTTTATGAAAGAAAAGTTATATACCATACCGTTGAACGATGCGGTCAATGCTATGGACGAATGTCCGTTTTGCTATGTGGAACGGAATATTGAGCAGGATCTTTTGGATTTTTGTTTAGGTTCGGGTTCTTCGTATATGGAAAGCGACGTCAGGGAAGCAACGGATAAAGAGGGATTTTGCCGGATGCATTTTAAGAAGATGTTTGATTATGGGAATACCCTTGGAAACGCCTGGATTTTAAAGACGCATTACAAGCGCATGAATCAGGAACTGCAAAAGATCGCTTCAGCCTATGCGCCTGCAAAGCTTTCTTTTAGGGACCGGCTCAAGAAGAACGGGGAGGCGTCAAACCCGGTGGGCATGTGGGTGAGGGAAAAAGAAGCGTCCTGCTATATATGCAATCGGTATAAGGATACTTATGAAAGATATTTGGACACTTTCTTTGTCATGTATCAAAGAGACGAAGAATTCAGAAAGAAGATTTCCTCGGGAAAGGGATTCTGTCTGTCTCATTTCGGAGATTTGTGCGAAGCGGCGGAAAAGAAACTGAGCGAAAAGGAAAAAGCGGAGTTTTTTCCGATGATCTTTCAGGTGATGGAGGAAAATATGAACCGTCTGTTTGAAGACGTTTCCTGGATGGTGGAGAAATTCGATTACAGGAATCAGGATGCGGACTGGAAGAACTCCAAAGATGCGATCCAGAGAGGGATGCAGAAACTAAAAGGCGGTTATCCTGCCGACCCCGTGTACAAAATGAAGAAATAGAACAAGGAACGGCAAAGCTTATAGAGCGGCGGGAAAACAGCCGGTATGGATCCATAGGAAGTTAAAATTTTTAGCATGTATTTTCCGTATGAGTTATAAAATGGATAAGAGGGCCGCGGATGATCCCTGCGGGCCGAAGCTGCTAAGGGAACGGAGGGGCTGTAGTGAAATATGTAGATATGCACTGCGACACGCTTTATAAAATGCTGCAAAAGAAAAAGCAGGGGGAAGGATGCAGCCTTGCGGAAAATGACGGACATATCGATCTGGTAAAATTAAAAAAAGGAAATGCGCTGCTTCAAAATTTCGCCATGTTTGTGGAATGGAAGAAATGTGATAATCCGAAGGATGAAGTGCTGCGCATGGTAGACCTTTTTTATGCGGAGATGGAAAAAAACAGGGATACCATCCTTCCTGTCAGAACTTACGAAGAGATCCTGAGGAATGAAAGGAACGGCAAAATGTCGGCGCTTCTTACGATTGAAGAGGGAGCGGCCTGCCTTGGGGATCTGGATAATCTGGAACTGTTTTACGATCTGGGAGTACGCATGATGACGCTTACATGGAACTATCCCAATGAGATCGGCTTTCCGAACCTGCCGAAAACGGACTCAGAACCGCCCGTCGACCATAGGACGCCGGATACGGAACACGGGCTTACTCCATTTGGCATCGAACTGGTGGAAAGGATGGAAGAGCTGGGGATGATCGTGGACGTTTCCCATTTGTCGGACGCCGGGTTTTACGATGTGCTGCGGGCAACGAAAAAACCTTTTGTGGCGAGCCATTCCAACGCAAGGGCGGTCAGCCCGTGGGTGCGTAATCTGACCGACGATATGCTGCGTTCTTTGGCGGACAGAGGCGGTGTGGCGGGGCTGAATTTTTGTGCGGATTTTCTGACGGAAGTAGAAGCGGGGACTTATAATCCGGGAACGATGGAGGCCGTCGTTACCCATGCGAGGCATATGATAAAAGTAGGCGGGACGGAGTGCCTTGGGATCGGCAGTGATTTTGACGGCATCGATACTAACGAGGGAATCCCGGATTACACTTATATGCCTAAATTGGAAGAAGCTTTTAACCGGGCAGGTTTCCGTGAAGCGGAATGCGACAAGATCTTTCGGGATAACGTGCTCCGGGTATATCGGGAAATCTTATAGAGGCAGGGAATCCGGAAAATAAAACCGGTCTATTCAAAGAACCTATGCGGAAAACAATTTTCAAACACGCTCCGGAACGTATCCGGCAAAGGGAAAGGAGGGGCGGAACCGTATCAATTTCCAGTACGCAGCGCATGGAGCAGATCGGTAACCGTATCAAAACAATAATCGGGGGAAAAGGCGGTATTTGCCAGATCCTCCTTTTTTGCTTCTCCCGTAAAGAGAACGCAGGTATCCACCCCGGCATTGATACCGCAGGCGATGTCCGTATAAAGCCTGTCGCCGACTACCAAGGTTTCTTCTTTGGAAAAGCCGGAATCCGAAAGACAGAAATCCACCACGGCCGCATTGGGTTTCCCGAGATAAACGGGCGTTTTTCCGGTAGAAGAACGCAGCATTTCACAGATTGCGCCGCAGTCCGGCACGAAGCCGAAAGGGACCGGGCACCGAAGGTCCGGATTGGTGGCGTAAAAAGGGAGATCCCTTGTGGAAAGCAGTTCGCAGGCAATCTCCAACTTGCGGTAGGTCAGTTCATTGTCAAAGCCGGCAATGATGCAGGCAATGTCGTCGTCCGCTTCTTCCGTAACGGTCAGTCCGTTATTTTTCAGTTCCCTGATAAAAGAACTTGTGCCGAGACAATAGATCTTTTGCAGGGAAAAGTGTTTTTTTAAAAAACAGAGGGTCATATATCCTGAAGTGACAAATAAATTTTCCGTCGCATCAAGCCCGAAGCAGTTCTTGAATTTTTTTACATAATCCGTACCGCTTTTTGTCGAGTTGTTGGTGATGAAATAAGATTTTCCGCCGACGGAAGAAATGTAGGAGAGAAGTTCCCTGCTGCCGTTATATAAGGTGTCTCCTATGGCGATCGTTCCGTCTATATCAAATAAAAAAAGTTTTTTGTTTTCTAAACCCATGATAGCTCCTGTTATTTTGTTCTGTATTTTCCTAAATGTTCTGCTGCCCGTTGATATGGCGTATATTTTCCGTTAACGGTTTGTATGAAACAAACACAAGTTTATCATATGGGGCTATGAACCGCAAGAAAAAGAAACTTTCCAAAAGAATTGTGAATTTACTAAAAATCTGTTACGATAAGATAAGCGGGCCGCTTTTGGCGGCCTTTTTACTTTCTTTAAAATAACTGGGGTCACGGATGAAGTTGCCGCTTGCGCGGCGGAATGAGAGGATATATGTCATTACAGTTTTATTTCGGCGGTTCGGGTGCGGGAAAAAGCAAACGGCTTTATGACCAGATTACGGTCCGTTCCCTGCAGGAACCGGAACGGGATTTTCTGATCATTGTACCGGATCAGTTTACGATGCAGACCCAAAAGGAACTTGTGGAGAACAAAAACGGGAGGGGCGGCATCAGGAATATAGACGTCTTAAGTTTCGGAAGACTTTCCCACCGCATTTTTGAAGAGACCGGAGGCAATGAAAAGCCGGTGCTGGACGATACCGGAAAGAGTCTGGTGCTGAGAAAAACGGCGGCAGGAATAGAAGATCAACTGACTGTCATAGGGAAAAAATTACAGAAGCAGGGATATATCCACGAAGTAAAATCCGTTATTTCCGAATTTATGCAGTATGGGATCGGAGAGACGGAATTGGAACGGATGATTGACTATACAGGTCAAAAGGGCGCGCTTTCTTATAAGCTGAAAGATCTGCACGTTCTTTATAGGGCGTTTATGGATTTTATCAAAGAAAGGTTTATTACTACGGAAGAAACGCTGGACCTGCTCTGTAACGTGTTGGGACGGTCAAAACTCATTCCCGACAGCGTAATTGTTTTTGACGGCTTTACGGGTTTTACGCCGATACAGAACCGGGTGATTCTGGAACTGATGAAACTGGCAAAAGAAGTGATCGTTACGATCATCATTGACGGAAAGGAAAACCCTTTTTTGGAGGACGGGGAACAAAAGTTATTTCATTTAAGTAAGCGGACTGCCGGAAAGCTGCACGGTCTGGCAGTGGAAAACGGGATCGAAAGAAAAGCGGACGTGTATTTCAAAGAAGATCCTGCGCCGCGGTTTTGGGGCAACAGGGAGATGGCTCATTTGGAAAAGCATCTGTTCCGTTATCCTACGGCCGTGTATCAGGAAACACCGGACAATATCAGGATCTTTGAAGCGGGAGACCCGAAAGAGGAGGTCAGGCAGACGGCCCTGCTCATTAAAGAACTGGTCATGGAAAAAGGATATGCTTATCGGGATATAGCGGTAGTGGCGGGGGATCTGAACGCCTATGCGCCCCATGTAGATTCTGAGTTTGACAAATTCGGGATTCCATGCTTTGTAGACAGGACGCGGGGGATTCTTTTAAATCCCTTCATCGAGTATATCAAAAGCGCGTTGTCCATGCTGTCCAAAGATTTTTCTTATGAAACGGTCTTTCATTATCTGAGGAGCGGCCTGACGGGATTTACCATGGAGGAAATAGACCGGCTTGAAAATTATGTGCTGGCGTTGGGAATACGGGGAAAAAGCAAATACGCTAAAAGCTTTGTAAGGATGCCGGGCAATACGGACGCAGAGCAGCTGGAAGAGCTGAACGGGATCAGGGAGCGTCTGATGGGACAACTGGGGCCTTTGCTTTTGAAAAGGACTACCGCAAAAGAGCATGTATTGGCGCTCTATTCGTTTATTGCAGAAAATCAGATCCAAAAGAAGCTGCTTTTTTATGAAAATATTTTCAGAAAGGAAGGAAAGCTTTCCAAAGCGAAGGAATATGCGCAGATATACCGTTTGGTGATGGAATTGTTGGATCAGATCATAGGACTGCTGGAAGACGAACCCATGGAAGCGAAAGAATTTCTGGATATACTGGACGCAGGGTTTTCGGAGATCCAGGTAGGGACCATTCCTCAGGATGTGGATAAAGTCGTTGTGGGAGATATGGAAAGAACCAGATTGAATCAGATAAAGGCGCTGTTTTTTGTAGGCGTGAACGACGGAAATATACCGAAGAACAGCAGCAAGGGCGGAATCATCTCCGATATCGACAGGGAATTTTTAAAAGAAGCGGATTTTGAACTGGCGCCTACGCCAAGGCAGCAGATGTACACACAGCAGCTTTATCTTTACATGAATATGACTAAGCCTACGGAAAAGCTTTTTCTTTCTTTTGCAAGGGCAGGGAACGATAAAAAAGCGCTGCGCCCCTCTTATCTGATAGAAGCCTGCCGGAAACTGTTTCCGAAGACCGTCATTGAGAATCTGAAGAAACGTCCGATGCAGGAGCGGATCGCTACCAGACGGGACGGGATTGATTCGCTGGCGCCTATGATACGCGGTTATGCGGACGATGTATTGTCAGCGCCGGAAAGAAAGCATTTTTTTGCACTGTATCTTTCTTACCTTGAAGAAGATAAGTGGAAAAATTTAACGGAAGAACTTACCCGTACCGCGTTCCTTTCTTATAAAGAAAAGCCCCTTGCAAGAGCGGTGGCGGCAGCGCTCTACGGGAAAGTACTGGAAAGCAGCGTCAGCCGTCTGGAGACGTATGCGGCGTGCGCCTACGCACATTTCCTGCAGTACGGCCTGATGTTAAAAGAAAGGGGAGAATACAGTTTTGAAGCATCCGATCTGGGAAACGTATTTCACGGGGTGCTGGAGCTGTTTTCGATAAAGTTGGAGGAGGGCGGATATACTTTTTTGGATTTTCCCAAAGAAATCGGAACGCAGTATGTGGAGGAGGCGATCGAGGCTTATGTAGCGGACTATGGGGAGACGGTCCTGTTTTCCAGCGCAAGAAATACTTATATGATCAACAGGATACGAAGGATCTTATTACGGACGGTTTTTTCCATTCAGGCGCAGTTACAAAAAGGCGCTTTCCTGCCCGAGCAGTTTGAAATGTCTTTTTCCAGACTGGAGGATATTTCCGCTTTAAATATCGCGCTTTCCAAAGAGGAGAGGATGCGGCTTAGAGGACGCATAGACAGGGTGGATACTTATGAGGAAGGAGACACGGTTTATGTGAAAGTCGTCGATTATAAATCGGGCAATAAGCAGTTCGATCTGGTTTCACTGTATTATGGGCTGCAGTTACAGTTGGCGGTTTACCTGAACGCGGCGATGGAAGTGGAAAAGAAAAAGAAGCCGGACAAAAAGATCGTACCGGCGGCGCTCCTTTATTATCATATTGCAGATCCCATGATCATGCCGGACAGAGAACTTACGGATCGGGAAATAGAAGAACAGATTTTGGCAAAACTGAAAATGAACGGAGTGGTAAACGAGGAGGAAAAAGTGGTCAGGCTGCTTGACCAGACTTTTGAAACAAAATCCGATATTATTCCGGTAGAAAGAAAAAAGGACGGCAGTTTTTCGGCGCGTTCCAGCGTAATGAGCAGGGAAGAACTGGAAACCATATCTGATTATGTCAATCAAAAGATCGGATGGATTGGTACCCGGATCCTGCAGGGGGATATGGCGTTGAATCCTTATGAAAAGGGAGCGGAAAGCGCATGCGCTTATTGCGCTTATAAGTCGGTGTGCGGTTTTGACGGCAGGATCGCAGGGTACCGGAAACGAAAGCTGGAGACGATGACAAAAGACGAAGTCATGGATAAAATAGCGAAGGAGACCGGACAGGATCCGGAATGACAGAGACGACGGGAGGAAGATATGGGGGTTTCATATACAGAGGACCAGCAGAAAGTCATTGCACTAAGAAACAGAAACATTCTGGTGTCTGCGGCGGCAGGGAGCGGAAAGACGGCGGTGCTGACGGAACGGATCCTATCCAGAATAAAAGACGAGAAGGACAAGCTGGATATAGACCGGCTTCTGATTGTAACGTTTACGAATGCGGCGGCGGCGGAAATGCGGGAGCGTATCCGGCTGAAACTAACGGAATGTTTGGAAAAAGAACCGGAGAACGAACATTTACAAAAACAGATGACGCTGATCCATAATGCCCAGATCACTACCATCGACAGTTTTTGTCTTTTCGTCATACGGAATAATTTTAACGATATCGGATTAGATCCGGGGTTCCGCATCGCCGACGAAGGGGAGCTTAAACTGATGAAGCAGGACGTGCTGGCAGAGCTTTTGGAGGAAAAGTTTGCTCTTTCGGAGGAGGAATTTTTATACTGTGCGGAGTGCTACAGTACCGGCAGCAGGGAAACGTTGCTGGAAGAAAATATTATGAAACTGTATGAGTTTTCCGTCAGCTACCCTTTTCCGGAGGAATGGCTCAGGGAACGGGAGGCAGACTATCATATGGACAGTATAGAAGAACTGGAATACTCCGAGCTGGGAAAGGCGGCTCTTCTCTCGATCCGGCGCAGGATAGAAGACAGTATGGAAAGTCTGGATCAGGCGCTGAAATGCTGTGAGCAGCCGGACGGTCCCTATATGTACGCCGGTCTTTTGGAAAAAGAAGCGGAAACGCTGAAAAAGCTTTCCGGAATCGACACGCTTTCCGAGATGGAGACAGCCGTAGAAAGCATACGGTTCGACAGGCTTCCTTCCAAAAAAGACGATTCGGTCAGTCCGTTAAAACGGGAAAACGTAAAAGGGATCAGAAACCGGGTGAAGGAAACTATGCAGGATATCAAGGAAACTTATTTTTTCCAGCCGCTTTCCAAAAGCGTAGAACAGAGCGCCTCCTGCGAACGGGCGGTAAAAGGGCTGATCGATCTTACCATCTGCTTTAAACGGAAATTTGACGAAAGAAAACGGGAAAAAAACCTGATCGATTTTTCGGATATGGAGCATTTTGCTTTGGAGATCCTGATCCGGAAGGGAGAAAACGGGGAATTGCTCCCGACGGACACGGCCGTGGATTACCGGAATTACTTTAGGGAGATTATGATCGACGAATATCAGGATTCCAATTTGGTGCAGGAATATCTTTTGGCGGGCATTTCAGGGGAAACACAGGGAAATTACAACCGGTTCATGGTAGGCGACGTGAAACAGAGCATTTACAAATTCAGGCTTGCGCGGCCCGAGATCTTTATGGGAAAATATAAAGAGTATTCTTTAGCGGACAGTAAAAAGCAGCGGGTCGACCTGCATCAAAATTTCAGGAGCAGGAAAGAGGTCGTCGACAGCGTTAATTATATTTTTTATCAGATCATGGGGAAGGATACGGGAGGGATCTCTTATGATGAAAACGCGGCGCTTTCTTTCGGGGCCGGTTTTCTGCCGGAACTTCCCAAAGCGTGCGGCTGGGACGACGATACAGAGCTTTTGCTTGTAGAGAAGCCTGAAAAGGGAGAAGAACTGTCCGCCAAAACAAGCGAGGCATATGCCATCGCCAAGAGGATCAAAAAGCTGTTGAAGGAAAACTATGTGACGGATCAGGAAACGGGGGAACTCAGACCGGTTTCTTATAGGGACATCGTAGTACTGCTTCGGACCAACAGCGGCTGGGACGAGGAATTTCAGAAAGTGTTTGAGGAAGAAGGCATCCCTTCCTACATCACATCGAAGACCGGATATTTTAAAACAACGGAGATCCGGGTTCTGCTGCAGCTTTTAAGAGCGATAGACAATCCCCTTCAGGATATTCCGTTATTCGGCGTTATGCACAGTATTTTCGGCGGTTTCAGCGAAGAAGAGACGGCGCTCATAAAGGTACTGACCGATAAGGAGGTAAAGCGGGGGGAACTTTTATATCACAGAATAAAATATCTGCTTCAGGCGAAAGGGAATCCGGCAGAGGGAAATAGCGAAGCGGACGGATGGGATGAAGAGGCTTTAAGAGAGAAACTGGAAAGTTTTTGTGGTATGCTGGAACGGTACCGGGAGATGACGGCTTATCTTTCAACCCATGAGCTGCTGCAGGTAATCCTGAATGAAAGAAATTATCTTCTTTATGTGACGGCGCTGCCGGGCGGAGAGCAGCGCAAAGCGAACGTGGAAATGTTTTTGGAAAAAGCGGCGGATTTTGAGCGGACCAGCTATCACGGACTGTTTCATTTTATACGATATATGGAGCAGATGGAAAAGTATGATGTGGACTACGGAGAAGTGGGGATTTATGAAGAAGAAGCGGACGTGGTACGCATGATGAGCATCCATAAAAGTAAAGGGTTGGAATTTCCCGTCTGTTTTGTGGCGGGGCTTTCCAAAAGATTTAATATGCAGGACACCACAAAGCCGCTCATAGCGGATGTAGATATGGGGATCGGTACGGATTTTATCGATCCCGTGGCAAGGATTCGGAATAAAACTTTGCGCAAAAATGTAATGGCGGGAAAAATGCGTCTGGATAACGTTGCCGAAGAGCTGCGTATTTTGTATGTGGCAATGACGAGGGCAAAAGAAAAATTGATCCTGACCGGCAGTATCGATAAGCCTTTGGAAAAAATCGGCGGGTTTTCCACGCTTCTTACTCATAAAAAGGTGCTGCTGCCTTATTCGGCGGTGGCTTTTGCAGGCAGTTATATGGATCTTTTGCTTGCAGCCCTGATCAGGCATCCTGCGATGCAGGAATTTTTACAGGAAAGCGGGGACAGGGAAAGCCTGAAAGACGAATTGGAAGAAGCGCCGGTCAGGATACGGATCATAGGGACAGAGGAATTGGTAAAGGAGGAGGTGGAGGAACAGGTACTTTTTGAAGGAAAGAGAGAGAAATTGGCCGCATTCAGGAGGCTGTGGGAAACACAGAACTTTGGAGAGGATAGCGAACAGGCCCAAAAAGAAATCGACAAGGAACTTTATGTAAACTTAAGGGAGAAATTTGCTTTTGCGTATCCTTATGAAAATCTGGCGGGACTTTATACGAAAACAACAGTATCCGAGTTGAAAAAGGCGGGACAGAATGAAGAATTGGATTTTTCCGTCCATTTGATCGAAGAGGAGGAGATCGTGCCTTACATTCCGGCGTTTATGAAGGAGGCGGAGAGCGTTTCCGGTACGACGAGGGGAAGCGCGATGCATAAGATCATGGAATTACTGGATTTCGGAAAAGCGGCGGACCGGGCGGGCATTCTTGCCCAAATGGAAGAGGAGCGGAAAGCGGGGAGGCTGAGTGAAGAATTTTACGAGGCCGTCAGGGTAGATAAGGTGGAGAGATTTTTGAAATCGGACTTATGTAAACGAATGAAGATTGCGGATCAGGCAGGGCTGCTTTACAGGGAAAGTCCTTTTGTATACGGAATCAGCGCCGACCGTTTGAATCAAAAGTTTCCCAAGGAGGAGACGGTGCTGGTGCAGGGGATCATAGACGTATATTTTGAAGAAGACGGGGCGCTTGTGGTAGCCGATTATAAAACGGATGCGGTGGCGGAAGCAAAAGAACTGGCGGACCGCTATGCGCTGCAGCTTGATTGCTATGCTGAAGCGTTGAAAAAGCTGACTGGAAAGCCTGTAAAGGAAAAGATCATTTATTCTTTTTACCAAGGGAGATCGATTTCATTGGAATAAGTGTGCAAGGGGATCAGTTGACAAAGCAGAGAAAGGAACAGTACATGGAGACAATTTTAGTTGCAGTAGATATGGCGAAACTGGAGAATCCGGATACGGATATCAGGTACGATCTGGCGGATAAGCTGGAAATATATACCGACAATGAGATTTTTGATAACGGTTCGGAATATATTTCAGATACGGCGATCGGGATATGGCTCGGAACAACATCTGCAAAAGAAAATTACGGAAGGATCTTAGAATTTTTTGAGGAGCATATGGTGGCGGGCAACGATCTGGCATCCACGGCCATGATCTATATATCCGATCAGGATTTTGCACCGTTTGAAGAATGTACGCTTGTTTACGACGGCGAAAAAACGATAACGGATAAAGAAGTACGGAGACGCAACAGGGTGCATAAGGCCGGCAAAATTATTTTGCAGATTGCGGAAATGTTAATGGAAGAAGACAAAGAAACGATCGAAGCGTTTGCAGCTAAAGTAAATGAACTTCCGGATATCAGGGAGCAGTGGCAAAGCTATACGGAGATTTTGCTGAATCAGCGCTATGTATATGAATGCAGTATGGATTTAAAGTTTGATGATTTTTGGGATAAACTTTCCGATATGAGAAAGATCAAAGAAAAGGATCTTCCCATTAGAAAAGAAGATTTTTATTCCGGAGAGGATTTGTATGATTGGTGCGTTATGATAGATGAAAAATGGGAAGCAAAAGAGTTTTGCATGGCGATGTTCAAACTGAGGAACGAAGTGTATGCGCTTTTTCCCTGTAGGCTGGATCAGTTAGGCGAGCTGGAAGAAGTGGCAAGGGAAGTGGGCGTCCGTATTACGGATATTATGGGAATATAAGCCTGTGCGGATATGCGCTTGTGCGGAATGCAGTATAAATGTAGTAAGCGCCGCCTCTGTAACCCGTGTAGGAACGGTATGAAAAAGTATGGACAGATGCGGCGCGGTTTACAAAATGAGCCTTTGGATGTATGCAGGAACAATTTAGTCTGCAAGGGCTAATGTTTTTACTTTAGCAAGCGCATTTGCTACCGGAGGAATGGCGAGAACGATAACGGTGGCGACCATTTCAGGCAGCAGATAGCTTAAATTATAGGTAGTGGAGGCGATTATGGCGAGCAGGTTTCCGTGGGCGTCTCCTACATACTCCGTATAAAAAATGAATCCTGAGATTTCGTGGAAAAGAAAGCGCCCGGCTACGCCTGCAATGTAGCCGTACATCAGGCCGTGTTTCTTACTGCTGAAAAATCCGGAAAGTCCCAAAGCGCCAAAGGCGAGGGGATAATCTAAAAGTACCTGCAGCGGATGGATAAAATAAGGCCCCGTAATGAACTGCAGGACTCCGTATGCTGCCGCGGTAATAAGTCCGACTGTGGGTCCGTACCAATAACCCACAAGGCAGATGATCAACATAGAAAAAAGGGTGACGGAACCGCCGTTAGGTAAAGAGGGCAGCTTGACTACGACGGAGATCACGGTAGCCAGCGCCAGCGCCATAGCGCAAAAAACAAGCTGTTTGGTTGAAAATTTACTTTTTGACATAAAAAAATCCTCCTTGGTTACGCAGGAGGGGATAAATCGCAATGATAAATGTGACAAAGGTCGAAGGTATGAACGTTTTTGGTTAACGGGAATGACCGGTCCCGATATGTCACATTTATGTGCGTGCTTCCTTACGCCGGTATTATCCGGTTCAAGTAGTGAGGGTTAGAACGAAAGTTCAGTCTCAGCAAAAGCTCCCCTAGCGTTATATTTTTTTGTTCGTTGATACTATACTTGTTTTTGCGAAAAATGTCAAGCGGTTACTTTTATTTCGCTTTTATATTTCAATGCGAATTAGTTCTTGAAATTTATATATGATTGGTATATAATAAATATACTTTGATATTGGTTCCGGGAGGAGTGCGGTATATCTGTACCGCCAGTGTCTAGGTTCAAACACATGATTATCCTGTAGAACACTTGGCGGCCAATATCTTCAGGCAGGATTAGTACATCGGTAGTATGTCAGCTTCCCAAGCTGAAGAGGCGGGTCCGACTCCCGTATCCTGCTTTTCGGAAAGGGAATCGCAGGTTTGCGGTTCCCTATTCTATTTCAAAGGTATCTGCAAGCAGCAGCCAGTTTGCGCGGAAAAGCTTCATGATCTGCCAGTAACCCATGCCTCTCAGTCCGTATTCCTTGATCAGGTTGAACTTTTCCCGGATGCTTCTTACGTCTTCAAACCACACTTCATGTTCTGCGCCATCCCGTACATAATGAAAATAAGGGCTTTTTGCGGTTTCATCAAAGAGGATGGCAGCCTGATTTTCAATGGCAATGTCGACGGCTTCGATATTGCCTATTGTGCGTGCCATGGAAACGCCCTGCGTAAAGGGCAGCGTCCAGTCATAGCCGTAGTTCGGAATGCCCAGATCGATCTTTTCGGCAGGGATTTCCGTTATGGCGTAGTCTACGACTTCACGGACTTTGTTGATTGGGGCGACGGCCATGGGAGGCCCGTAAGTGTAACCCCATTCGTAAGTCATTAACAGTACGCTGTCTGCCGCAGCGCCAAGCAATCCATAATCCTTTCCGGCATATAAAAGGCCCGGCTGGTCGGCGGAGGTTTTGGGGGCAAGGGCTACGGAAACGGTATAACCTCTGGGAGCCGCCTGCGCCCTTACATTTTCCACAAAATTGGCAAAGGGGATCCTGTCTTTTGCCAAAATGTATTCAAAGTCGATATCGATTCCGTCGTAGCCTTTTTCTTCCATAACCAAAAAGAGCTGGTCGATCAGATTCTGCTGGATGTCGGGATCGTTTGTCAGTACGCTGATCAGATAGTTGTTAAACATTCCGGTTTCGTCCAAAGGGGTCAGGGTGAGGATGGGCCTTACGCCCTGCTGCCATGCCTGATCGATCATCCTGCTGTCGTCTATGGCGGGAGGCACCAGTTCCCCGCTTGTGGTGAATCCGTAAGAAAAGACGGAAAGTGTGGTCAGATAGGGCAGGGTTTCTGTCAGCACCCAATCTCTTATATAAGGATAGGCATAGCCGTTTACATGGACGGTTCTTTTTTCCTGCGCTTCGCTTTCTGTCTGTATGAGAAGCGCCTGCCCTACGGCCAGCCTGTAAGGGGGCTGGATCTGGTTGTCATATGCGATGGTTTCGACGCCGATTCCAAAGTCTGCCGCAATGGTTTCTAAAGTATCGCCGGGATTTACTACATATATCTGCATGAAGTATCTTACCTCCTGATATGGATTTTCATTTTGGGGTACATCGTGATGCTGATCTTGAAATAAGGGGGCGGGGACGTCCCGATGCCCTGTTAACTTAGTTATGTCAGGACGATGTACTATATTATCATATTGGAAAGTAAGATGTCCGGTGAATGACAGAAGAGAATTTCTGCTTGGAAAGCAGACGCACGGTGGATGAAAAGGGAGCGTTTCCGCTTTGTTAAACGTCAGGCGGCATAAAACTAAAAAATCCCTTTTGTCCGGCATATTTTTGTCAGACAAAAGGGATTTGCTTTAACCTTTACGATTCATTTATATAATCGAATAAAAATTTCCCAAAAGTTTCTGCAATCACTTCTATTTGGCTGTAATCATGGTTCACGTTCACAACGGGGCGTCGCCGCCGGCAAACTCTGTGGCATCCATATTCATAATCTCTTTTGCTCTTTTGTAATAGTTCATCATAATCACCATAAATTGTGGGGTTTCACTGTCGGCGCGCCTTGTTTTTATGTAACCGCTCCGGTCAGTCTTCTTTGTAATTTACGATTTCGTCAATTAATTTAGGAAGTTTTTCGTCCATTTCTTCGTCGGTAAACTGACAGGTTCCTACAGCTTTGTGACCGCCGCCGCCGTATTTTAACATCAGGCTGCCGACGTTTACGTTGGAAGTTCTGTTCAAAACGCTGTATCCTACTGCAGCGGAACAGCCAAGCCCGCCTTTGCCGTTTACGATCCATACGGAGATATTCTGATCCGGATACATACTGTAGATCAGGAAACGGTTACCGGAATAGATCGGATCCACGCCGCGCAGATCGGAAATGATCACGTCTTTTTCCACACGGGTATACTCACGCACCATTTCTTTAAATTTAGCGTCCTGCTCCTGATAAATGGCAATACGTTCTTTTACGTCCGGCAGGTCAAGGATCTCTTCCGTATTCATGGTTCTGCAGCATTCCATCAGTTTTTCCATCAGTTGATAATTGGAGATCGTAAAATTACGCCATCTTCCCAGTCCGGTCCGGGGATCCATCAAAAATCCGACCAGAATCCATCCGGTAGGATTCTGGATCTCGTCGATCGTCAGATTGCCGGAATCTACTTTGTCCACGGCCTCCATCATATCGTCAAAATGGGAAAAACGTTCTTTTCCGCCGTAATATTCATAAATGATACGCGCGCAGGACGGGGTAATGCGGCTTTCGCCCTTGTATTTGCCGGCCAGCTGGTTCCGTTCATGTTCGCTGGAGTGGTGATCAAACCACAGGCCGCAGCCTTCTACGAACGGTACGTTTGCAAGTACGTCGTTTTCGGTGATTTCAACAAGGCCATCCTGCAGATCTTTCGGATGGGCGAATTTCCAACTGTCAATCAAGCCGATTTCTTTCAGCAGGGCGCCGCATGCTAGACCGTCGAAATCGGAACGGGTAACTAATCTCATAGTGAATTCTCCTTTGCTTTATTTAATATCTAAAAAATAGGTCTAAAAAAATTATATAAGAAAGCGTGTTTTTTTTCAAGCGTATTCATAAGGAATACGAGAACGGGCGGGGGGCAGTTTGATTTTGCCGTTGGCGTGCGGAACGAATGGAAGAAACGCTGGAAGAACAACGGGAAGAGGCAAAGAGCAGGGGCGGCGGAAAAGGAATGGGACGATGAAGTCTGGTTCGAAGATTGAGCGAATAAAAACGGAGAGCAGGTCACTCTCCGTTTTCACCGCCCGGGCCACCTTTTCCCGGCACTTCGTCCGGTATGATATTCTGCGGTAAATCTTCGGACGGAATGTTGCCGTCGTCGTAAAGATTTGCCGGCTTTTGGCCGTGCGGCGTGGTTTCAATATGCTTGTCTTTTTCCATTATCTACTCCGTTTCTGCGTTGTTTTTCCGTACAGATCCATAAAGGGATTACGAGTACACCGATAGTATTTCCCGATCCAAGAAAGGATATTAATTTTTATGGAAAAATATTGGCGGTAAAACGGAAAACGTCTTGTCAAGCCGTCCGGTAAATGGTAAGATTGCAAGAAACATATGCAGAAGATGGGAGTAAATCGGACATGCTGGAATATTTATTATTTGATTTGGACGGCACGCTTACGGATTCCAGTGAAGGGATCACGAAATCCGTGCAATATGGGCTGGGAAGTATCGGAATTGAAGTGGAGGATTTAAAAGACCTTCTCGTATTTATCGGCCCGCCGCTGGATTATAGCTTTCGGGAATTTTATAAACTGGAGGAGGAGCAGATCAAACAGGCGACCGCCAAATACAGAGAGCGTTATAAAAAGATCGGTATGTATGAAAACGCGCTCTATCCGGGGATGGCGGCCTTATTGAAGGATCTGCACAGGCGGGGAAAACATCTGGCAGTGGCGTCCAGCAAACCGGAAGTATTTGTCAGACAGATTTTAAAGCACTTTAATATAGAACAGTATTTTGAGGTGATCGTGGGCAGCGGATTGGACGGCAGTCTGGGTACGAAGGAAGCGGTAGTCAGGGAAACTCTCAGCCGGTTGTTTCCCCAAGAAGAGGGCCAACCTTTTATGTTGACGGAGGAACAGAAAGAAAGTACGGCGATGATCGGCGACCGCCATTTTGACATCGAGGGCGGTAAAGCGAACGGGATCGTGACGGTCGGCGTGGAGTATGGATTTGCAAAGGCAGGGGAATTGAAGGAGGCAAAGGCGGATTATGTTATAAAGACCGTGGAAGAGCTTCATGGCTTTTTATTGAGGGGCAGTGAGGATGCGGACGAAAAACGTATGAAAGATTATCATAAAGCGCAAAAAAAAACGGAATTGAGAAAGACGGCGGCGCAAAAGAGAAGGGAGAGGGAAACTAAGAGAAACGCTTCTTCCCTTACAAAAGCCTTGGACATCCTGCTGCCGATGCTGGTTTATTTTGTTGCGTATGATATAGCGGGCATTGTGCTTTCCTTTACGGCCGGTTTCCTTGGGGAAAGAATAGGCGGGCATTTTTATGAAGAGATGCTGGCAAACGCCGGTACGGTAAGAGGAATCTTAGTTATTTTAAGCCTTACTGTCGCTATGGCGGCGCTGTATCCTATGGCAAAATGGGAATTTTTCTTAAAAGAAGGGACACGGACGAAAGAAAAGACGCCAGACAGGAAAAAACAAGAGGAAAAAGGAAAAAAGGTCCGGCAGGGCATTGTTTTTGCGATCACCGCCGTCAGCGCCTCAATAGCCTTGAATCTTATATTCCGGTTATGTTCCGTTGCCGATCTGTCAGACAGGTATGAAGCGGTAGTAAGGGAGCAGAATTCAGTAGCGCTGATTGCCGGTATTTTTCTTTACGGTATTTTTTCACCGCTTGCGGAGGAAATGCTTTTCAGAGGATTGGTTTATAACCGGATGAAACTGTATTTTCCGTGGAAACTTTCTATTGTGTTTTCCGCGCTGTTTTTCGGATTGTATCATGGCAATCTGGTGCAGGGGCTGTTTGGTTTCTTACTGGGGGTCGTGATCGCATGGTATTATGAACGATATGAAAAATGGTATGTGCCGGTGATTTTTCACGGTATCGTCAACTTAAGCTCTTATCTTTTACTGCCCCGTCTGCCCGGAGGGAATGTTTCGGAAGGCGGTTATTGGGGATATATAAGTTGTGTAATTTTTATGACAATTTGGATATGCGGGATGATTTACGCCGGAAAAACGAAAAAAATATAGAAAAAGGTTTTGGTATTTTACGGTATTTATAAAGGAAAATCTTAAAGAAAAGGAATCAATTCATAAAAAACAGAGACAATATACAAACAATAATGTTAAATGTCAAATAATCAGACAAATTAAACGAAAAAGCCAAGAAAAAATGTTTACATGGGAGAAAAAATGGTGTATAGTGTATCTAGTGTTCCGGTTTCAATTGGCTCGCAAGCAAAAATGTGTAGTTCCTTGGTGAATGGAGCACTCGCATACCGGATGTGCCGGTATGCCGGTACAATATTTTCCGGTTCAGCAGACTGTATGAGTATTTTAGGAAGTATGTTGTAGGATATGTACCGATTGATGAATAGTGCATCACAAAGAATGTGATAACAAGTCGCAAAGAGGCGCCGAAAGGGGTTTTTGCGGCTTTTTTTATGTGCAGTCCCATGCAGGGGAACTATGCTGCCAAGACGGCGCGGCGGAGGAAATAAACCGCACGGCGGGGAAAAACGGCTGCACATTAGAAAAAACTGATTGCCCGTGATGCCTATGATGGGAATAATGGAAGGAGAAAAGCTATGTTTGATGCAAAATTGACGGTTCCCAAAGCGCCGCTTTACAGAACGGAATTTGAACACGACAACTGCGGGATCGGCGCCTGCGTGAATATTAAGGGACAAAAAAGCCGTGAAACGGTAGAAAATGCGCTTAAAATCGTAGAAAATCTTGAGCATAGGGCAGGAAAGGACGCGGAAGGAAAGACCGGAGACGGCGTCGGCATCCTGACCCAGATTCCGCATAAATTTCTAAAAAAAGCGGTAAAACCTTTAGGGATAGAACTGAGAAGCGAAAGGGAATACGGAGTCGGCATGTTCTTTTTCCCACAGGAAGAATTGAAAAGAAACCAGTCTAAAAAAATGTTTGAGATCATTGTGGAAAAGGAAGGGCTGGAGTTTCTTGGATGGAGGGAAGTGCCCATTTATCCGAATGTGCTGGGACATAAGGCGGTAGAATGTATGCCTTGTATCATGCAGGCCTTTGTGAAAAAACCGAAAAATGTGGAAAAGGGAATTGAATTTGACCGCAGGCTCTATGTGGCGCGCCGCGTTTTTGAACAGTCCACGGACAATACTTATGTGGTTTCTTTTTCCAGCAGGACGATCTGTTATAAAGGAATGTTTTTAGTGGGGCAGCTCCGTACTTTCTTTGCGGATCTGCAGGATAAAGAGTATGAATCGGCCATTGCCATCGTCCATTCCCGTTTCTCCACGAATACCAATCCGAGCTGGGAACGGGCCCATCCGAATCGTTTCATCGTACATAACGGTGAGATCAATACGATCCGGGGCAACGCGGATAAAATGCTTGCAAGAGAAGAGACGATGGAGTCGGAGCATTTGCACGGCCTGCTGCACAAAGTGCTGCCCGCCATCAATAAGACGGGTTCCGACTCCGCGATGCTGGACAATACTTTGGAATTTTTAGTCATGAGCGGCATGGAACTGCCCCATGCGGTGATGATCACCATACCCGAGCCTTGGGAGAACAATAAGACCATGTCCCAGAGCAAAAAGGACTTTTACCAGTATTATGCCACGATGATGGAGCCTTGGGACGGTCCGGCGTCCATCCTGTTTTCCGACGGGGACATTATGGGAGCCGTTCTGGACAGGAACGGGCTGCGTCCTTCCCGCTATCTGATCACGGAAGACGATCAGCTCATCCTTTCTTCCGAAGTGGGAGTGCTGGACATCGATCCTACAAAGATCGTAGTAAAAGAAAGGCTGCGTCCGGGCAAGATGCTGTTAGTGGATACGAGAAAGGGAGAAGTGATCGACGACGCAAGGCTGAAAGAAGAATATGCTACAAGGCAGCCTTACGGAGAATGGCTGGATAATAACCTGATTACGTTAAAAGAGCTGAAGATCCCGAATGAGCGCGTTCCCGAATTTAAAAAAGAAGAACGGCAGAGAATGCAGAAGGCGTTCGGTTATACTTATGACGAATTAAAGACCAGCATCCTTCCCATGGCGAAAAACGGCGGCGAGGCGATTGCGGCAATGGGCGTGGATACGCCTCTTCCGGTGTTGAGTAAGACCCATCATCCCCTGTTCCATTCCTTTAAGCAGATTTTTGCGCAGGTGACCAATCCGCCTATCGACGCGATCCGTGAAGAAGTCGTGACTTCCACTACGGTCTATGTGGGAAAAGAAGGGAACGTATTGGAGGAAACGCCGGAAAACTGCAATCTGTTACGGGTCAACAATCCGATCCTGACCAATACGGATCTGATGAAGATCAAGAGTATGAAAGCGGAAGGCTTTAAAGTAGAAGTCATTCCGATCACATATTATAAAAATACCAGTCTGGAACGCGCCATCGACAGACTGTATGTGGAGGCGGACAGGGCTTACCGGGACGGCGTGAACATTTTGATTTTATCCGACAGAGGGGTAGATGAAAACCATGTGGCGATCCCCTCCCTGTTGGCGGTTTCCGCGCTGAACCAGTATCTGGTAAAGACGAAGAAGAGGACGAGAGTGGCGTTGATTCTGGAATCGGGCGAACCGAGGGAAGTCCATCATTTTGCCACGCTTCTGGGATACGGCGCCTGTGCGATCAATCCCTATCTGGCGCAGGAGTCGATCAAGGAGCTGATCGACAACAGGATGCTGGATAAAGATTATTATGCGGCGGTAGAAGATTATAATAACGCGGTACTCCACGGAATCGTAAAGATTGCTTCTAAAATGGGGATTTCCACGATCCAGTCCTATCAGGGCAGCCAGATCTTTGAGGCGATCGGAATAGACTATGACGTGATCAATAAATATTTTCCCAACACCGTATGCCGGGTGGGAGGCATCACGTTAAAAGATATTGAAAAAGAAGTGGATGAGCTGCATTCGATGGCTTTTGACCCGCTGGGACTGCAGACGGATCTTACGCTGGAAAGCCCGGGACATCATAAAATGAGAAGCGGAGGCGACGAACACCTTTATAATCCGGCCACGATCCATTTGCTGCAAGAGTCCACAAAACGCGGAGATTATCAGCTATTTAAGCAATATACCGCACTGGTCAACGATGAGACTTGTGTGAAAAACCTGCGGGGACTGATGGATTTTAATTATCCCAAAACGGGCGTGCCGATCGGCGAAGTGGAAAGCGCAGAGTCGATCGTAACAAGATTCAAGACCGGCGCCATGTCCTACGGTTCTATTTCCAAAGAGGCCCACGAGACTTTGGCAATCGCCATGAACCGGCTTCACGGAAAATCCAATTCCGGCGAAGGAGGAGAAGATTTGGATAGGCTGACCGTAGGAGAGGACGGCGTCAACCGCTGTTCGGCGATTAAGCAGGTAGCGAGCGGGCGTTTCGGCGTGACCAGCAGATACCTTGTCAGCGCAAAAGAGATCCAGATCAAGATGGCGCAGGGAGCGAAACCCGGAGAAGGCGGGCATCTGCCCGGAGGAAAGGTCTATCCTTGGATTGCCAGGACCAGACACTCCACGCCCGGCGTAGGCCTGATCTCGCCGCCGCCCCATCACGATATTTATTCCATCGAGGATCTGGCGCAGTTGATTTACGATCTGAAAAATGCCAACAAAGACGCAAGGATCTCCGTGAAACTGGTTTCGGAGGCAGGGGTCGGCACGGTAGCGGCAGGCGTAGCGAAAGCCGGGGCGCAGGTTATTTTAGTATCCGGCTATGACGGAGGCACCGGAGCGGCACCCCGTAACTCCATCCATAATGCGGGACTTCCTTGGGAACTCGGCCTTGCGGAGACCCATCAGACCCTGATTATGAACGGACTTAGAAATAAAGTGCGGATCGAAACGGACGGAAAGCTGATGAGCGGACGGGACGTCGCCATTGCGGCAATCCTTGGAGCGGAGGAATTTGGGTTTGCCACCGCGCCGCTTGTAACGATGGGCTGCGTAATGATGCGCGTCTGCAATCTGGACACTTGTCCGGTGGGCGTGGCTACACAGAACCCTGAGCTTAGGAAGAATTTTAAAGGGAAACCCGAATATGTAATGAATTTCATGCGTTTTATTGCGGAGGAACTGCGGGAATATATGGCGAAGCTGGGAGTACGCACCGTGGATGAACTGGTAGGGCGTACCGATCTGCTGAAGAGGAAGGAATCTGTATCCGGGCAGAATCAGAAGGTGGATCTTACGATGATCCTTTCCAATCCTTATGAAGCGGATAAGAAGAAGGTTATTTTCGATCCCAAGCAGGTTTATGATTTCGGTCTGGAAAAAACGCTGGACGAAAGGGTGCTTTTAAAGCAGCTTGATAAAGCGATCTCTGCGGGACAGAAGAGAAGCGTCGAAGTAGACGTGACGAATACGGACCGCGCTTTCGGTACGATTTTAGGTTCCGAGATTACAAAGCGTTTAGGAGACGCCGTGCAGGAAGATACTTACCGCGTGCTGTGTAACGGCGCGGGAGGACAGAGTTTCGGCGCGTTTATCCCCAAAGGGCTTACCTTGGAGCTGGTAGGGGACAGCAACGATTATTTCGGCAAGGGGCTTTCGGGAGGAAAGCTGGTGGTATATCCTCCGAAAGGCAGTAAATTTAAACAGGATGAAAACATAATTATCGGAAACGTGGCGCTTTACGGCGCGACAAGCGGAAAGGCGTTTATCAACGGCGTAGCGGGAGAGCGGTTTGCCGTAAGAAACTCCGGCGCCAACGCGGTAGTAGAAGGAGTGGGAGATCACGGCTGCGAATATATGACGGGAGGAAGGGTCGTAGTACTCGGAAAGACCGGGAAAAACTTTGCGGCGGGGATGAGCGGCGGTATCGCTTATGTGCTGGACGAAGGGAACGACCTGTATACAAGGCTGAACAAAGAAATGGTGTCTTCCCATGAGATCACTTCTAAGTATGATGTGCTGGAGTTAAAAGATATGATCAAGGAGCATGTGGCGCTGACCAATTCGGTCAAGGGTAAGGAGATCTTAGACCATTTCGGAGAATATCTGCCGAAATTTAAAAAGATCATTCCTTACGACTATGAGCGTATGTTAAAGGCTATCGTACAGATGGAGGAAAAAGGGTTGAGCGCGGAGCAGGCGCAGATCGAAGCATTTTATGCCAATATAAAGACGAAATAAGTCCGGGACAAAAGGAGCAGCAAGACGAGAAAACGAAACTTTGGTAATTTTGTCCGGACGGATTGTGAGGTAATTATGGGAAAACCGACAGGATTTATGGAATATGAGAGGGTCACCTCCAAAGCATCCGATCCAAAAAAAAGAATCAAGAATTTTAATGAATTTCACGAGCATCTTTCCATGGAGGAGCAGCAGCTTCAGGGAGCGCGCTGTATGGAATGCGGCGTGCCGTTCTGTCAGGCGGGCATGAATATCTGCGGGATGACAAGCGGCTGTCCTCTCCACAATTTAGTGCCGGAATGGAACGATTTAGTCTATACGGGAAATTGGGAGCAGGCTTATGAACGGCTGAAAAAGACCAACAGTTTTCCGGAATTTACATCCAGAGTATGTCCGGCGTTGTGTGAGGCGGCCTGCACCTGCGGCTTGAACGGAGATCCGGTGGCTACCAGAGAAAACGAGTACGCCATTATTGAAAACGCTTATAAAGAGGGGATAGCGGGGGCGAAACCGCCCAAGGCGCGCACCGGAAAGACGGTGGCGGTGGTAGGCAGCGGCCCTGCCGGTCTTGCGGCGGCCGACCAGTTAAATAAAAGGGGGCATTATGTGACGGTATTCGAACGTTCCGACCGGATCGGCGGGCTTTTGATGTACGGCATTCCGAACATGAAACTGGAGAAGCATATTATTGACAGAAAAATAAGGGTGATGAAAGAAGAAGGAGTAACCTTTGTAACGGGGGCGGATGTGGGAAAAGAAATAAAAGCATCCAAACTTCTTGCCGATTTTGACCGTATCGTGCTTGCCTGCGGAGCGTCCAACCCAAGGGACATCAAGGCGGCGGGACGGGACGCCAAAGGGATCTATTTTGCCGTGGATTTTTTGAAGGCGAATACAAAGAGTCTTTTGGATTCCGGCTTTGAGGACGGAAAATTCGTTAATACCAAGGGAAAAGACGTGGTGATCATCGGCGGCGGGGATACCGGAAACGATTGTGTAGGAACGGCTATCCGTCACGGGGCAAAGTCCGTGACGCAGATTGAAATGATGCCGAAAGCGCCGGATACAAGGGCGGAAGATAATCCTTGGCCGGAGTGGCCCAAGGTCTGCAAAACGGATTACGGTCAGGAAGAGGCGGTCGCGGTTTTCGGCCATGACCCGAGGATTTATGAAACTACCGTAAAAGAGTTTATAAAAGATAAAAACGGGAACTTAAAGGCGGTCAAGACCGTAAAGCTCGCATGGGAAAAGGACAAAGAAACGGGAAGGATGACTATGAAAGAGCTGGCGGGCAGCGAACAAGTGCTGGATGCCCAGATCGTTCTGATCGCGGCAGGTTTTTTAGGCAGCGAAAAATATATTACAGACGCTTTTAAAGTGGACGTAAACGAACGGACCAACGTAAAAACCGGAAACGGAGAGTATGCCACCAGCGTGAAAAACGTATTTACAGCCGGGGATATGCACAGAGGCCAGTCTTTGGTCGTATGGGCGATCCGGGAAGGAAGAGAGGCCGCAAGGCAGGTGGATGAGAGCCTGATGGGGTATTCCAATTTAATGTATTGACCACTTTGTAAATTGCATCGTTATGTACCGGAGGAGCCGGATAGACGGACGGCAGGAAAAAACGGAAAAGGCCTATGGCTGGCAGGCAGCTTCAGGGCTTTTTCCGTTTTGGCATACAGGGGGATTCCATTTATGGACAGTGGATGCCGGACGGTATCGAAAAAATACGAAAAGATTGAGGAGAAAATAGTACAATTGTGTGTAAGATAATGAAAAACAGTGGAATGGAATGCACAAAATACGGTATAATTGGAAAGATTAGAAAAATATGAAAAAATGTGAAAAAGAGTTTGAGAATTTAAAGCGATAGAGTTATAATAATATCGGTCATACATTTATGATTAATAAAGCAGAGAAAGCGAGATGAGTATTATGACAAAAGAACAATACAAAAGAGCAAACAGCGCGGTATTTCCTATTATTATCATTATATACGGATATATTGCCATATCCATGATTCTGTGGGCGGTTTCCCAAGGAGGTACATGGCGCACATGGATGCAGTTGACAGTGAGTGTGCTTGTAATACTTATTTCGGCTGGGGGATATGTTACCGGAAGGACGACGAAACGCTGCGGCGTGATCATGATGGTAAGCGCGGCCTTGGCTTATGCCGTGGTCAGTCTTGTGGGCACCGCCGCAGGTACTTGGTCGTATGCGCTGCCGGTATTGTTTGCAACGATGGCATATTTGAATGTGCGGCTGATCATAGGCGGCAGCGCGGTCGTACTGACCGTGAACGTGATCCGGCTTGTGATGTGCGCCCAAGGCGCCGGAAACGGCAATCTGACGGAAATGGTAATGGCAGTGATCACGCTGGCGCTGGCGGCGTTTTCCTCTACCCGCGCGGTCATACTGCTGATACGCTTTCATGATGAAAATATGGCGGACATCGTGGAGGCGGCCGGAAAACAGGAGATCAGCAATAAGAAAATGGCTCTGGTCGCGGAAAATATCATGAAGCATTTTACAAGTGCCACGCAGATGCTGGATCATTTAAAAACCAGTATCGATACCAGTAATTTTTCCATGGGCAATATAGTGGAAAGTACGGAAAGCACGGCGGAGGCGATTCAGAATCAGGCGGCCATGTGCGCGGATATTCAGGAAAATATGGATAAGGCGGAAAACGGGACAAAGAAAATGCTGGAAGCTTCTGAAACGACGGACGAAATGGTGAAGGAAGGTTCGGAGGTAGTCAGGGAATTAAAGGAACAGGCAAGAAATGTGGAAGAGGCAAGCCGTATTACCGTAGAGGTCATAGAGAGACTTACGACAAAGGTAGAAGAGGTGCAGAGCTTTGTCGGATCGATCTTAAGTATTTCCAATCAGACGAATCTGCTTGCCTTGAACGCTTCGATTGAAGCCGCCCGCGCGGGAGAAGCAGGGAAAGGCTTTGCGGTAGTAGCGGAAGAGATCAGGCAATTGTCCGAGCAGACGAAAGCGGCGTCCAATAATATTACCCATATCATTACGGAACTTAACGAAGATACAAAACGGGCGAACGAAAGCATTGAAAACTCCGCGGCGTCGGTGAAGAAACAAAACGAACTGATCGACAGCACGAAGGAAAAGTTTGAAAGAGTGAATGTGGAAGTGAACGGGCTGGCGGGCTACATCCGTGAGACGGAAAAGATCATGGAAGGGATATTGGCGTCTACCGCAACGATCTCGGACAATATTACCCAGCTTTCCGCTACCAGTCAGGAAGTTGCGGCTTCTTCCACGGAAGGGCTCAGGACGTCCGAAGCAACCGTTTCCGATATGGCCCAGACAAGAGAGATTCTAGAAGGCATCTTTCTTTTGGCGCAGGATCTGCAGCAGGCGGAGTAAGGGATATTGGAGTATTTTTTAAACACGTTTCAGGCCGTTTTACAGGCTGTATGGCTACATAGAAAAATGCCGCGGGACTTTGCGATACGGCTGCGTATCATGAAGCAAAGCCCTGCGGCATTTTTTGCCTTTTCATAACGGAATCTTTAAAGCAGCGGGATTCCCGCATTTCTGATCTCATCCAGATCGCTTTCATTCCAAAGAGAACACTGTACTTCCCCGATATGCGCTTTCCGCAAAAAGAACATACAGATCCGGGACTGTCCGATGCCGCCCCCGATCGTATAGGGCAGTTTTTGATCCAGTATCGCTTTCTGGAACGGAAGTTCTGCGCGTTCGGGACAGCCGGCCTTTTGAAGCTGTTCCATAAGAGAAGTTTCGTCTACCCGGATCCCCATGGAGGAAAGCTCCAAAGCGATATCAAGGACCGGATAATAAACGACGATATCCGCGTTCAAAGCCCAGTCGTCGTAGTCCGGCGCCCTCCCGTCGTGAGGTTCTCCGTTTTCCAGTTTATCTCCGATCTGCATGATGCATACGGCCCCTTTTGCTTTGGATATGTAATATTCTCTTTCTTTTGCGGAATAATCGGGGAACATATCGGCCAGTTCCTGCGTTGTGATGAAGAAAATATCATGGGGAAGGATCTCTTCAATATAGTCGTACTGGATAGACATATATTTCTCGGTTTTGCGCAAAACTTTATATACAGTCCGTACCGTATCCTGTAAAGTGGCGATGGTCCGGTCCTGTTTTTCAATGATCTTCTCCCAGTCCCATTGGTCTACAAAAATAGAATGGATATTGTCGGTGTCTTCGTCCCGGCGGATCGCGTTCATATCCGTGTAAATGCCTTCGCCGGCGCTGAAGCCGTACTTCTGTAAAGCAAACCGTTTCCATTTTGCAAGGGAATGGACGATTTCCGCTTCTTTTTCATTTTGCTCCTTGATGCCGAAAGAGACCGGACGTTCTACGCCGTTTAAGTTGTCGTTCAGGCCGGAGCCGGGATCTACAAAGAGAGGCGCCGAAACGCGGGTCAAATGCAGCCTTTCGGCAAGCAGGGTCTGAAAAAAGTCTTTTACTGTTTTGATCGCGATCTGTGTGTCGTGAAGATTGAGTTCAGGATGATAGTCCTTGGGGATGATTAAGTTGCTCATATTTGATTTCCACCTTTTTTATACATTTTCCAAATACTATTTAAACTCTTTTAAGTGGATATTGCAAGCAGTAATTCTTTGAAAAAGGATAAGCGGGACCGGATAGGAAAAAGAGCGGAGAAGGCTGGAATAAAAAGGGGTTGAAAATCGAACATATGTATGATATAGTATAACAAACAAATGTTTGGGAGTTTGCCATGGATTATAAGATATGTGAAGATATGACAATAGAAGAGAAGCTTACGATTCTGACGGACGCCGCAAAATATGACGTGGCGTGTACCAGCAGCGGCGTAGACCGGAGTAACGGGAAAACGGGGATGGGGAATGCGGTGAAGGCGGGGATCTGCCATAGCTTCAGTTCTGACGGAAGGTGTATTTCCTTATTAAAGATCCTGTTTACGAACGAGTGCATCTACGACTGCAAATACTGCTTAAACCGCAGTTCCAATGACATTAAGAGGGCTTCTTTTACACCGGACGAGGTATGTACGCTTACGATGGAATTTTACAGGCGCAATTATATAGAAGGATTATTTTTAAGTTCCGGTATTTTATATAATCCGACCTTTACGATGGAACTGATCTATCAAACGGTCTATAAGCTCAGGAACGTTCACCGGTTTTACGGTTATATTCATGTAAAAGCGATTCCCGGAGCGGCGCCGGAGGTCATCCAAAAGACCGGATTTCTGGTAGACAGGATGAGCGTTAATTTAGAACTTCCCACGGCGGAAGGGCTAAGCCGTCTTGCGCCGAATAAGAGCCGTAAGACCATACTTGCGCCTATGCGCCAGATACAGACAGGCATTACGCGGAATAAAAACGAACTGGCGCTTTACCGGAACGCGCCGCAGTTTGTGAGCGGAGGCCAGTCAAGCCAGTTGATCGTAGGGGCGACGGCGGAGAACGATTATCAGATCATGTCCGTAGCGGAAGGATTGTATCAGAAGTTTGAGTTAAAGAGAGTATTTTATTCCGCTTATGTGCAGGTCAATCAGGACAAAGAGCTGCCTGCGCTGCCGGGAGGCCCTCCGCTGCTTAGAGAACACCGTTTATATCAGGCGGACTTTCTGATGCGCTATTACGGTTTTAAGGCGGGAGAGCTTTTAAGTGAAGAGCGTCCGAATTTTAATGTATTCCTCGACCCGAAAGCAGACTGGGCGGTCAGGCATCTGGAGCAGTTTCCCGTGGAGGTCAACAGGGCGGATTACGGGACGCTTTTAAGAGTGCCGGGGATCGGGGTGAAAAGCGCAAAACGGATCGTACAGGCGAGAAAAAACGCCAGACTGGGATTTGAAGAATTAAAAAAAATCGGAGTGGTATTAAAGCGGGCGTTATATTTCATTACCTGCGACGGAAAAATGATGTACCGTACCAAGTTGGAAGAGGATTATATCGTCAGAAACCTTACCTATGTAAAAGAAAAACTTCCGGTTGAAGTCGGCGCGGTGCGCTGTGAACAGTTGAATCTGTTTGATATGGAACAGGATACGTCGATTACTTACGGGCAGATCTCCAAAATGGATACGAAGGCCCTGTATGGATGATCTGCTAAAATATCGAAGGCGGTACGGCGGAACTCTTTTCCTTTGTGGAAACAGGTCATACCTGCCGGTATGAATAAAGCGAAAAAAGGCGGGAAGGATAGTAAATGGAGGAAAAAATATTAATATGTGAGGATTCTTTGGAAGGGATATTTACGGCAGTCTATCAGGCTTATGCATGGAGGCTCGATAAAGAGCATGTTTTTTTACAGATTGGGGAAGAAGAAAATCTGCGGCTTTTTGCGGAGTATATTACGGTGGCGCCGGAGCCGGAAAAGGCGGAAAAAGTAGCGTCCACGGTCATACGGATGATGGGAGAAGAGGGATATTGGGATCTATGCTGTATGCTTGCATCCAATGACCGGGAGAAAGGACAGGCAGTTTACCGCACCATTGTAACGGCCTTGAAGAACGGTCAGGGAAGGAACGTATTGTCCAATGTAAAAGAGCCTTATATACAAAAAGCATTTGAAATTGCCAGAAATGTAAACTACGAGATACATCATATGTATGGCTTTTTAAGATTTGCGGAACTGGAAAACGGGATGCTTTATGCGAAGATAGGTCCGAAAAACAATATCGCCACGTTGCTTGCCCCGCATTTTGCAGACAGGTTTCCGCTTGAAAATTTTATGATCCATGACGCGGGACGGCAGATCTATGTGCTTCATCCGGCAAAAAAGGGCTGCTTTGTAGTTACGGGAAAGGAATGCGAGGAACTTTGCCTGCCGGAATACTCAAAAGAAGAACTCTATTTTCAATCACTATTTGTAGAGTTTTGTCATACAATAGCAATAAAAGAACGCGAAAATTTGAAATTGCAGAGGAATATGCTCCCTCTAAGATTCCAAGAATTTATGGTAGAAATGGGAAAAAAGTAATAAAAATGTTTCTTAACAATGATAAAAGGGAAAAACCTCGTTGTACAATATGCATAAAATGGTAAACGGAAAAACAGGAAACGGGGAATTTTTGCCAAATACTGCTGGAAAAGTCCGAAAATTTACTAAAATTCGAGTGAAAAATTATTCTTTACAATGCGGGATTTTGGAGTATACTAGCTATAAAAGCAGCAAGGAAATATATTAAGTCCAGTTAATTTTGTATTGAATTTGTTGATTTGAAAGGAAGGTTGACATGATGCAAAGAAAAATTAAGTTGAGTGTGGATGAGGTAGAAAAATTTGTAGAAGCTGCATGTAAATGCAAATTTGACATTGACATTTCTTATAACAGATATGTGGTAGACGCGAAGTCTATTTTAGGCGTCTATGGTCTGGATATGACGAAGGTTCTGACCGTTAGTTATGACGGTTATGACGCTGATTTTGAAAATTGTTTGAAACAGTTGGCGATTGCCTGCTAATATAATTGTTTTGACTCATCCATGTGAATTGACTCCCAAATCGAGATAGGGTACTATCTTGATAGGGAGTTTTTTCGTTGAAAAAACGAATATCGGATTGGGAGAGGGAGAAGAGTTTGGAGATTAAAGTATCGGTCCGCAGTTTGGTGGAGTTTATTTTACGCTCAGGCGATATAGACAATAGAAGAACGGTGCAGGCGGATAACGCCATGGCGCAAGGCAGCCGGATCCATCGCATGATACAGAGAAGGATGGGAGCGGATTATCATGCGGAAGTCGCTTTACGCCATTCTTTTGATATGGGCGATTATAACTTTGTCGTGGAGGGAAGGGCGGACGGCATTATCATAGATTCCGGAAATACCGGCAAGGTCACGATAGACGAGATCAAAGGCACTTACAGAGATCTGGACAAGATGAAAGCGCCTGTGGGGGTGCATCTTGCACAGGCGAAGTGCTATGCGTTTATTTACGCGCTGCAAAACTTTTTAGAAAAGATAAACGTGCGGATGACTTACTGCAATATCGATACGGAGGAACTTCGTTATTTTGAAGAGGAATATGATTTTACAACGCTGCAGAACTGGTTTATGGAGGTGCTGAACCAGTATAAGAAATGGTCGGACTTTCAGTCTGAATGGAGATGGCGCCGCAGGCTGTCGATCAAAGAGCTGGAGTTTCCGTTTCCTTATAGAGAAGGCCAGAAAGATTTGGTGACTTACGTTTACCGGACGATCTACCATAAGAGAAAACTGTTCCTAGAAGCGCCTACCGGAGCAGGGAAGACGGTATCCACCGTATTTCCTGCCGTAAAGGCGATGGGGGAGGGGATGGGAGACAGAATTTTTTATCTGACGGCAAAGACGATCACAAGAACGGTGGCAGAGGAGACTTTTGACATTTTAAGAGGGAATGGGCTGCAGTTTAAGACGGTAACGCTGACGGCAAAAGAAAAGATCTGTTTTATGGAGGAAACGGAATGTAATCCTGAATACTGCCCCTATGCCAAAGGACATTTTGACCGGATCAACGACGCGATGTATGAGCTGCTTACGGCGAAAGACTGCTTTAACAGGGAAAGTATAGAAAGGTATGCCCAAAAACACCGGGTATGCCCTTTCGAGATGTGTTTGGACATGAGCCTGTTTTCCGACGGTATTATCTGCGATTATAATTATGTTTTTGATCCGCATGTGTATCTGCGGCGGTTCTTTTCCGAGGGGGTAAAAGGGGAATACCTGTTTTTGATCGATGAGGCGCATAATCTGGTGGACAGGGGAAGAGAGATGTACAGCGCCGTTCTTGTAAAAGAGGACTTTTTGGCATTGAAAAAAACGGTAAAGCCTTACGATGCAAAAATGGAGAAGCAGTTGGAAAAGTGCAATAAAGAGCTGCTGGCCCTGAAAAGGGAATGTGAAAATTACAGGATCGTGGAATATATAGATTCTTTTGTGACGGCTTTGAATAGACTGTCGGCTGCGATAGAAAAATTTTTGGAGGAACATGAGCATGAAAATGGTCCTGTGAAAAAGGAAGTGTTGGAGTTTTATTTTCAGGTTACGCATTTTCTTGATATCTATGAGAGAATGGATGAAAATTATGCGGCCTATACGGAGAATGAACCGGACGGCAGCTTTATCTTGAAGTTATTTTGTATGAATCCGGCAGTGAATCTTGCCGAATGCATGGCGAGAGGAAGGAGCTGCATCCTTTTTTCCGCTACTTTTCTTCCCATTCAATATTATAAGAGCCTTCTCGGCGGAATGCCGGAGGATTACGAGGCTTATGCAAAATCAGTGTTTTCACCGGAGAAAAGGGCGCTGTATATCGGAAAGGATGTAACGAGCAGGTATACAAGGAGATCGGAGGCAGAGTACCGGAACATCGCCGCTTATATTCATGAGATCGTAAAGAACAGACAGGGCAATTATTTGGTCTTTCTGCCTTCCCATGCCTTTCTAAACGAAGTTTATGCGGCGTATACGGATTTTTTTTGTGAAGAAGACCATGCGGAGTGTATGATACAGGAAGACCGTATGAATGAAAAGGAAAGGGAGGAATTTTTAAACCGGTTTAAGGAAGGCGGCGGTATTTCGGAAGGAAGGGAACCTTCGGCGTTGGAGCTGGAAGAAGCCATACATATGGAGATTGAATATGAGGAGGAGAAGACGCTGATCGGGTTTTGTGTGATGGGAGGGATCTTCAGCGAAGGGATCGATTTAAAAAATGACAGTCTGATCGGCGCCATTATCGTGGGAACCGGACTTCCCCAAATATGTAATGAGAGGGAGATCTTAAAAGATTTTTTTCAAAGCAGGGGGAAAAACGGCTTTGACTATGCTTATCGCTATCCGGGGATGAATAAAGTACTGCAGGCGGCAGGACGCGTGATCCGGACGGCGGAGGACGTGGGGATCGTGGCGCTCTTGGACGAACGTTTTTTAGAAGCCTCGTATCAAAAAATGTTCCCAAGGGAATGGGAACATTTTGAGGTGTTGGGATTGGAAAAAATCGCCGGACGCGTAGAAAAATTTTGGAACGACTGGCTATAAAGGACGGCGCAGCAGCGCGATCTCCTCTTTATAAGGGGGGAAGGGCTTACTATGCGTTTCGTCAGCCGGAAGATAAGGCGTTTCTAAGATCTTTGGCACTGCCTGAAATTCAGGCATATGCACAATGGTCTTTAAAGCGGTCAGACCAATAGTGCCGTCTCCGATATTGGCATGGCGGTCTTTGCCGGCTCCCAGCACGTTTTTACTGTCGTTGATATGGATCGCGGCGATCTGGTCAAGTCCCAGTATCCTGTCAAAATCATGGAGTACGCCGTCTATATCATGAACAATATCATAACAAGCGTCATTTAAATGGCAGGTATCCAGACAGACACGGAGCTTGTCGTTGTATCTGACGCCGTCGTATATGGCGGCAAGTTCCTCGAAGGAACGTCCTATTTCCGAACCTTTTCCGGCCATTGTTTCCAATGCGACAAAACACCCGCTATCTTTTGTTATGACTTCGTTCAGCCCTTCGGTTATTTTTTTGATTCCGGCTTCAGGGCCTGCCCCTACATGAGAGCCGGGATGCAGGATCAGAACAGGACTGCCCATCGCGGCAGTCCGTTCCATTTCCAAAGAGAGAAAATCTACCGCAAGCCGGAACGTGTCGGGATTGACCGTATTGGCAAGATTGATGATATAAGGGGCATGTACGACAAAACAGGAGATGCCCCTTTCTTTCATGGCTGCTTTTGCAGCGTCGATATTTAAGTCTTTTATTTCTTTTCGTCTGGTGTTCTGCGGTGCGCCCGTATATACCATAAACGTATTGGCATCGTAGGAAAGCGCTTCTTTTACCGAACCTAAAAGCATTTCCTTTCCGCTCATGCTCACATGGGAGCCAAGTAAAACCGATGATTCCATAACACTTGATACCTTTCAGGATCAGCCGATAGGCTGAAGGAAATAGGCGGTATAGGAAGGCAGTTTCAATCCGCCGTCCATGGAAATTTCCTCTCCCGAGATCAGATCCTTGAACCGGGAACAGCCTGCGTTAAACTGTGCGGTAAAGTCTTCCGCGTCGGCGTTGATGGCAACGAAGATGCGCTCTCCGTTACAGTTGCGCTCGATGACGCACTGTTTGTTTGTCAGGCAGGAGGAGGCAAAGCTGCCGTAATTTAACGGAGCGGATTTCTTTTTAATAGAAGAAAGCAGGGAGATAAACCCGGACAGTTCATTCCATACAGGTTCCTCAAAGCAGGCCCTGAGCGCAGGATCGCCCTGACTTTTATCCGCTTCCGCGCCCCATTCGCTTCCATAATACACGCAGGGGATTCCGGGCATGCCGAAAAGCAGCGCGTAAATGAGCGGCAGATGTTTTTTATTGGTAAGGATACTTGCCACTCTGGATACGTCGTGATTGTCCACAAAACATAACAAGTGTTTCCCTTTGTAGAGCGTCCAGTTTTCGGGACCGAACTGTCTAAGGAGAGAATGATTGATTTCAAACATGTTCATGCTGTTAAAGCTGGAATACAGCCCTTTATAGCATTCGTAGTTGGTTGCGGAATGCAGCATGGAGTCGTTCATAAGACGGTTGTAATCTCCGTGGAGCATTTCCCCTACCAAAAAGAAATCTTCTTTCAGGCCGTCGCAAAAGCTCCGGAGCCTGCTTACAAATTCCGGCGAGAGGCAGTAAGCCACGTCTAAGCGGATTCCGTCGATATCGAAATTCTCAATCCAAAACCGGACGCTTTCCAAAAGATACTGTACCACTTCTTCGTTGCCCAGATTTAATTTTACAAGATCGTAGTTGCCTTCCCAGCCTTCATACCAAAGTCCGTCGTTATAGTTGGAATTACCGCCCAGATTGATGTTGAACCAGGAAAGATAACGGGAATTTTCACGGTTTTTCACCACATCCTGAAAAGCAAAGAACCCTCTTCCGGCATGATTGAAAACGCCGTCCAATACTACTTTGATCCCGTTTTCGTGTAAATGGCTGCAAACTTCCTTAAAATCTTCATTCGTACCGAGCCGGCAGTCGATGGTGCGATAATCTCTCGTATTGTAGCCGTGTGTGTCGGATTCAAAAACAGGAGAAAAATAAATGGCGTTAGCGCCCAGTTTCTTAATGTGTCCCGTCCAATCTTTCACCTTCAGAATACGGGGGGTCAGAACCCCGTCGTTTTCAAAGGGCGCGCCGCAGAATCCCAAAGGATATATTTGATAAAAAACACTTTCATAAGCCCACATAATATTACCTCGTTTCTTTATTAAATTTTATTGATATATTTTACCATATCGGAGGGGGTGTGACTAGAGCGTGTTTGAAAATTCATTCCTGCCATTTTAATGGCAGGACATCTGCACGCCCCGCTTTGCGCGATATTTGCATCAAATTTAAGAGGCGCAGCCCGCTGCGCCCCTTAAATTTGGCAGAGCATTTATGCTCTTAGTCTCCCACAAACTGTGACGCACATCTGACGGAAAGCATTTCGTGATTGACATAATGTGGAATGGGTGCTTCATAAAAATGAGAGGACACCTGTTTTTTTGCAAGTCAAATTGCAGACAATTATCCACGCGTTCTGTGGATAACTTTTGTGGATAAGCTTGGGAGGACTGATAAATCCACAGTTTACACATAGTTATCCACAAAGCTGATGTTAAAAATTATGAATGTTATACTTGCAAAATTTGTCAGGTGTTGTAGAAAAAGGGAAAGAAATTGGGAAAAAGGATTCATGACATAAAGCATCGCAAAACACGACATTATGTTACCTGATTGGAGTGTGGCCATCCGGTAAAATGGAATTTTTAAAATGAAAATGTCAAAATGAAAATGGTTAAATAGTTGTTGACAAATAATATTATATGGAATATAGTATAAGCAGATACAATATTATATGAAGTATAACATATACATGATATAATATAGTGGATTTGTATAATATTATAATTTTGGAAGTTTTCATTTAAACCATTGCTTTCTGCCTTGCGGCAGAGAAGAATAGGAGGACAGAACATGGTCTTTAACACAGGTGCAGCGCTTTTGGATGCGATTGTACTTGCAATCTGTTCCAGAGAATCGGAGGGGACTTACGGTTATAAAATAACGCAGGAAGTCCGCAGTGTGATCGAGATATCGGAATCTACGCTATATCCGGTTCTGCGGCGTCTCCAAAAGGAGGAATGTCTGGAGGTCTACGACATGGCCTGCGCGGGCAGAAACAGGAGATATTATAAGGTAACGGAACGGGGCAGAGTACAGTTGAATCTTTACGAAAGTGAATGGAGAAGATACTCCGCGAAAATAACGGGGATGTTTGAGGGAGGTTTAGGATGAACAGAAACGACTTTATGCGGCAGTTGGAAATGCTGCTGTCTGATATCACACCGAATGAAAGAAAGGAAGCACTTCAGTTTTATAACGACTATTTTGACGATGCCGGAGCCGAAAACGAGCAGGCGGTCATAAAAGCGCTGGGAAGTCCGGCTAAAGTTGCAGCAAGTATTAAATCCGATCTGATGGGAAATGCGGCGGCTGGAGAATTTACGGAAACCGGATATAAAGATGCTTACAGTAAAAATCAAGAGGTCATCAAGTACGGACAGCCGGATTCGGAAAAAGACGCTTCGCGAAATAACGACGCCTGCCATAGCGCATATAATAAGAACCCCTATGGCGATAATCCCTACGGCGGCAGCGCATATAGCGGCAATCCCTATGGGAGCAATCCTTACGGAAACCGCACGGCATATTCGGGTAACGGCCAAAGCCAAAACAGCGGCGGCGCTTTTAAAAAAGAGAACGCCCAAAGCGGAAATGCCGGCAGTCCGGGAAAACCGGGGATGAGCGGAGGGATGCTGGCGCTGATCATTATTTTATGTATTTTCGGGATTCCTATTTTGATTCCTTTAGGCGCGGCAATGCTAGGATTGGTAATCGCAGCCGTAGCAGTGATCGCATCATTGGTGATCGCCGCTGCCGCAGTGGCGTTTGCTTTGGTCATTACAGGAGTTATTCTTCTTATTATAGGGATCTCAAAACTGTTTGTGATGCCCTTTGGAAGTATGTGCCTTGCAGGAGGCGGTCTTGCCTGTATAGGCGCAGGCATTTTATTTGTGATATTGACGCTTTGGCTCTGCGTAACGGTGATTCCGGCTATTGTTAAGGTAGTAGCCGAACTTTGCCGCAAGCTGTTTCCAAAAAAGAAGAGAAAGGAGCAGATTTAAATGAGTAAATTTGTAAAAACCAGCCTGATCACGGCAATCGGCATTATGTTCATAGGCAGCATAATTTATATGGTAGGTCTGGCAGGCGGAGGGAAGAATGACATCAGACAGATGGAAGAGGACGGATATCTTGATTATAAAGGTTTAAAAGGAAGAGTGCTGAGCGGTCTTTCTTTTACATGGTGGGACTGGGATCATGGCATGGACGCTGATTTCTGGGGCGGCGAAGCGAGTACAACTCCGGAGACGCCGGAAAAACCGGAGACGCCGGATCAGATCTGCCATGCGGAAGAAAAGATAGATCGTTCTTCCGTAAATAAGCTGGAGATTGAGCTTGGCAGCGGGTATCTCTATATCAATCAGGGGGCGGCGGACGACATCGATATTTCGGTGGAAACGGAAAACGGCGCCGAGGCGGTTTACTATGTTAAGGACGGTACGCTTCATATAGAAGGTTTCAAAAAGAAAAAATGGGAGGCGATAGCGCATCAGAATAAAAATACCATTTATGTCACCCTGCCCAATGATATGGAATTTCAAGAAAGCGAAATCGGACTGGGAGCAGGATATATTGAAATAAACGGAGGTTCCTATGGAAACACTTCTATTGAAGTAGGAGCGGGAGAAGTTGCCTGCTACGGGATCAAAACAGGGAAACTGGAAACGGAAGTGGACGCGGGAGCCGTGGAAGCTCTTGAGATCGAAGCGGATAAAATCGATGTTTCCGTCGACATTGGAGCGGTAGCGATCAGCGAAAGCACGGTAAACGGAAATATAGATCTGTCCTGTAATATGGGAAGCCTTGTTTTGGAACTGAAAGACAAGGAAGAAGCCTACAACTATGAGGTGGACTGTGGTCTGGGAAGTATCCTATTGGGGAGCCTGGAGTATGTAGGCCTGGGAAGAGAGAAATATATTGATAACCATGCGTCCAAAAAAATAAAAGCGGACTGCGACATGGGAAGCATCGAGGTCATTTTTCTGGACTGACCGGAAATAAAAGATGCAGATGCGGTTCAAAACAGACGCCGTCTGACAACGGAACATGAAGAGCGGTTGAGTCCTCCGTACATATACGGATAAAATCAGCCGCTTTTTTTACGGACATCGCAAAAGGAACTTGATTTAATGCGTCGCCGGAAATAATGGATGCAAAAATATCGCCCGTTCCGTGACGCATTTCACCGGAGAGGGGAGTTTGATAAGTAACAGGTGTTTTATCCGATTCAAAAATAAAATTGACAAATGTGTCGTTTTTTCGGATTCCTGTGATGACAATTTTGTCAGGGCCGTTTTCATGCAGTATTTCAGCAATGGAAAGTAATTCTTCCTCTGTCCATCCACTGTCTTTATAGGGCGTATCCGAGAGCAGGCATGCCTCCGTGATATTGGGGGTGACGATAGAAGCATGGCGTAATAGTTCTTTCATTTTTGCACAATGCTCTTCGGTGACCGTGGAATAAGTCCGTCCGTTGTCTCCCATAACGGGATCGATAATAATAACAGAAGTTATGTTTGACGACAGAAAATCATTTACGATCTTAATCTGCGCTACGGAACCTAAGAATCCGCAATAAATACCGTCAAAAGAGAGACGCATGGATTGCCACTGTGCAAGATAGGCTTTCATATTTTCCGTCAGGTCTAAGAACTGGTAAGAAGGAAAACCCGTATGGTTTGAAAAAATAGAAGTGGGTACAGGACAAACCTGTACCCCCATTGCATTTATAATAGGAAGGGATACTGTTGTGGAACAGCGTCCGTATCCTGCAATATCGTTGATCATAGCTAATTTTTTAGGAATCCTCTTATCCATGTCTGCTCCCGTCCGCCTGCGCTAGAGTGCGTTTATTAGTTTTTGTTTTTTTCCTTTCCTATTATAATAAATAGTCCGGCTTTTTTCAAGGCGGGACAAAGCGCCATATATACAAAAACAGATACGATCGCAGAAGCGATGGCGTTGATAGAAGTAGAAGCGATGTTCCATGCGAGAGTCAGTTCCGCCGCAGGTTTCCCTAGAATGAACAATTTATAGAAATAACCGACGAGGGGATCGAAGATCACGTTGAACAAGAGGCCGCCGCAGGCTGCCAGTACGGTAAAAAGAAGTACTTTGTGGCGGTCTTTTTCTGTGGAAATCTTACCGAGCTTATGGGCGATCAGCCCGGTGATCAGACCGATACAGAATTTTAATAAAAAGGTTTTCGGCGCATAGGCGACGTAAACGGGATCTAAAAGATCCCCGATCGTCATGCCGATCGCGCCCCCGATGCCGCCGTAGACGCCGCCCAGCAAAAGAGCGCCAAGAACGCAGACCGCGTTTCCAAGGTGGATGGAGGTAGCGTCGCCGCCCGGCAGGGTGATCTTGATCTGTAAAAAAGTGAAGATGACATAGGAGAGGGCTGCCATAAGCCCCGTCATAACAATTTTATAAACATGTTCGTTTCTCATAGTTTCGGTATCCTTTCCGTATACATATATAACATTTATAAATCTTGTATATTATACAAAATTATAGTTTTAAGGAAAGTGCCAGATTGCAAAAAAACGTGCATACCAGTTGTATTTTTAACCGGAATCAGTTAGAATATAGTCGATTATATTCCGCTATGCAGATTTTTTACGCGGGGAATGTGATATATGCATTTTTCGGATCATTTATGGCTTTGGCGCCGCAGGATGGATTGAAGTGTCCGCTGAAGCGGATAGATGGGAGCAAAGATGAAAAACGTAAATCCGCAAGGTGAGAAAGGGGCATGGTTATAAAATGGAGAAAAAAGAGGAGTCTTTGCGTAAATTTGGCTTTATCGGGTTAAATGCGATGGGATATCATGTGTTATATATGGCTCTTTCCGGACTGGTAGGATGTATCCATACGGTTTTGGCATTGGCGTTTCTGTCAGGAAACGCTTATAGGCTGGCAGGGATCAATTTTATAAGTATTTTGATTTATGCTTTATGCATCTATCTGTCAAAAAAGAAAAAAATAAGGCTTGTTTACCATATTATCATCGGTGAAGTTTTTTTGTTTTCCGTTTTCGTCACATGGATTCTTGGGAGCGAATACCTATTCAGTATGTTTTGTATCGCTACGATTCCGTTTACTTATCTGACTTCTTATCTGCTGGAAACGTCGGAGGACGGGCAAAAGCGCATTACGCCGGTCTACTACTGCGTAGCGGCGATTATACTGTTTTTCTTTGAGCATTTTATGTTAAATACGGGCGATTTCTTTTTACTGCCTGCTGAAGGAGATACCAATATCCTTTTCCTTCAGGTGTTCAACCTGTCGGTCAATATCTGCTGCTGCATGATCGGCGGTTTTGCGCTTTCGAAAGTCGCGGTGGAAAACATCAGGCTGACAAAAAGCAATCTGCTCCGTATCGAAGAACTGATGCGGGAGGCGGAAGAATCCAATGAAGCAAAGAGCAACTTCCTTGCCAATATGTCCCATGAGATCCGGACGCCGATGAACGCGATATGCGGTATGTCGGATATGCTTTTGGATGAAGAACTGTCGGATCAGGGGAAAGAACTGGCGGCGTCCATTAAGTCCTCCGGCAACAGCCTGCTCAGCATTATCAACGATATTTTGGATTTTTCCAAGTTAGAATCGGGGAAAATGGTCATTGCCCCGGAGGAATATTACATATCATCTGTTATTCATGATCTGATGAACGTAGTGGTGGTCCGTGTGAAAGACAGACCGGTGAAACTGGTTGCCAAGGTGCAGGACAGCATTCCGAGAAAACTTTATGGGGACAGCGGAAGGATCAGACAGATCCTGCTCAATATTATGGGTAATGCAACCAAATTTACGCAGGAAGGCAGCGTTACGCTGGACGTATCCTGGCAGGCGGAGGGGGAAAAGGCCGGCAGACTCTGCTTCAGCGTATCGGATACCGGGATCGGCATTAAAAAGGAAAATTTGGAGAAACTTTTCGACGCCTTTGAACAGGTGGACCTGAATAAAAACCGGGGGATCGAAGGAACCGGTCTGGGCCTTTCCATCAGCAGGCTTCTTGTGGAAGAGATGGGCGGAAAGATATGGGTGGAGAGCGAATACGAAAAAGGCAGTACTTTCCGTTTTTATATTATGCAGGAAGTAATCGACGCTTCGCCCTGCGATTACGGAAAGGGCGTGCAGAAAACCCAGATCAAGCAGTTTAAGATCGACTTTAAAGCGCCGGAGGCAAAGATCATGGTAGTGGACGACGTGAAGGTAAACCTTCGTGTGGCAGCGGGAATCTTAAAGAAATTCGGCGTCGTACCGGATCTGGTGGACAATGCCGTCGACTGCGTAGAGATCTTGAAAAAAAGAAAGGATTATGACCTGATCTTTATGGATCATATGATGCCGGAAGTGGACGGGATCGAGGCGACGGGCATGATCCGGAGCATGGGCGGGGAATATACGGATAACGTACCGATCGTGGCGCTGTCCGCCAATGCCGTAAAAGGAATGGAACAGGAGTTCCATACGGCAGGAATGAACGATTTCCTTCCTAAACCGATAGAAGTAGCAAGGATGAGCGAGATTCTGAAAAAATGGCTGCCGGAAGACAAGATTTTACCCAAAACTGACTCTTGACAAATGAAAAAACATTGACTATATTTAATTCATATCAATAATAGGAACGATATTTAAAGGTAGTGACAAAGAGGAGTACGCGTCGGTTCGCTTTTCAGAGAAAGAATCCGTATGGCTGGGAGATTCTAAGAGTATGATGCGGAAGGTAGCTTTGGAACCGGAGCGTTGAAAAGAAACCGTAAAAGTAAGGCGGGTAAGATAGGCGTTCCCGTTTTATCCCCGTTAACGGATAAGGCTCTGATAGGAGCCGTTTGAGGTAAGAAAATTTCTTACGAATAAAGGTGGTACCGCGGTTGACCCGCCCTTTACTGTTTTTCAGTAAAGGGCTTTATTTTATTATCAAGGAGGATTTTTCATGAGTAAAGAATTAGCGAAAACCTATGACCCAAGCGGCATAGAAGAAAAGTTATACCAAAAGTGGATGGATAAAAAGTATTTCCACGCTGAAGTGGACAGAGACAAAAAACCGTTTACGATCGTAATCCCGCCGCCGAATATTACGGGGCAGCTCCATATGGGCCACGCGCTGGACAATACGATGCAGGATATTCTGATCCGGTTTAAACGGATGCAGGGATATAATGCGCTCTGGCAGCCGGGAACGGACCATGCCAGTATTGCGACGGAAGTAAAGATTATTGAAAAACTAAAAGAAGAGGGCGTGGACAAAGAAGATCTGGGAAGGGAAAAATTTTTGGAGCGCGCATGGGAATGGAAGAAAGAGTACGGCGGAAGGATCATTTCCCAGCTTAAAAAGATGGGATCTTCCTGCGACTGGGACAGAGAGCGCTTTACCATGGACGAAGGCTGTAATAAGGCGGTAACGGAAGTATTCTGCCGTATGCACGAAAAAGGCTGGATCTATAAAGGCTCCCGTATCATCAACTGGTGTCCGGTATGTAATACGTCCATTTCCGACGCGGAAGTGGAATATGAAGAGCAGGCAGGGCATTTCTGGCATATCAAATATCCGCTTATCGATGAAAACGGGCAGCCCAGTACGACGGAATTTTTGGAGTTTGCTACTACCCGTCCCGAGACTATGCTGGGCGATACGGCGGTAGCCATCCATCCCGAAGATGAAAGATACAAGCATTTAATAGGAAGAAAGGTCATGCTCCCGCTGATGAACAGGGAAATGCCTATCGTAACGGATGCCTATGTGGACATGGAATTTGGAACCGGCGTGGTAAAAATCACTCCCGCCCACGACCCTAACGATTTTGAAGTGGGAAAACGCCATAGCCTGCCGGAGATCAATATTATGAACGACGACGCGACCATCAATGCCAACGGCGGAAAGTTCGAGGGTATGGACCGCTATGAGGCAAGGGCGGCGATCGTAAAAGAATTGGAGGAAATGGGACTTTTGGTCAGGATCGAAGACTATTCCCATAATGTAGGAACCCATGACCGCTGCAAAACGACGATCGAGCCTTTGATCAAAAAACAATGGTTCGTAAAGATGGACGAACTGATAAAACCGGCGGTGGAAGCCGTGAAAAGCGGAGAGATCAAGCTGATTCCCGCCCGTATGGAAAAGACGTATTTTAACTGGACGGACAATATCAGAGATTGGTGTATCAGCCGGCAGCTATGGTGGGGACACAGGATCCCGGCTTATTATTGCGAACAGTGCGGGGAGATCACCGTGGCGAAAGGAATGCCGGAAACTTGCCCGAAATGCGGCTGCACCCGTCTGAAGCAGGACGAGGATACGCTGGATACTTGGTTTTCTTCGGCGCTGTGGCCCTTTTCCACGCTTGGATGGCCGGAAAAGACGGAAGAACTGGAATATTTTTATCCTACGGATGTGTTGGTGACAGGATATGATATTATTTTCTTCTGGGTCATCCGTATGATCTTTTCCGGTTATGAGCAGATGAAAGAAAAGCCTTTTAAAACCGTGCTGTTCCACGGACTTGTAAGAGATTCCCAGGGAAGGAAGATGTCGAAATCCTTAGGAAACGGCATCGATCCCTTGGAGATCATTGAGCAGTACGGCGCGGACGCGCTGCGCCTTACCCTGATCACCGGAAATGCGCCGGGGAACGATATGCGTTTTTATCATGAGAGAGTGGAGGCAAGCCGTAATTTTGCCAATAAAGTTTGGAATGCGTCCCGGTTTATCCTGATGAATATGGAAGGAAAAGAGATTCCGGAAGACGCCAAAGCCCGCTTAGAGCCGGCGGATAAATGGTGCCTGTCCAAATTAAATACTCTTGTGAAAGAAGTTACCGACAATATGGAGAATTTTGAACTGGGTATCGCGGTACAGAAGGTGTATGATTTTATCTGGGACGAATTTTGCGACTGGTATATCGAAATGGTCAAGCCCAGACTTTATAATTCGGACGACGCAGCCAGCCAGAACGCCGCGCTTTATACGTTAAAGACCGTGCTCATCGACGCGCTAAAGCTGCTGCATCCATATATGCCGTTTATTACGGAAGAGATCTTTACCACGCTCCAAAGCGAGGAAGAGTCTGTTATGATCTCTAAATGGCCGGAGTACAGGGAAGAAAGAAGCTTTATCAAAGAAGAAGGGGATATTGAGACGATCAAAGCGGCGGTCAGGGGAATCCGTAACGTAAGAACCGAGATGAATGTGGCGCCGGGCAGGAAAGCGCAGGTATTTGTTGTCAGCAAGGAAGAAGAAATCTTAAAGACTTTTACGGAGGGCAGGCTGTTTTTTGCTTCTCTTGCCTACGCCTCCGATGTGGCGATGCAGAAAGACAGGGAAGGCATTGCGGAAGACGCGGTATCCGTTGTGATTCCGGGGGCAACGCTTTATATCCCGTTTGCGGAGCTGGTTGATGTCGGACAGGAGATCGAAAGGCTGGAAAAAGAAGAAAAGAGGCTGAACGGGGAGATCGCAAGGGCGAAAGGAATGCTTGGCAATGAAAAGTTTGTCGCCAAGGCGCCGGAGGCAAAGATTGCAGAGGAAAAAGAAAAGCTGGAAAAATATACCGATATGCTGGAGACGGTAAAAGAGAGGCTGGCACAGCTTAAAAAATCCTGAAATGTTTCTATGGATTCCTATGCGGACGACTGAAGAAAGCCTGTTACGGGCAGCGGATCAAGCGGAGAAAATAAAATAATAGGATATTTACACATAACTACTTGCAACAAATCCAAAAATAACGGATAATAATAAAAAGACTTTTATTTTACAGAAGAATCGCTTTGCGATTCTTCCCCATATATGATAGGGATACAATGGGGAAGGGGGGAAAGATATGCCGGAAGCTTTTGCATCTGCAATGACAAGAGAAAAATCAAATAATACAGGAGTAGAGATGCCATGGGCAAGTCCCGGCAGTCCGCTCAGCAACATCGGCAGACAGCTTGAACCGCCGGTAAAACAGGGGATTGACAACGGCTCTTATGTAAGGATCGAACCGGATAATATGATCGCATGGCTTTATCTGCTCCCGCCCGTTACGGAGGGCGAGAAATTCACCAAAGAAGACATTATGGAATTTTTGCAAAAAAACGGCGTGGTGCGCGGTTTTCATACATCCAATATTGCCGCAGTGGCCAAAAAGGAAGTTTATAACCGGGAGATCAAAGTTGCGCTGGGAAGAGACGCTGTAGAGGGGATCGACGGTTATTATGAATATAAGTTTGCGCCTACCGTTAACAGGGCGCCCGCCGTGAGGGAAGACGGTTCCGTAGACTATACGAGTATGAGCACCTTACAGAACGTGCGTAAAGGCGATGTGGTCGCCGTTTATCATCATGCCGTACAAGGGGAAGCCGGATACAATGTGCGCGGTGCGGAAACAAGGGCGAAGCCCGCAAAGGAGCTGCCGCCGCTCAGAGGAAAAGGAATTTCCCACGAACCGGATTCCGATATTTATATTGCCGTTCAGGAAGGCAAGATCGAGATCAAAGACAATAAGATAGACATTAAAAGTACCCATGAAGTTCACGACGACGTAGACCTTGTTACGGGAAAAATAGAATTTTTCGGCGACATTGAGATCAGCGGCAATGTCAGCGCCGGTGTTATGATCCGTGCCGGACGTAATATTGTAATCAAAGGTACGGTGGAATCGGCGAATCTGTATGCAGGCGGCGACATTGTTTTGGAACGCGGCATACAGGGTGGAAAGAAGGCAAAGGTCAGCGCAAGAGGCAGCGTTTTTGCCGACTTTATCGAACATGCGGAGGTTACCGCAAGAGGAGACGTCTGCGCCAACATCATTTTGAATTCCAAGGTTTCGGCAGAGGGAATCGTGAAGGCCACCGGTAAAAAGGGAGTGATCATGGGCGGATATACCCATGGACTTATGGGAGTCGAGGCCGGCGTGCTGGGAAACGATGCGGAGATCAAAACCTCCGTCCATGCAGGCTACGAACAGGAAGTTTACGAGAAATTTATCGGTATGGCGGCAAGGGAAGAGGCGGCGCAGCTGGAACTGAAAAAGACCGTCGACGTTATGTCGGAACTTTTAAGAAAGAAACGTCTCCGTGCTTCGACCATGACGGAAGGAGAGGAAAACCGGCTTGCGGAGCTGAACCGTAAGAAGGACGAATGTTTTGCCGTACTTGACGATATCAATCAGGAAAAAGAGATCCTGTCCGCGCAGATCGAGAAGGGCAAGGATGCCAAGATCATTACGGAAGGCAGCGTCCACAGAGGAGTCGTCATTGGCGTGGCGGATTGTAAGTATATCGTAGAACGGGATACCAGCTTCATGCAGTACAGTTATCTGGGCGGTATGGTAGAGGCTACCGTGAGAGTGATGTAGTACGGACGGGAGCGGAAGTGGAAAAAAAAGAAATCAGGACGTATGAACAGGCAGTGGAATATATTTTGGATATTCCGAAATTTACAAAGAAAAACGATAGGATAAGAACGGCGCAGTTTTTGAAACAGTTAGGCTGTGCCGGAGAAGATATGAAAATCATCCATATAGCAGGCACAAACGGAAAAGGCTCCGTTTGTGCTTATTTGTGTTCGGTCTTAAGGGAGGCGGGATTTTCCGTAGGCAGATTTACTTCTCCCCATCTTGTCGACGTGCGCGAGCGTTTTGTGGCGGACGGCGAGATGATCGGAAAGGAGCAATTTTTGTCTCTTTTTCTGAAAATTTACGACCGATTGGACGGAGAATATCACCCTGCCTTTTTTGAATATATGTTTTTTATCGCCATGCTTTTTTTCAAGGAAAAGAAGGTGGAATACTGCATACTGGAAACAGGGCTGGGCGGCAGGCTGGATGCTACCAACTGTGTGGAAAAAAAAGAGCTTTCCGTGATCACGAAGATCGGTTTCGACCATATGGAATATCTGGGAGATACGCTTACGCAGATCGCTGCGGAAAAGGCGGGGATACTGAAAGAAAATACGCCCGTAGTCTACTATGCGGGCAGGGAAGAAGTCAATGAAACGATTGAAAAAGAAGCGGAAAAAAAGCGGTGCGAGGCCATCCCGGTTCTGCCAAAGCGCGATGCTATTTACAAAAATACGAATAAAAACATTGATTTTTCTTTTCACAGTCGGTATTATGGTTATATTAGACTTGGTCTGTCAAGCGGAGCGCGGTATCAGGCGGAGAATGCCATGATCGCCGTAACGGCGGTAGAAGCGCTCGGTTTAGGGAACCGGATCACAAAGGCGCAGCTTGTCAGGGGAATCAGGGAAGCCGTTTGGGAAGGCCGGATGGAGGAAGTCGAAAAAGGCGTTTTTGTAGACGGCGCGCATAATGAAGACGGAATAGAAGCTTTTCTGGAGACGGCGAGAGAGGATGACTGCGAAGGGACAAGGCTTTTATTGTTTTCTGCCGTGCGTGATAAGAAGGTGGACGTCATGCTCTCTTTACTGGAGAAGAGCGGCCTTTTCGGGATTGTCGCAACGGCGCCGCTTGCAAACGGCAGGACGGTGACGGCGGAGGAAATGAGACGTGCGGCGGAACCGTTTCAGGACCGCAGGCATCTTTATTTTGAAACGGTAGAAGAGGCATTTGAAGAAATGCAGCGTTTAAGGGGCGAGAAGGACCGTCTTTACATAGTAGGTTCTTTGTATCTTGTCGGTCAGGTGAAAGCATATATGAGGAGGCAGACAGATGATAGATTTTGAAGAAGAATTAAAGAAATTCCATCCCAGCCTTGAGATAGAGGATGTGGAAGAAGCGATATATAATCAGGACTTAACGGACATGGCGGATCTTTTGATCAAAATGGTGAAAGAATCGGAGCCGGAAGAAGAATAAGGGGTAGGGTATGAATTGTTATTATTGCGGATGCCGCTTGTCCGAGCATGATTTCTGTACCAAATGCGGGGCTGACGTTTCCGTATACAAGAAGATCATGTATGCGTCCAACCATTATTATAACGATGGTCTGGAGAAAGCGTCGGTGAGAGATCTGACCGGCGCCGTCAAAAGTCTGCGGCAGAGTTTGAAATTTAATAAAGATAATATAGAAGCAAGAAATTTGCTGGGGCTTGTTTATTTCGAAATGGGTGAAGCGGCGCCGGCCCTGAGCGAATGGGTGATCAGTAAAAACCTGAAACCTAATAAAAATATCGCAGATGATTACATCGATGTAATACAGGCGAACGCAAGCCGTCTGGAGACGATCAACCAGACGACCAAAAAGTATAATCAGGCGCTTGCATATTGTAATCAGGACAGTTTGGATCTGGCGATCATCCAATTGAAAAAAGTGCTTTCCCTGAATCCTAAATTTGTCAGGGCCCACCAGCTTTTGGCGCTATTGTATATGAATAACGAGGACTGGGACAAGGCGGGAAAGGAACTGCGCAGGTGCTATCAGATCGACAGGAGCAACACGACCACTCTCAGGTATCTTAAAGAAGTGGACGGCGTCCTGAATTTGGAAGAAGCGTCAAAGTCAGGCGGCAGGAAGAGAAATGTCAGCGAAGATGCCGTCAAGTACCAAAGCGGCAATGAAACGATCATACAGCCGGTAGGCGGAAAAGAAAAGAGCGGTATTGCCGCGCTTTTACAGATAGGGTTAGGCATTGGGATCGGGATCGCCGCGGTATGGTTTTTGATCCTTCCTTCCAGAGTGCAGGATGAGAGGGAGAAGGTGAGCGCGGAGCTTAGGACGGTCAGCGAGCAGTCGGACGCGAAGTCGGCTACGATCGACGATCTGAACCAGCAGATCGGCTTATTGACTACACAGAACGAAACCCTGCAGGGACAGTTGGAAGATTATGTAGGTGTGGACGGGACGCTGTCGATCATGGATAAAATGATACAGGCGATTCAGGCTTATATGGAGAATCCGGAGGATGCGGTAGCCATTGAAGGGTATTTGGATGCCATCGCAGGGGAAGTGGAGATTACGGAAACTTCCGAATCTTTTCAGGCAATGTATCAGAAACTGCGTACTGAGATCGGTCCTAAGTTAGCCGACCAGTATTATGATATCGGTTATGAAGCCTATATGGATGAAAAGTTTGCGGAGGCCATTCCCAGTTTGGAGAAGGTTGTCCAGTATAATCAGGAAAACGGATTTGCGCTGTACTATTTGGGAAACTGTTATAAAGAGACAGGAGAAAAGGAAAAGGCGATAGCAATTTATAAAAGGGTGATCGAGGAGATCCCCAATTCGGAAAGGTCGAGAAAGTCCCAGCAGTTTTTAGACGAACTGGAAGGCAATTAAACAGATGCGCGCCGTCAGGCGCAATGATACAAAAGAGAACATAAAGATTATGTTCTCTTTTTTTGGGCGAAAAAGATGATTTCGCGACGAATTTTGCGAAATGAAAAAATTCCCGGTCCTGATTTGGGAATGATCTTATATTTTTGTATAAATTATAAAAAAATGGGAAAAATAGGAAGGAGTAAAAATATGCAAAAAGGCGAGAGTATGGAAGATGGTTTTAAAGTGATCGACGGTTATCTGATGGTGAAGCTTCCGGAGGAGATCGATCATCATCAGGCGAGTTGTATCAGTAAGAGCGTGGATCAGATTCTGATTCAGGGAAAGGCAAACAGTATCGTATTTGATTTTGAAGATACCAGATTTATGGACAGTTCGGGTATCGGGCTGATCGCGGGGCGCTACAAGAAAGCGGTCTGCTTTAACGGTAAGGTGTATGCCGTCAACGTGGACAGGCATATCAAAAGGATACTTTATATGTCCGGTTTGGATAAAATGATCGAAATGGTCTGTAAGGAAAAGAATTGAGAAGGGAGCAGGAAGAAGAATATGAACAGAATGAAAATGGAATTTAGGGCGATATCCGCCAATGAAAGTCTGGCAAGGATGACGGCAGCGGCTTTTATGACGCCGCTCAATCCTACGCTGGAGGAAATTTCCGATGTAAAAACGGCCGTTTCGGAGGCAGTTACAAATGCGATCATACATGGATACGGAGAAGACAGAGAATCCGACGAGATGGTGGAAATGATCTGTTATATTGAAAAGGAGGCGCTGCATATTACCATATCCGACGAGGGCGTCGGGATCGAAAATATTGATAAGGCAATGGAGCCTTTATATACCACAAAGCCGGAGTTAGAGCGTTCCGGTATGGGATTTTCTTTTATGGAGGCGTTTATGGATGAACTGAAAGTGGAATCCGAACCGGGAAAAGGAACAAAGGTACATATGGTTAAGAAGATCGGCGCTACTTCGTGGGCGGAACGGGAAGACTGAGATGGGAGTTAGCAGGCAAAAAGAAAGGCATGGTTATTGGTATGGAAGAAAATGCAGTACTGATTTCCAGAGTAAGACAGGGGGATATGCAGGCAAGGGAAAGGCTGATCGAGAATAATCTTGGTCTTGTGCATCATATTGTAAAGCGGTTTATCGGACGAGGAGTGGAGGCGGAGGATCTGTTCCAGATCGGGACGATCGGACTGATGAAAGCCATAGACAAATTTGATCCCGACTATGATGTGAAATTTTCTACTTATGCGGTTCCTCTTGTAGTAGGAGAAATCAAACGCTTTTTACGGGACGACGGCATGGTAAAGGTCAGCAGGAGCCTAAAGGAAAACGCATGGAAGGCGAAGCGGGCGGCTGAACAGTTTACCAAAGAAAACGGAAGAGAGGCTACGATAGAGGAGATCAGTAAAATAACGGAAATACCGGCGGAAGACATTGTCACGGCCTTAGAAGCAAACGAAGAGGTGGAATCCATTTATAAGTCCGTTTACCAAAGCGACGGCAGCGAGATCTATCTGGTGGATCAGATCGCACAGAACTCCAATAAACAGGAGGAAATGCTCAATCATATGCTGTTAGAGCAGCTTTTGAATACGCTGAAGGAGGAAGAAAAGGAATTGATACGGATGCGGTATTTTCAGGAGAAAACGCAGACGGAAGTGGCAAAAAAACTGGGGATCTCGCAGGTGCAGGTATCCCGTATGGAAAAGAAGATCCTGATCCGTATGAGGACGGAGGTGCTGAAGTAGTTTCTATTGCCTCCCGCTATAAAATGTGTCATAATAAAAAACAGAAAATGCATACGGGTATGTTTGCTGAAGCACATAAAGGGGTATTAGAGCGTGTTTGAAAATTCATTCCCCTGATTTGTATGCCCGCTGAAGCGGGCAGATGGGAGTTAGCATGAAAAAATACGAAGCGGCGCTTTTTGATCTGGACGGAACTTTATTGGACACATTGGAAGATCTAAAGGACAGTGTAAATTATATTATGGGAAAATACGGGTTTCCCCGGCGTACATTGGAAGAAGTAAGAAGGGCGGTGGGAAACGGTATCCGGAAACTGATCGAGCGCAGCGTGCCCGAAGGGACGGAGGGGCGGCTCATAGAAGAAATGTATTCCGACTTTATGGTATATTATAAGAAAAACTGTATGGTAAAGACAAGGCCCTATGAAGGGATAGAGGAACTTTTGAAAAAGCTTAGATCCGAGGGGCGTAAACTGGCGGTGGTGACCAATAAAGGCAATGAAGCCGTCCAAAAAATGATTCCTCATTATTTTGGGGGACTTTTTGAAATCGCCGTCGGCGCGGTAGAAAACGTGCCGAAAAAACCTGCTGTGGACGAGGTCGATCTTGCGCTTGGGGCAATGCGGGTCAGTAAGGATAAGGCGCTTTTTATAGGCGATTCCCAAGTGGACGTGGAAACGGCGGGGAACGCGGGGATGGACAGTATTTTGGTGACATGGGGGTTTCGCAGTGCGAAGACGTTGAAAGAAGCGGGAGCGGTAAACCTCGTCGACAGCGCGGAAGAACTCTACCAGAAAATATGTGAAATGGAGTCATCGGAAAATTAAAAATTTCCCGGTCCTGATCAATATGCCTGCTGAAGCAGGCGGATGGGAGTCATCGTGAAATTAACACAAGAAGCAGCAAAAAGAATAAAAATTCGACACAATAGGCACAATAACGACAATATGAACACGATATTAATAAAATATTAATAAATATATAAAATTGTGGATCGGAAGAAATAAGAAAGGCTGGAACACCCCATTATTGTGGGGTGTTTTAGTTTTTTATTTTCTTAAGATTTATAAAATGTATGTGCCAGAGTACAATTTATTTAAAAATCGTTCACATTTTGGACACAAATTCACGATATTCTAAAGGAGCTTTCAAGGAAAGCAAAAAGATACATAGTATCTGATACAAAGTATCGAGGAGGAAAAAAGATGAAGAAAAAAATTTGTATGTTAGGATTGGCAATGTCACTTTCCATGTTTGGACTGGTAGCTTGCGGAGAAAATGCAGAGGGGCCTGTAGAATCTACACCTGTAGAGTCTTCGGTAGAAACTCCGGCAGAGAATGACGAAACTCCGGCAGAGAACAATGAAGCTTCGGCAGAGAACAATGAGGATGCAGATCTTTCGGAAACGGAAGAAGGTTCTACGGAGGCAGCTCCTACAGAAGAAGCTTCGGTAGAAGGATCAGAAGCAGCGGAAGACGGTACAGAAGCCGAGACTCCTGCAGAAGAGACAGAAACTTCTACAGAAGAAAGTACGGAAGCAGCGGAATAAATAATAGGATCGAGAAAGGATGGCAGGTTTGCCATCCTTTTTTTAGCTTTTTTACCTGCCTTTTTTTACTTCTAACGGATTTCTTTACATAATCCGATATAGGAAGTAAACTAGTGTCAAAGCATGTTTTAGATACGTTCTAAATTTTTATGATGTAGAAACGGAGGAGAGGTAATGAGAAAACGATTTCTAGCCGGACTGCTTGCAGCCGGAATGGTGCTGCAGTCGTTTGCCCTGCCAGTAACGGCAGCAGGGGAAGAGAGGGGACATGCGGAGATAAGCGAAACGGATCCGGACGATGCAGACGATGCGTTCTTTCAGGAAGAATCGCAGAAAGGGGAAACCGGATCCGTTTCGGAAGAAGCGTCAGCGGATCCCATGACGTTTCCGGATGGAGAATGCGAGAGTTCTTTGCCGGTACCGAGTGAGGAAGGAGAAAACGAGGATACGGAAACGTCGGAGGAAGAATCGGAAACGCCGGTCATTCCGGAAGAAGAAACAGAAGAGTTACAGACGCCGGCAACGGAGGAGATTCCTGTCGTGCCGGATCTAAAAGAGGAAGAAACGTCTTCACAGATACCGGAGGACCGGGAAGAAAACAGTGAGCCGGTAATCAGTCATGTAGATGGCGGAGAGGGGATTTATCAGGAAGGCTCTTTTACGGTAGGCGGGGAAGAGGCCGGGGACGAATATGGGATTTCGCTGTATGTGGAGACAGACTTTTCCGGAGCGGAAACCTATTTATATGAGCAGTTTCTGAAAAAGGAAGAAACCATCGACGTATCGGGGTATGGTATCCCGAGGAACATGGTGGGTGCGTTGGTGCATGGGGTGATCAATGAGCATCCGGATCTGTATTTTGTGAACGGCGCATTCAGCTATTCGATGGATGCGCAAGGTCTGGTACTGGATCTTTATATGACATATGCGGAAGGATTCGACGATGCCGCTTTCGATCAGGCGGTAAAAGAAGCTTTGTCTGTCGTGAAAGAAGGCATGACGGACTTGGAAAAGGCCATAGCGCTGCATGAATATATTGTCTTAAACTGTGCATATGATTATGAAAATTATCTGAACAGTACGATGTCGCCCAACGTGTATTCGGCCTATGGCGTTATGGTAGACCGGGCGGCCGTATGTCAGGGATATGCCCTTGCCTATAAGATGCTTTTGAACAGGTCGGGGATAGAATGTTATATGGTAACCAGCGACGCCATGAACCATGCATGGAATTTGGTTAAGCTGGACGGACAGTATTATCAGGTGGATACCACATGGGACGATCCGGTGTGGGACAGACTCGGGCTGGTTCAGCATGGCTATATGTTCGTCAGCGATGAAGCGTTTGGGACGGAGTCTGCCGTAAGGAGCAGACATTATGGCTGGGTCATTACGAAGGGCAGCGAAACCGTCGATCTGACAGCGGAGGATTCCAAGTATGATAATGCGTTTTGGACAGTGTACAATTCGCCTTTGTCTTTATTGGATCACAATTATTATTACATAGACAGTAGTACAAAAAGCATTTGTATGAGAAGTTCTATCGATGCGCCGCCGTCTGTTTTAGTGGCCAATATAGGAACGTGGACAACTCCGAACGGGAGCTACTGGCAAGGCGCTTTTTCGGGCCTGTCTATGGTAGGAGACAGACTCTATTATAATACGCCCTATAACATATGCAGCGTTTCGCTGAAAGGGGGAGAGGTAAGGGACGAGACACAAGAGCTGAATTCTTCCGGCCGGTTTGTTTACAGCAGCGCATTTTGTCAGGGAAAACTACAGTATGTTTTGCATGAGAGCCCTGATGACAGAGGGAAAGAAAAGGTATTTACGGTGCAGGCCGGACAGATGGGACTGGTCAGCATAGAACCTGACGACCTGTTTATGGAATCGGGTGAAACAGCGTCGCTGTATGCTTCGATCAGCCCGAGTTTTGAGGAAGATACGGATAAGGAAATCATCTGGACTACCGACAATGAAAATGTGGCGACGGTATCCGGAGGCACAGTAACGGCAGTAGGAGACGGCAGGTGTACAATAACGGCGGAGTCAGGCGGAAAAACGGATACCTGCCAGATCACGGTCGGAAAAAGGCTGGCAGAGCCGGTATTTTCGTTAGAACCGGGAAGGGTAGACAAAGGAGAAAGCGTAACCTTGAGCGCGGCTGAAGGGGCGTTGATTTATTATACGACCAATGGCGGCAACCCTAAAGTGCCGGACTATACAAACGCGACAAAGCAATACGCCGGCCCCATCGTTATCAATGAGGATATCATGATCCGGGCAATTGCCGTAGATCCGAACGCCGCATTTGGTAACAGCAATATCGTAACGGCGGAATATCAGGCATGTACCAATGATCTGATTTTGGAAAAAGAATCCCTTACCATTGCTTTGGGGGAAACCGTAACCCTTGGCATCACGGAACTTCCCACAACGAAAACGGAAACGGACGTAACATGGGGATCTTCAGACGAAGCGGTAGTTACGGCAGAGGCAGGCGGAAAACTGACAGCAGTGTCAGAAGGCAACGCGGTTGTCACGGCAACGACAACGGATCATAAAGGGAGGACGGTTACGGATTCCTGTGAAGTAAAAGTAGAGGACGCCGAATATTTGGTGACCTTTATCGGATGGAACAACGAGGTAATCAAAACGGAAACGGTCAAATCGGGAAAAGCGGCGACTCCGCCGGAGATTACCACGATTCCGGAAGGGTATGAGTTCAAAGGCTGGAAAGGGGATTACGGAAATATCAGTCAGGATACGGCCATAGAAGCCTTGTTTGAGCCGATTGCATACACGATCACCTATGAATTAGGCGGCGGAACGAATGCAGCAGGCAATCCTGCCGGATATACGATAGAAACGGAAGACATTACCCTGAAACCGGCAGGCGGAAAAGAAGGATATTTGTTTGCAGGCTGGTATAGGGATGAAAATTACCAAAACAAAATAGAAACCATTAAAAAAGGCAGCAAAGGGAATCTCATACTGTACGCGCGCTGGAAGGACGAAAGAGGGCTGTGGCTGAAAGCGGAAGGCTCGGACAGGGAAAATTTCATTCCGGATGAGGCGTATACCGGTAAGGCGATCAAACCTGTCGTGGAAGTATATTACGGCAGCACGCCGTTAAAAGCAGGTACGGACTATACGATAAGCTATAAAAACAATACGGCGGCAAATCTTTTAAGGACAGATGGGGAAAAAGAGAAAGCGCCCACGGTAGTGATCAAAGGGAAAGGAAATTTTGCCGGGACGCTTACCTGTTCTTTTGTGATCACACCCAAAAGCATTGCACCTGTAAACGGGGCAGGGCTGAAGGGAGAAGAAGTACAGGCGGACGATCTTGCCGCAGCCTATCAGAACGGCAGGGCGGTCAAGCCGGTTCCCGTGCTTATCTGGAACGGAAAGAAACTCTCCAATAAAAAGGATTTTACGGTAGAGTATCCGGATGAAAGTACGAATACGGACGCCTATAAAATCCCCGGAAATTATAAAGTCCGCATCACAGGGAAAGGGAATTTTACAGGAACCAGAGAGATCACGCTTACCATCGCCGACCCGTCTCAGGATGTGCTGATGAGCAAAGTGAAGATTTCCAAAATACCCGAGCAGCCATATACGGGCGGTCCGGTTGTATTCGGAAAGGATACGCCCAGACTGACTTACGCGGGGGAAGAGCTGGAACCGGATGTGGATTACAATCTGTCCTTTGCTCCGGGCGACGACGGCGTTTCGGCAGGCAGCCATGTATTGGTTATTCACGGATTGGGCAAATATAAAGGAGTACGCAGGGTAAACTTTAAGATCAAAGGCATCCCTATCAGTACCGTGACGGTAAACGGGCTGAAACCGCTTGTGTATAACGGAATGGAACAGAGCTTCGGAGAAGGCAGCGCCAATCAACTGACGCTCACGGACAAAGAGGGCAATACATTGGCGCAGGGACGCGATTATACATTAAGTTTCAGTAATCATAAAAATGCGGGTACGGCGAAAGTGACGATAACCGGTACGGGGAAATACAGCGGAAAACTGACAAAAACTTTTAAAATAACGGCTTGCTCCATTGCCGGGGAAAATCCGGAGATCGAAGCGGTATTTGAAAATAACAGTACGGAGCAGCTTTACGAAAAAGGCGGCGCAAGGCCGAAAGTAGCGGTGACTTTCCGGGGTGTTTTACTGGAAGAAGGAACGGACTATACTGTAAGCTATAGCAATCATACATCGGTAGTTCCGAAAGAGGGGAAGACGCCTACGGTAACGATCAAGGGGAAAAAGAACTTCACCGGAAACAGGCAGCTTAGTTTTACGGTAAAGGCTAAAAGTCTGGATGACACCGGCATCAGCATTACGGCGCCGGATCTGGAAGAAAACACAAAAGCCGGGAAATTTATGAGCGTACCCGTGCTGACGGATGCTAACGGAAAGAAACTGAAAGCAGGTACGGATTATGAGAAGACATATGTTTATACGGATCAAAACGGAAACGAGCTTGGAAAGGGCGATACTCCTCCGAAAGATTCCTTGCTGACGGTTACCGTGACGGGCAAAGGAAATTATAAGGGCAGCGCGGACGTCACTTTCCGGATTCTCGCAAAAGGAATGAATATTTCCAAGGCCTCGGCAAGAGTAGAGACACAAGTTTATTATACGGGAGAAGAAATCGGGCTGACGGAGAAAGACCTTACCGTAAAACTCGGGACGACAATACTGACAGCCAACGATTTTGAAATTATCGGATACAGTAATAACATCAAAAAGGGAACGGCAAAGGTAACGATCAGGGGAAAAGGGAAGTACGGCGGTACAAAACAGATCAGTTTTAAAATTCTTCCGCAAAGTATGAAATGGTGGAACCGCGGGTAGGCGTTCCCCGGATCCAAAGTTTTGAAAAAATCCGACGCAGACATAAAGAGATCCCATCCAATGTTTTAACGAAAAACAGAGGATGGGATTTCTTTGTATAATTTATTGTTTTTTTCAAATAATATTAACACTTTTATTGGAGTGTGTCCCAAAACTATTTCAGTCAGATGCACGTTATAAGCATACTCCAACGGTATGACTAAAGGAGCAAAAGGATATGTGGAAAAATATATTCTTGATTATGATAAGCTGCAGCGCCGGATTTTTTGCCGCAGGGGGTGTGTTTACCGTTTTGATCACGGTAGGACTGGTGCCCCGGTTTGCCGGAAAGACACATACCGGAAGAAAGGTTATGCTGTATGAGAACTTCGTTATAGCGGGAACGATCACAGGATGCATTTTAAGTGTTTTCGGCAGGTACTGCCAGCTTGGAAGTTTTATTTTAAAAAACGGGATCATGAAAGAAGCGGCGTGGACGGTGGTAGGGAATGGGATTTTGCTGATTTCCGGTATTTTTTCCGGTATTTTTATCGGCTGTTTTGCCCTTGCCATTGCGGAAATGCTCAATACCATTCCTATTTTTGCGAGGCGTATCGGTTTCCGGCACGGGCTTGGAATCGCTATTTTGTTTATGGCGCTTGGCAAGCTGGCAGGATCCCTGATCTATTTTATAGAGGGCGTGTACCGGTACGGCGGACGATAAAAGTGTGAAGGAAATCACTAAGCCCGAAAAAACCTCGCAAAGCGCTTTCGCGCTCTGCGGGCAGAGCTTCTTCCCACGCATTGTTTGAGCCGTTTACGGCGCTGACGCCGTAAGCGGCATGACGGGAAGCGCGTAAAGCAGCAGGAAATATATAAAAGAAGGCGTGAGCAGCCGGCATATATCAATATATCATAGAAAAGGACGGCGGGAAATAACGATGGCGCAGACAGAAATTTATATCAAAATGGAGCAGAATACGGAGGTAATGAAACCGGACGTATTTTTGAAGGACATTGCCGAAATCGTATGCAACGATAACGCTGTGGCAGCCAAAGTAAAGGCGATCAAAGTGCATAAATTCAAAGAGGACGGGGTACAGAAAGCGGCAATCAGCCTGACCAGGATCATAACCCTGATCGGAGAGACCTGTCCGGAGGCATCCGTGCAGAATATCGGAGAGACGGACGCCTTGGTGGAACTGGTGAATGTGGACAGGCACAAAGGCTTTCTGCAGATATTGAAGATCGCGTTTGTAGCGGCAGTCAGTTTCTTCGGGACGGCATTTACCATTATGGCTTATCATAACGATATTGGCATTGCGGATATTTTTGAGAAATTTTACATTATGGTCATGGGAAATCCGGGTAACTCGGCGGTACTGGAAGTGTTTTATTCCATAGGCCTTGCGCTGGGTATCATCATCTTTTTCAACCATATCGGCGGAAGGCGCATCACGAAGGATCCCACCCCTATCGAAGTGGAAATGCGCATTTACGAATCGGATGTCAATAAGGCGCTGATTGAAACGGCGAGCAGGGAAGGGAAGGAAGAAAATTAGTTTTCATACCAGTCAGTATCGTGAAATCTTTCATTTCGTAGGAATACAGGAAGATGAATATAGGAAAGGAGAAAAAATTGACAATGGACGAAAATAAAAAACAGGAATATCAGGAATATGTGAAGCAGGTGACCCCCACCCATAATCTTTTTTTTCAGATGGGTAAAGCATTTTTGGTGGGGGGCATTATATGTGTTTTGGGACAGTGTATCCTTAATTACGGGCAAAGCCTTGGACTGGATCAGGAAACATCCGGTGGGTGGTGTTCGCTGATCTTAGTGTTTACCAGCGTGGTACTGACAGGATTTAACATCTATCCGAGTATTGTAAAATGGGGCGGCGCGGGCGCTCTTGTGCCAATCACGGGATTTGCCAATTCGGTTGCGGCGCCGGCTATCGAATTTAAGAAGGAAGGGCAGGTCTTCGGCGTGGGCTGCAAGATCTTTACGATAGCGGGGCCGGTGATTCTGTTCGGGATTTTTACCAGTTTTGTGCTTGGGCTGGGATATTATCTTTTAACGCTGGCGGGCGTGATCTGAAAAGAGCGGACAGGAAAGCAGATCAACGCCGATGATTGTTATCTTAGCTGAAAAAGTTTCAAGTTTAAACGGGCGGAACCGGATTTGGGATTCTGCCCTTGTCGATAAGATATTTCATCATGTGCTGTAAATCCCTGCTCCCTTTGATATGCCATAAGCTCGTTACCGCCATATCAGACCGCCCCCTGTTCCGTTAATTCTTCTATGCTAAACCGTTGTGGGAGAGTTGCTTTCTGCTGCAGTTCTAAGATAAAATCCTCAATCTCCTTACAGATTTCAGCGGCGGTTGGATAGTAAGGAACACGTTTTTTGAAAGCATCATGCACCTCATAGAGTTTGTCCAGCGGTTTCCAAAACTCGGTTTTTGGCTGTGGCTGTGGGGCGTTTCCTTTGCATTTCCATATCTGTCTTACCCGCTGAAAAGAAAATCCTATGTCCCTGCACCTCCGTTTTGGATTCGATTTTTCTTAACTTTTGGATAAATGAAAAAGCCGCTACACGATATCATCACGAATGACAAGAGTGATTTCTCCTGTTCGGATTCGCAATGCTATGTAACGGCTTTGGGATTTAAAACCATGCTGCCATACACCAACCGAAGAAGGGCAGCATACTTTCGGCAGCGGTCAGCCTTGTCCGTTGGCTGACATTCCATTCTTCCATCTATGTGTTATTTAATTTTCAATCTTCCAATTCCCTCATGGGTATTTTAGAATAACATAGCGGCTGCACCCATGTCAAGATTTCGGGCAAGCTTTTTAGTATTCCCTGTGGACAGGAATTTTATTCATCAACTCCATGCTCCCGCAATATTTTCCTCGGCTTCTTTCCAGATAAGCCATTTCCTGTTCTCCCGTCTGTTGTTGTATGCGATTCTTTTTTCCTCCAATCTGAATTTTTGAAATGTAATAATCCAGATCATAAAAAATCTCCCCAAACTCTAAAACAGGTCTGGAGAGTGTCTGTTAAGTCTTTTCGGGCATAGCAATACCGCCCACCATAACACCTTTTTTATATGGTGGGCGTTCACCTTAAAATCTTATAAAATAAAACAGAGCCAGCGAACGGTAATTTCTCACTTGTTCATCAGCTCTGTATCTTTATGTATGGCTTTGTTATATTTCTCTTATGTATGTAAAAATTTTGCCTTAACTTTCCGCGTTTATGTTTATTTGCAGACGTTTTAGTAATCTATACCTTTAAAGATATATAACCTGCGAAACGATTACTCGTTATTTTTCATTCCCATCATCTTTACTTTTTTCATTCCTAATCAATCCATGATAAAACAGCATAGCGCAAACTGCTGATGTTGCACCTGTCGCTGTCTGGTCTAAGTGAATGCCATGCATATTACAAAACATATTGATTACCATTAAAGCAACCAATACCACCGCTGCTACAGCAGCTCCTTTTAATAAATGTTTCATATCTTCCTGTTTCCTTTCCAAAATAAATTTATGTACTGCAAAATAGTATACCAGAGAAAACAGCAATTCTTTCAAAACAGTCATGAAATGCCCCAATTCATGAATAAATGCGTTTTACTTTTTGCAGAACACGCACTTATTCGTCATTTTTGCAGGGAGTAGTTGATATAAAGAATGGTATAAAGTATACTTAGGGAAGTAACTATCGAAAGAAGGAATATATTGAAATGCTACTATCTTTTTTTCGGCTTTCCCTTGCTATCCGCAATGTATGGCCTCAGCATATGAACTTCAAAGCGTTTGGCGTACTTTATATACTGCTGTTAGTTGCTGGAATGCCTGTAACGCTCCTCGCCTGTGTTCCATACGGTTTGTTCGGTATTCTGGCGGCGGTATGTATTTATGGGTTGATTGCTTGCCGTGACACTGCGCCACAGAATGTTTTAATGGGTATGATTGGATGTATGCTTGCCGTTGTGACAGAGAATTTGCTGGCAAATTTTCTTTATATACTGATTCCCTCACCTTTATCAAATCAGTGGTATTTTTTTTACGGCATCGATTTGATTTATACTTTGCTATTTTATTGGATTACGCTGCTTTGCGGCAAGCTTCTGAAAAAAGTATTCCTGTCTGGCAAAGGCATTTTGCGTCTTCCGCAGACATGGTATGTGATAGATGCTGCATTACTGCTCCTTATAACCATCTATCTGTTTGATAATTTGATTCCGGGACAAAACGGCTCTATCGGCAAAATGATATATAATAATGCCTTACACATTTCGGGGTATCTGCTTGTGATGTGTTGTTTACTTCTGGCTATGCGCCGTTCTTATCTGGAACAGATACAGACCGAAGCAAAGCAGAAAGCCATGCAGGACTTACAGGACTACACACGGAATTTAGAAGCTATGTATAACAGCCTGCGCTCTTTTAAGCATGATTATGTTAATATTCTGCTCTCTTTATCTAGTTATATTGAAGATGGTGATATGGATAGATTAAAGGATTTTTTTGAAAGAAAAATCTTTCCAACGAAGAATTTGATTACGGGGGAAGATTATAAGCTGAACCAGCTTAGCAACATCAGTGTGTTGGAAATCAAAAGCCTGCTCTCAGCAAAAATGATTTACGCCCATGAATCGGGGATTGACATCACCATTGATATTCCCGACAAAGTGGAAAGTTTTCTCATAGATACGGTTGACCTTGCCAGAATACTGGGAAATTTTTTGGACAATGCGATTGAAGCCACATTGGAGACAGAACAGCCGCAAATAGGCTTAAATATCATCCAGAATAAAACTGGCGTATCAATCATCATAAGCAACCGCTTTCGGGATAACGGTCTAATGCTGCATAAATTAAAGCAAAAAGGCTTTAGCACAAAAATCGGGCATCAAGGAATCGGGCTTGGGAACGCCCAAAAAATCATCAGTTCTTATGACAACGTGCTATTAGAAACAACAATGAAATGCGACTATTTTACACAACATATAGAACTCACTGAGAGAAAGGAATGACATCATATGTTGGATATCTTTGTATGCGAAGACAATGCCGCACAGCGGCGGACTATTGTAAATATCATTCAAAATACTGTTCTGATAGAAGAATTAGATATGCAGCTTACTTTAGATACAGGAGACCCTTATATGCTGTTGGAAAAAGTCAAGACCAGCCAGAACACAGGTATTTATTTCCTTGACATTGACTTGAACAGCAACATGAATGGAATGAAGCTGGCACAGCAAATCAGATTGTATGACCCCCGTGGTTTCATCATATTCATAACAGCACATTCAGAACTGAGCTATATGACTTTTCAGTATCGGGTAGAGGCGATGGACTTTGTATTAAAAGACAACCCTGCCGAAGCGAAAGTGAAACTCAGAGAATGTCTGTTAAATGCTATGGAACGACATACGCTCCAAACCAACAAGACCCATAAGGTCTATACCCTTGAAGTTGTCGGACGAAAAATCAGCGTGGATTATGAGGATATTTTATTTTTTGAAACTTCCAGCAATATCCATAAAGTCATTCTCCATGCAAAAGACCGCCAAATTGAATTTCCCAGCACTTTAAAAGAACTAACAGGCGTATTGGACAGCAATTTTGTGCGTTGTCATCGGGCATTTTTGGTAAACAAAAATAATATAAAAGAAGTTGATACTAAAAATCGAATCATCCATTTTGCCAACGGAGAAACTTGCCTGATGTCCACACGCATGATGAAAGGCCTTTAAAGCAATTTTCAATACTGTCATCTTCACATTGAAATTGCATTGTATCTTTTACATTTGAATAATTTCCTCGTTCACAATCTCCCTCGCACAAGCCCTTATGTTATCTGGCTGTCCTGTCCATTCTAAGGCATTTTCTTCCTTTAGCCGTTCCGTTATGCCCTGTGCCTATTTCATGCCCTCTATGAACCGTTCAAAGCGTTCCTGCGCCTGCCTGTCAATATCGGCAAGATAAGCGTTAAGTTTGCCGCTTGTGAGAAGATTGGTGTATGTAACCTTGCGGTACTGCCTTAGATAGTCCGGATGCAGTTGTCCCCATGCGCCTATCGGCTGTTCTTCTTCGGCGGGTAATCGTAAATCTGGAATAAACTATCCATTTTCTTCGTGATATGTGCCGTCTAACTGTTCAAATAGCGATTTTGTCATTTTGTAACTCCTTCAAACAAGATATTTACTCCACATATTTGTATCTGCTGTCTTAAACACAATTTTTGAGTTTTATCCTTATCTGGTTTCATTCATAAGTGATTTGGCAAAACATATCGGTATAGGGCAAGGAACTCTGTATGTATATTTCAAGTCAAAAGAAGAATTATTCAATGAAATATATGCTTTAACAAATTACAGCGAAGATATAAAAGAACTGAAGATTCTTGCACATTTGCCTATATCAGCTAAAAAAAGATACGCCAACTCTCCAAAAGCATAATGACTAATCTTATGCAGGATGAAAATCCATAATCTATTTTGTCAAGGATATTATGAACGCTTTATCAGGTCTTTTCCCTTTGCAAAGTAACAGAAGCGCTCATTGACTAAAAGCCAATCGCAAGATTGAAGCGGAATCATAATCCCGTTACGATTGAAAAAGTTCAAATCTTACGCACGGACATACTTTTGATTTTTGCTGTCAGGCTTATTGGGAATCATTCTAAGCAGTTTTTGGGATTCAGGTATGTGCATGTAAAATAGGTCAGATTATTAAATCCGAGATGTTTACATATTTCACGTTTGTTTCTTGGTTCTTCGCAGAATTCCAAAATCTTCCTGATGTCGTTTCCACGGCGTTCCATCAACTTCATTCGACGGAACAGATCGGCAATTACAGGATTGCGGCGCACAGAATTGATTTCATCCGGGCCGCACTCTTGAACCGGCTTACCACGATACACTCCGCCGGGAGAGTAAATCTCCAAGTGATCATCGTACATATCAATATGGACTTCTCTGCCTGAGACCGCAGAAAGTTCATAATGGGATAGATCTGCTTGTTATTGCATTTGTGATAGAATATAATGAATGAGAGAAGGGGGCAGTGATGACTGCCCTTACGGTGTGATAACAGGGATGGAAACTTTATAAAAGGAAGAGGAGACAGGTTCATGGGAAGAGGGAGAAAACGGCTGCTGGCAGCATTGCTCTGTGTGATTTTGTCGGCGACGGCAATTATACCGGAAGGATTCAGCGTTTCGGCAAAGCAGCCGGAACGGGACGGGCAGACGCCTGCGTCGGAAATAGCGGGGCCGGAAGAAATCCGGACCGGACCGGAGGATACGGAGCCGGAGGGGCTTCAGATAAAACCGGAAACTTCCGGGCCGGAAGAACCGCAAACCGGGCCGGAGGAACTGCAGACTGATCCGGAAGATCAGGAGAAAACGAAAACGGAGACGGCAGATTCCGGTACGGAATCTTCAGAATCTCTATTGGAAACAACAGAAGCGGAAACCGGGGAAACGGAAAATGATACGGAAATAAGGGAGACGGTGGCGGCGCAGGAAGAGACGGAAAGCACGGAGGCGGAGATAATTTCCGACAATATGCTGCCTGCAGCGCCGGAACAGACCGGCGCCGGGATACATGCCAACACCCTGATCCCGTTTGAAATAGACGGAACGGATATTTATGCCGGTTTTGGAAACGCTTCTTTTTACGGCGTATCCAAAGCCGACATCACTGCGCCCCAATACGATCCGCGTATGAAAGCGCCGGAAGAGATGACATCAGTCAAAAATCAAAATCCGTGGGGGACATGCTGGGCCTTTGCCACGATGGCGTTATTGGAAAATTCCATGATCAGGCAGGGACTTTCTGACAATTCGATCGACCTGTCGGAACGGCATTTGGCCTATTTTTCCAGAAATACGGGTTCGGACATGCTGGGAAATGCAAGCGACGACAGGATCACTTCTTCACCTGACAATACTTATCTTATGGCAGGGGGAAACGCCTATATGTCCGCAATCAGGCTGATGAACTGGCAGGGGGCTGCCATAGAGTCTGCTTATCCGTATTCCAACGCTTCTACGGCGCCGGAAAAAATAGATGCCTCTTATGCGCAGGACACGGCGGTTTTAGCCCATGATTTTTATTTTGTCCCCACCAAAGAAGCGAGCCGGGAAGAAAAGATTGATGCGGTCAAAAAACTGATCGCAGACTATGGGTGCGTGCAATGGTCTTATTATGATGCGGACCCTTACTTTAACGACGATACGGACGCTTATTATAATCCGAACGGTTCTTCTACCAATCATGCGGTTACGATAGTAGGATGGGACGACGAGTTTCCGGCCGGGCATTTTGGGAACAGCAGATATGAGAATGTTTATAAGCCGGAAGGCGACGGTGCGTGGATCGTAAAAAACAGTTGGGGGGAACGGTTCGGCGAAAACGGTTATTTTTACATTTCATACGAAGACCAGTCTTTAGGCAGCGGGAATCCTGCGTCCGTTGCGGTAGCCGCCGCTGCGGATACCTATGACCATAATTACTTCTACGGGAATACGACCTACTTTTCCGCTCTCAGATTCGGGGGAGCCGTCAGGATAGCGCAGGTTTATCAGGTAAAAAGCGATGGGGAAAGTCTGGCGGCAGTGTCTGTGATGTTAAACTCCGATAAGGTGGATTATCGTATTCAGGTCTACAAAAATCCTCAATTGGAGGACGGCGTCGTACAGGATCCGGAATCCGGAGAGCCGCTGCTTGAGACGCCGGTCACGGGTACGACGGGCTATGCCGGCCTTTATACGATAGATCTGCCGGAAACGGCTGCCTTTGCAAAAGGCGACTATATGGCGGTAGTGATAGGCATTCCTGCGTCTAAAAGCATCAATATAGACGGGACGGGTGCGGACCGGGCCGTGAGCAGTTCTTTTCAGGTGTTATATGAAAATCAGACTCATTTAGGGCAGAGCTTTTGGTTTAACGGACGAAAATGGATCGATACGGCCGATCCTGCCCAAAGCGCGTCCCTTTATAATTTCCGTATCAATGCCCTGACTGTCGACATGGACGATGTGGAGCCTTTGGCAGCGCCGGTCTTTACGCCTGCTCCCGATACGGGGATACTGGAAGAAGGACAAGTTATCACAATAAAATCAAGCGAAGGCGCAAGGATCTATTACACGCTGGACGGAACCACGCCGACGGAAAACAGCGTCAGATATAGGGAACCTTTTACAGTCACAAAAGACGTAACGGTCAAAGCGGTAGCGGTCAGGGGAGAAGAGATCAGCCCGGTGTCGGAAGTTTCTTATCGGTATTACGGCATGAAATTGGAACTGGCCAAAGCAGACTTTGAACTTGCCAGAAACAGGGTGTGTAAACTGCAGATCGTAAAACGGCCCGCGCTGCCCGAGGGCGCGGCAGCGACAGTAAGCTATGAAACTTCAAACGAAAAAGTAGCGACGGTGACACAGGACGGCCTGATTACCGGAACCGGCCAGGGGAATGCCGTGATTACAGTGAAAGCGGCGGATTATAAGGGAAATCCTGTAACGGCGGTCTGCAATGTAAAGGTAACGGAGGAAGAGGATATTGCAGGCGGCAGTTATGAAGACCTGATATGGTTTATCGACCAAAACGGAAAACTGACCGTGGAAGGGACCGGAGAATTTGCACCTATAAGAGGGGCATACGATACCATAGCATACAATGCCATGGCATACGATGCCACGTCATACAATGCAACGGCATATAATACCACGGCAGGCTATAGGAGCGGCGCCGGAAGAGCGCCCTGGCATCCTTATGCGAAAACGGATATCCTGTCGGCCGAAATCAATGTGACGGGCATGACCGATGCAAGCGGGCTGTTTTACGAATGCCATCGTTTGCAGGCTGTGGATCTGGATGGGTTTGATACAAGCAATGTAACCAATATGGCGGGGATGTTTGCAGGCTGTTCTGATTTAAACGATCCGGATCTGAGCGGATTTGATACGTCCAATGTAACGGATATGCGAGGGATGTTTCAGGGAAACACCCGGCTGCAGTCTTTGGACCTGAGCCATTTTGATTCAGGTAACGTAACGGATATGACCGATATGTTCGGGGGATGCACGCAGTTGGCTAAGATTTATACGCCCTGTAATGTAAAATATGCCGTTACGCTGCCCGCTGCGGACGGAGACATATGGTACCAGCCGGATGGGACGGCAGTCTCCGTACTGCCGGAAGAATTGGATTACAGTATGCTGATCCTGAAAAATAAAAAACCGGAGGTATTCTGTCTGATCGTCCGGAAGACAAAAACAGACTATGTGTGCGGGGAAGAGTTAGGTCTGGACGATCTGTCGGTGACTTATGTGAACGGTAAAGGCGTATCCGCAGAGCTTACGGCCTCATCCTATACTACCAACGCCGATGAGATCGATATGTCCTTACCGGGGACGAAACGATTGGTCATAACTTATAGGGATGGGGAGACGGGAAAAGAGATCAGGGCGGAGATCGAACTGAAAGCTGTTTATATCCTAAAAGAAGATTCGCTAAGTATCCGGTTGTCCGACGAGAATCCGGAGGGGGAATGCGTTTATGACGGTACGCCCCAAACGCCCGCCCTTGAGGTGAAACTTGCGCGGACGGGTACGGTACTGACGGAAGGAACGGACTACACGGCGGTTTATGAGAATAACATTAATGCGGGTACGGCTTTTGTGACCGTGACGGGAAAAAAGGATTACATAGGTACGGCCACCGGTCAATTTACGATCCGGAAGGCGGCAGCGCCCGAAGGACAGACCCTTGCGCTCACATTTCCTTGCGATAAAGCGCAACCGGCCCGGAGTCTGGATGTGGAAAGCCGTTTTACGGACTACGGAGAGATCACGGATTACCGTCTCAGCTATACTGCCGGCGCTGCCGACGGCAGAGAGTTCTTTTCCGAAACGCCGTACCTTGACGGAGGCGTGCTGCACTATGGCACGAACGCCGGAAAAGAAGGCGATCAGGCGCAGATTATCGTAGAGGTTTCCTTTTCTAATTACGAAAACGCCGTCCTGATACTGAACCTAAAATGTATGGACGAAAGGATCATTTATACAGTCACTTTTGATATGTCGGGCCATGGCGCGGCAATCCCTCCGGCGGTAGTTTCGGGTAAGGGGGGAAGGATCGAAGAGCCGGTCCGGCCTCAGGCGGAGGGATACCGTTTTTTGGGATGGTATAAAGACGGCCTTTGTACTGAAAAATGGGATTTTGATGCGGACACCGTAGAGAGAAATATGACCTTGTATGCGGGCTGGCTTGTAGCGCCCGTCAAAACAGGCATGGAGTTTACGGAACTGCAGGTGCAGGAGATCAAAAATCAGACGTATACCGGCAGCCCGGTCAAACCGGCGATTCAGGTATATGCGCCGGATCAGACCGGCGCGGATATCGTATTGCTGAAACAGGGTAAGGACTATACCATAAAGTATCATAATAATACGAATGCGGATACCGTTCAAAAGACAGGCGGCACTTGCGCGACGGGCGAAGAGGGGGATAACGGTTTTACAAAGGATCTGCCCTATGTGACGATCACGGGAAAGGGCAATTATCAGGGGACGGTATACAGGAATTTTCATATCGATCCGGTCAGCATCGCCGCCGCCGGTGGGGAAGGCGGGACGGAGCCTGCCAAGGGATTTACCATAAAATATTCGGAACAGCTGACCGTAAATGCAAAGAACGGACAAAAGCCTTTCGGGTCTGTCAAATATAAAAAAGCGATGAAAGCCGGACGGGATTATAGTTTGAGGCTTTCTGAGGCGGTATACGATCAGGAAAAAGAGATTTGGACGGCAGGACGCGAGCTGGGAACGGCAGGTATGGGTCGGGAAACGGTAACGATGCCGACGATCCCTGCCGGAGCCGAAGGCACCTTTTTATTGACGGTCACCGGAAAAGGAAATTACTGCGGTTCGGTCAGTAAGGTCGTTTATGTGTCGGACAAAGCCCGCCTGATGAAAAACGCTTCCGTGACATTGGGGAAGAAGCAAAAAAAAGCGGAGTATACGGGACAGGAGATCCTGCTGAATCCGGGCTATTATGACGTTTCTGCAAAGAAGTATTACGGGTTTACAAAAATCGGCGGACAGATCGTAATGGATACGGCAAACGAGGCAGACAAAGAAGAGGTCTTTACCGTAAAGATAGGCGGGAAATATTTAAAATACGGAGAGGATTACAAGGTAAGTTATCAGGACAATCAGGCTGTCGGAACCGCCGTTCTGATCTTGGAAGGCGTGGGAAAATATAGCGGAACGAAGAAGCTCACATTCCGCATTACGGGAACGGCATTTAACGCAAAAAACATCCGTGTGGATGGGCTGGAGGATTTTCTGGACTATACGGGAAAGGCGCTGACACAAAACGGAGTCCTGCTGAAAAGTACGAAAGACGGGGCGGCGCTTACTTACCGAAAAGATTATACGATCAGTTATAAGAACAATCTGAAAAAGGGAACGGCGTCCATGACGTTTACGGCAAAGCCTTCTTCCGGCTATACCGGAAGTTTCAAAAAAACCTTTCAGATCCGTCCCACAGAACTTTTCGCACAAGGAACGGAAAGAGATACGGTTACGATTACAGCGGCGCCGGGCGCAGAGCAGGGAACTTTGGAGGAAGGCGGTGAAAACGGCGGTATCGAATACACGGATAACGGAATGCGGTTTACCGGAAAAGTATGGTATACCAAAGAGGGCGCAAAGATCTCGGACCGGATAATACTGAAAAACAAAGAGGGCTTGACGCTGAAAGAGGGAAGGGATTATACGGTAAGCTATGGCGGCAATAAAACGATAACGAAGGATGGTATCACTCCCCTTCCCGTCATGAAGATCAAAGGGAAAGGAAACTACACGGGCAGTCTGGAGATCGCATTTAGGATCGACAAGGCGCCGTTAGAAGGAAATGAGAGTTTAGCGGTTACTTCGCAGGCGATAGCTTTTGACCGGACCAGAGCGGACGGATACGAATACCGTCCGAAAGTGAAAGCGGTGGACAAAAAGCAGGCGTTACATACGAAAAAGGACTATGACGTCGCTTACTATCATTGCACCCAGACGGAAGTAAAGAACTACCTTACAGCCTTACAGGAAGCGGCGGAAGGAACCGTTGCACAGACAGAGACTGACGGGAAGAGACCCTACGCGGTAATCACGGCAAAGGAAGAGAGCGGCTACGAAGGAAGGATTCGTGTGGATGTAACGGTCTATCAAACGAAACTGACGGAAAATCGTCTTTATGTTGTGATTTCCCAAGAAAAAGAGCAGCTTACTTATACCGGGGGGCAGGTAAGGCCGGAGGTAACGGTTTACTATGGAGACGCGCAGGCAGTAAAGGCGGCAAAGCGGGCAGGGATAAGGGAGGAAAATACGCTGGTGCAGGCCTATGGCCTGAAGAAATTGAGAAACGGTTCACAAAGTGGCCAAAACGCAGAGGGCGCGGCAGAAAATGCCGGAGATTATACGCTGGCCTACGGTGCGAATGTGACGGCAGGGAAAAATAAGGGCAGCGTTACGGTAAGCGGAACCGGTCTGTATGGCGGCAGTGTTACGGTAAAGTTCACGATAGTAAGAAAAGAGGTTTATACGGTTATATAAAAGCGGACGAAGAGACCCGGAGCGGGGAAACGTCCACTTCTATTTGTATATCTTTCCATTTTATACTATAATGTAACTACTTGTATTTTTAAGGACGGTCATAAAAGGGAATACTTGGGATAACCGTCTGGTCACCCGGTATCTTTATGACGGCTGGAGCCGGCAATTTGTCCGGTGCAGTAGGAATACGGTAAATGGCAGAGAGAGCATTTTTAAAAAAGCGGCGTCGCTGCCTTAGAAATGCTAAGTCTGCAAAGCGGAATCATGGGGGTTATCATGAGAGATAAATTAAGAGAAATAGAAGGCCTTACAGTTGCAAGAAGCGCGGCTTTTATCACGGTAATGTTTTTGATCACAATATTGGCATGGAACTGCGACGACGCTTATCATGCTTATGTGATGGCAAAAAATCTGGTAAACGGAAACGGTTTTGTATACAATATCGGTGAAAGGGTCAACGCAAGTACCTGTCCTCTTTTTACACTGCTGGTAGCGGGAGTGTATGCGGTTTTTGGGGATATGTATTTAAGCGGGATATTGACTTGTCTGGTCTGTTCGGGCGCGGCGGTATGGTTCGTATTTTTTAAATTTTGTAAAAATTACCAGTCGGTTCTGTTCACGCTGCTCTGTCTCGGCGGCGCCAGCGGTTTTGTCACTTACGCCACGTCGGGGCTGGAGAATTGCCTGTTGTTTCTTATGACGGCTCTTTTCTATTTCCTTGCGGTAAGAAAAGAAGAATACGGAAAACGGGATCTGTTTTTTATCGCTTTTGTGATCGGCGTACTGATGGGAGCCAGAATGGATAATGTCCTGATTGTGGCTCCGGCGGCCTTTTCCATTTTCTTTTTTGCAAAAAAAAGAAATATTTCCATAATAAAATCGGTCGGCGTCGGGATAGCTGGCGTATTTCCTTTTTGGATGTGGGAGATTTTTTCCGTGGTCTATTATGGGTTTCTTTTTCCGAATACGGCGTATATCAAGCTGGGAACCGGACTTCCTTTCACCAATTATCTTTCCAGAGGGATATCCTATATGATCACCGCGCTTTTTAACGACCCGATCCTGCTTTTGGCGCCGCTTCTTTACGGTATTCTGGCTATTGCGAAGAAAAGCAGGAAACATATTCTTTTTGCAGCGGGAGCATGGTGCTATCTTGCCTATGTGGTTTATATCGGGGGAGATTTTATGCTGGGCAGGCATCTGACCGTGCCGTTTTTTTCTTCTGTATGCGGGCTGACGGTATTGTTTGGGGAAGAAACACGGGAAGAACGGACCAGAACGCTTATGACGGGCGTAAATATGGCGGCTGCCGCATGTATTTTGTTTGCCCTGTCTTTTGGGACGATAGAGGGAAAAAGATATTTGTGGACGGGGGATAAATACCTGATGCAGTGTATGGACGTGGCGGACGAAAGAGGATATTATATTCCTACAACCGGTCTTTTGGCATATCTGCAGACAAAAGACGGAGATTATGAAGGCGCGGTCACAAAGACGTTCAATACGGTAGAAGTGGAAGAGATGTTGTCGAGGGAACATCCGGGCGGCGAGCTTTTACGCGGCGCATCCGGTATTTTAGTGTATTACTATCTGGAAGGAGTGCATGTGTATGACGCCTACGGTCTGGCCGACGCTTTTCTTGCCAGACTTCCGGCAGTTTATGACGAACACTGGAGGATCGGCCACATGCAGCGGCAGATTCCCGCGGGCTATGAAGAGACGGTAGTGACCGGAGAAAATTGTATCGAAGATGAAAATCTCCGTCAGTTTTATGATGCCCTCAGTATTGTGATCAAAGGCGATCTTTGGTCGTGGGAACGGTTTAAAATGATCTGGAGGATGAATACCGGATATTACGACGATCTGTTAGGATATTGATATTTGTGAAAACATAGACCGATTGTTGCATGGATGGAAACCGGCAGGGACCGGGCCGTTACAGGGGAGGAGATATGGGAAAAGAAAAATATAAGTATTTGATTCTGGGGGCGGGACCTGCGGGGCTTAGCTTTGCGAACCGGCTTTTGGAACGGGGAGAGACGGATTTTTTAGTACTGGAGAAGGAAAATGAGGCAGGGGGGCTGTGCCGGAGCATGACGGTGGACGGGAGTCCGCTGGACATCGGCGGCGGTCATTTTTTGGACGTGCGCCGTCCGGAGGTAAATGCGTTTTTGTTCCGTTTTATGCCGGAGGCGGAATGGGACGAATATGAAAGAAATACAAAGATACAGTTAGGGGACGACCGGATCGGTCATCCAATCGAGGCGAATATCTGGCAGATGAGTCTGGAAAAGCAGGTAGCTTATTTGAAATCTATCGCCGTAGCAGGATGTAACCTGAACACGCCCATGCCGCAGGGGTTCGTAGAATGGATCTACTGGAAACTGGGGGAGCGGATCGCAGAGGACTATATGATCCCATATAACAGAAAAATGTTCGGGGAGGAACTTGACCGGTTGGGTACTTATTGGCTGTACAAGCTGCCGAATGTTTCTTTTGAGGAAACCCTCCTTAGCTGTCTTACGAAAAAGGCGTATGGAACCCAGCCGGGCCATGCCCGGTTCTATTATCCTAAGAAATACGGTTACGGAGAGTTGTGGAAACGGATGGCGGAAAAGCTGGATGACAGGATATGCTACAATACCGACATTCGTGTCATAGACTTTTTGACTAATACGGTCAGAACCGGTGATCCGGCAGAAAACCGGAACAATGGTCCGCAGAAGGCCTATCAGGGAGAAGTAGTGGTCAATACGATACCGTGGACAGAATTTCAGGAATTGAACGGCATGCCGGAAACTTTGCAGGAAAAGATCGGGACGTTGAAGTATGGCGGCATTGTCGTGGAGTACGTTCCCGAAAGGCTGGAAACGGAAGCACAATGGATCTACTATCCGGAGGAAACGACTTCCTACCATCGCATTTTGGTGCGGCACAATTTCTGCCCGGGATCAAAAGGGTACTGGACGGAGACCAATAAAGTCAGGGCGGTAAAAAGGGAAGACCGTTTTTCTTATGTAAACCAATATGCCTATCCGTTAAATACCGTAGAGAAACCGGAAGTTATGAAAGAAGTTTTGGAATGGTGCGGGAAGAGAGGGGTGTTCGGACTCGGAAGATGGGGAGAGTGGGAGCATTATAATTCCGACGCGGTAACGGAAAAAGCAATAGAACTGGCGGATTCTTTTTTTAACGCTATTAAACACTTTTAGCTTGAAAGGAACTTGTATTTTGGCTGAAGACTGAGTATACTTTATATTTAATAAAGAATGGCGGTGTAGATCATGCGGAGTATGGAATTTAAAATGGAAAGGCAGGGACTGCTTACGGCCGGACAAAAGGTAACGGTAACGGAGGGAGTGCTTCCAAGCAATTACTATTATACGATAGATCCGGCTCTTGCCATGTCGGGGAATTTTCCTTTCCGTGAAAAACTCTATGCGAGAGAGGGGATCGTAACGGACATTGTTAAAAACGAAAGAGGCTTTTACGTTACCGTTCAATTTGACGAAGATCCGCCGAAAAAGTAACATAAAAAGATGGAAGGCTGATCGTCTTCGACAACGGGTTTGGGACTGCGCGCCGCTTGGCCAAACTTCCGCTCCGTGATAGGGAGCTATGCAACAGAGCGGCGCAGAAATGGAGAAAACTATGAAAAAAGTAACGACGGATAAGGCTCCGGCTGCAATCGGACCCTACTCACAGGGGATCATTGTAAACAATATGCTATTTGCTTCGGGACAGATCCCGCTCGATCCTGCTACGGGAGAGATCAAAGGCGGTACAATCGAGGAACAGGCAGAACAGGTCATGAGAAATATCGGCGGTTTATTGGAGGCGGCGGGAAGCGATTATGCCAAAGTCGTAAAAACCACCTGTTTTTTGGCAAATATGGAGGACTTTGGAGCGTTTAACGGCGTATATGAAAAATATTTTACGGAAAAACCGGCTAGAAGCTGCGTAGCGGTAAAAGAGCTCCCCAAAAAGGTGCTTTGCGAAGTAGAAGTGATTGCGTGCGTGGAATAGGCTGGGAAGGGCATATTTTAAAATGGGAAATATTGTATTGATAGGAATGCCCGGAGCGGGAAAAAGTACGGTAGGAGTGGTGCTTGCAAAAAGCTTGGGGATGCGCTTTCTGGATTCCGACCTTCTGATTCAGGAACGGTATCAGAAACTGCTTCATGAACTCATCGAAGAACGGGGAACGGAGGGGTTTCTGCAGGCGGAAGACGAGGTAAACGCTTCGATAGAAACCGATAACGCCGTTATTGCCACAGGGGGCAGCGTCATATACGGAAAGAATGCAATGGAACATTTAAAGCGGATCGGAACTCTGGTGTACTTAAAACTATCCTGTAAGGAACTGGCCGTAAGGCTGGGGGATCTGAACGAGCGGGGCGTCGCGATCAGGGACGGACAAGATTTAGAGGGACTTTATGCGGAAAGGATTCCTTACTATGAAAAGTATGCGGATCTGACAATAGACTGTGAAGATAAAATGATAAGGGATATTGTGGCGCAGATCAGATCCTGTGCCGGACCCGGTAAGACAAAACCCGGCAGCGAGACCGAAAAATAAAAGATTCGGAAACAGGAACGATAGGGATTGGAAAACGAAAAACCCGGAGAACAGAAATGACCGGCAGGGGCGAAAGGAGGCGGCAGGAGTGGAAATGCGGAAAGCGAACAGAGAAAACATATTTGTATGCGCGGCTTTTGCCTTCTTTTTCTGTTTTAGCTGTTATAAGCTGACGGCTGCGCCTTTGTGGTATGATGAGGCGATAGAATTTTATTTTTCCAAATATCTGACGGGGCCGATCGAAAATGTGACCGATCTGGGTAATCTGTATGAACGGCTTGTATATTATGGTTTTCAGCCGCCATTATACAATCTGGTCATGTGGGTGTGGCTTCTGTTCGGGGAATCGGAACTATGGTTTCGGTTTTCCTGTGTGGTCTTTGCCGCCGGAAGCGCGGCAGGGATTTTTTATACCGTTAAGAAAGAAAACGGCAGGAGCGCGGCCGCGGCCGCGGTCTTTATCTATCCGCTGGTCTATGAGATCATGTACTATTTCAGGGAGTGCGCCGAGTATGCGCTTTTATTGATGTTCCTTACATGGACGGTGTATTTTTTCAGCAGGGCATTGGAGAAATGCGGAAATAAAGAACTGCTTATTTTTACTTTATTATGTGTTCTTGACGTATACAGTCAGTACGGGGCGGTATTTATTGTTGTGCCTATGGCGCTTGGCGTCTTGATCGAAAAATGGAGAAAAGAAAAAGAAAAATTGAAAATACTTCTGCCCGCTTACGCGGCGGCGGCAGTTTGCGGCGGATTTCCTTTATACTGGTGGTTTATACGGGTACAGCTCAGCGTACAGGAAAATCATATGATCCATTCGACGGTATCTTTTTTAAAAGGAAATCTGTTCTATGACTTTTTTAAAAATCTCAGCCTGACTTTTAGCTGGTGCCTGATCGATAATGAGTCCATAGAGCGTTTTGAGATATTGACGGCGCTGGGGCTTGTTGGGATCCTTGTTTTATCAGTCTTCGTAGTGGCTTTTGGAAAAAACAGGATTTTGAAACACCTGATCTTTGTCAACGCCGCCTCATGGGTATTGTATTATAGTCTGGTCAAGCTTAATATTTATGCTTACGGCGGTTTCGGAAACCGTTATAATGTATTTTTTGTGCCGGTATGGTTCGTTTCTATGGTATTGATTGTCTGCGAGAGCGGGAAGATTATAAAAGAAAGATTTCAAAAAAGATATGCGGCTTATGCCCTGATCACGGTTTCCCTGCTCGCGTCGTTGTTCCTTGCGGCTTTGAATCTCCGTAAAATGCCGCATATTTTTGAAAAAAGCCATACCAGGGAAGCCGTGGATGTATGGTACGAGCTGGAAGGATATAAGGCGTTTACTTACGTCTGTTTTGGAGAAAACGTGAGCTTTGAATATTATCTGACCCATCATGAGGAATATGAAGAAGGGTATAAGGACCGCATTTTTATGGAGACAGGAAACGAAAATGTAGATACCAGCGAAAAAGAGCCGGAGGAATATATCGCTTTTGTGAAAGAAAAATGCGGCGGCGAGCTGCCGGAGCAGATGTTTGTTTCTACCGGAAACAGGTTCGGCATCGTCCGGGCATTGGAGGGATGCGGGTATCAGATCGACAGCGTGTATGAAACGAATACGACGCTTTATCATATTTATAGGGACGGTCAACAATAAATTCCGTATAGAATAAAAAACGGTATAGAATAAAAAATTTTGTATAACCTAACAGGTGGAAACACCTGTTTTTTTACTTTATTAGGAAAGTTCGTCGCAGGACGGAGTCACTTTTTTTATGCGCAGGCCCGTACCGATAAAATATGCCGCTAAGGCGGCGCACGGGTCTTACGGCGGGTAAGGGAAAAGGATTTTCCCCTGTCCGGTCGTTTCGGAAAGGAGCAAGATATGGATTATGTAAATGCATTCTGGGTAGGCGGATTGATCTGTATGCTGGCACAGATCCTGATGGAAAAGACAAAAATGATGCCGGGCAGGATCATGGTACTGCTGGTATGTCTGGGCGCCGTGATCAGCGCTTTCGGATGGTATGAACCTTTTGCGGAATTTGCCGGGGCCGGAGCAAGCGTCCCTCTTTTAGGTTTTGGCAATATTTTAATGAAGGGGGTAAAAGAAGCGGTGGATGAAGCCGGATTTATCGGTCTGTTCCAAGGCGGATTCAAGGCCGGTGCGGTAGGCAGTTCGGCAGCTCTTGTTTTCGGCTATCTGGCAAGCCTGATCTTCAATCCCAAAATGAAAAAATGATTTCTTTATTTTTCTTCGAAATCGATGCCGGCATTTTCAAGAAACAGCTTATTGTATTTGTCCCAAAAAATGTCCAAAGATCTGTCGGGTAAAAAAGTAGAAAGAGAAGTCCCGGTCGTTAACGTAAGGCCGGAAGAATCATACTTTAATGTGAGAACCAGCGCACCGATCAACTCGAGGGGGACGCTGACAGAGCCATCTTTTAAGATGGACTCTACATAAGCCGGGATCAGATGAAACACGAATTTAAAGCTTACCGGCGTCCGTCTTCCCTTAATGAGCTGGAAACAGATCGTCCGCATATCTTTCCACATGGAGAAGTCGTAAGGGCGCACGGAAGGTTCCCGCCATTCCTCGCTTGTATAAAATTCCTGATTCTGGCGTCCGTCAATGATAAACGTATTGTAAGTGGCGATCGTGGCTTCGGACAAAAGGTAAGCGTCAAATAGATCGGATGTTAATAATTTTCCCATAAAGTTTTTTACGTTTTTAATCTGTAATGCAATCATTAGAATCCCTCGCTTTTTTTCATGCATCCATTATAATATAGATTTATGCTTATGAAAACTGTTATTGGGAAAATTGTGAAGCTCTGCCGCAACAGGTAAAGAGCAACAGGCTGTAAAGCAACAGATTAAACGAAATTATACTTTACAACAAAAGGTAATACATGCTAATATAAGTAGTAATAAAAACTATATTATAAAGTAAGATATATATCGGCGGCATCATTGACCGGCGGTGCTGTGTGCCAGTGGCGCACGTCCGGTGCGAAGCGGAGCGTAGACCGGCGCGGCAGATGGAAATGCAGACAAATCGTTTAGTGAGATATAAGTAGGAGTAGTTATGAGCTATAAGATCGTAGTTGACAGTTGTTGTGAGATACCGGAAACATTAAAAAAAGATGAAAGGTTCGAAATCGTGCCGTTAGAGCTTGTCATAGGGGACTATCGGATCATGGACGACGAAGCTTTTGACCAAAAGGATTTTTTGAAGCGGATCGCGGCTTCGCCTGTGTGCGCGCAGACTGCATGTCCGTCGCCGGAAAGATACAGAGAGGCGTATCATGCGCCGGCGGACGATATTTTTGTGGTGACCTTGTCTTCTAAGCTGAGCGGAAGTTACAACAGCGCCGTGTTAGGAAAGAACTTGTATTACGAAAAATACGGAAAGAAAAATATCTATGTCTGCGATTCCCGGTCGGCCTGCTGCGGGGAAACACAGATCGCATTTAAAATAATGGAACTGGAAGAGGCGGGAGCCCCTTTTAAAGAGATTGTCAGGCATTTGGAAAACTTCAGGAATGCCATGCATACTTATTTTGTGCTGGATAATCTGGAAACCCTGCGAAAGAACGGACGCCTTACGGGAGTGAAAGCGCTGGTGGCTTCTACTTTAAATATCAAACCGGTGATGGGTGCGCAAGAGGGCAGCATCATTCAGAAGTCTCAGGCAGTGGGAATCAAAAAGGGACTGGCGAAGATGGTGGAGACCGTTTTAAAAGAGGCGGAAAATACGCCGCAAAAGAATCTGATGATCACCCATGTGAACTGTCCGGAACGGGCAGAAAAAGTAAAGCAGATGCTGCTTGAGAAAGCCGCTTTTAAGGGCGTTTATATATTGGAGGCAGCCGGAGTCAGTACGGTTTATGCCAATGACGGCGGCGTTGTGGTGACTGTATAAAGGACAGGGGCGAAAAAGGCATTCCGGATCGAAAAATATAAAAAACATTCCGGTATGCCTTTTTGGCTTTACATTTGAAAAGCGGTGCAGAGCGGGAAAACAGTCCGTCATTCCGTTTCAGGGAGCGCTTTTGTCTGGACGTATTCTTTCATAAGATGACGCGCATATTTATAAAACGCCGGATGTAAGAAAAACCTGCGTCCGTCTTTCGTTTGTATGGATAGCGGGGATAAATGGGATACATAGGCGGCATTTAAGACTGCCTTGTAAGACACGGGGAAAAAGCAAGGCATATTGCGAAGTTCATCATAAAAATTGATCATACTGTCGGTGATTTCTAAAATCCGTCCGTCTTTTAAGTAGATCTGCGTATGGGCGCTTTGGACGAAGTACATGATATCCTGTTCCGATACATAGTGGGTATCTGTTTCTGTGCGGATCTCAATATGGGGAATCTTGTTGTCGCAGGAGGTGATCAGCATTTCCAAAGTTGCGCAGAGTTCGTCTACGCGGATTGCTTTTTGCAGGAAGAAACAATTTTCGGACAAATCGAAATTCCGGTAATCGATCGTGGAAATACAGAGAATGATAGGAACGTTGACGCCTGCCCGGATCAGTTCCATGGCCACTTCATAACCGTTTTTGGGGCCGGTAGTCATATCGATAAAGAATGCGTCGTAAAGCATGGGGGAGCGCATAAGCGCCTCCGCATTTCCGTAACTGTCGATATAAAAAGGTTCTCTGATACCGTATTGTTTGTCTGATTCTCTTTTTAACAGACGTTCTAATTGCTTCCGGTCAGCGACATTGTCGTCACAGATTGCTATATGCATGGATATGGCCTTCTTTCTTTATGATTTAAGATGATTTCTAATAACTATATCAATAGTACCAAAAATAGTGTCTGAAATCAAGCTGTCAAGGCCCATACGGTAAATTAAATTGTCAGAAATTCAATAGGAGCGTTTAAAAGCAAAAGGATCAGGACGACCTGAAGAATCAGTATGGCAGGCATGCCGTACACAAAGTTCCAGTATCTGGTTTTGTGCCGGAAAATCTGCATACCGAAAATACACCCGATGCTGCCGCCGATGACGGCAACGATAAAAAGAACGGCTTCAGGAATGCGCCAAAGATGCTTGACGGCTTTTCGTTTGTCAATGCCCATTAGCGCAAAGCCAAGTAAATTTACAAATATAACATAAGTAATGATTAAATTGATCGCGTTCATAAAATACCCATCCGTTGTTTAGTAGATATATTCTAAACAATGGATGGGTATTTGTCAAAGCCTATTTGCGCTATGTTTTAAACGGCTTTTACTTTTGACTCGTTTTAAACGATTATTTTGTCTTTTCCGCTTCCTGCATTTTCATGGCGCGCACTTTGCAGGAAAGGCCGAACAGATTGATGAATCCTTCCGCATCGTGGTGGTCGTACAGATCGCCGGTCGTAAAAGAAGCGATGCTTTCATTATATAAAGAATAAGGAGAAGTCGTTCCGGCTTTGATGATATTGCCTTTATAAAGCTTAAATTTTACTTCGCCGGTCACATAAGTCTGGGTGGATTCGATAAACGCCTGCACTGCTTCGCGCAGCGGGGTGAACCACTTACCTTCGTAGACGATCTGAGCCAGCTTGTTTCCCATATCTTTTTTCAAAGCGTAGGTATCCCGGTCTAAGATCAGTTCTTCCAACTGCTGGTGAGCCTCCATTAAAATGGTTCCGCCGGGAGTTTCATATACGCCGCGGGACTTCATGCCTACAACACGGTTTTCCACAATATCTACGATACCGATGCCGTGCTTGCCGCCGAGCGCGTTTAATTCACGGATGATATCGGAAACTTTCATGTTTTTGCCGTTCACGGATGTGGGGATACCGGCTTCAAACGTCATGGTCACATATTCTCCTTCCTCGGGAGCTTTTTCGGGGGTCGTTCCGAGTACGAGGAGATGGTCAAAATCCGGTTCGTTTGCAGGGTCTTCCAGTTCCAGACCTTCATGGCTGATGTGCCAAAGGTTACGGTCGCGGCTGTAGGAGGAATCTGCGGAGAACGGAAGGTCGATACCGTGCGCTTTACAGTATTCGATCTCGGATTCACGGGAATCCATCGTCCATTTGTCGTTTCTCCATGCGGCGATGATCTTGATATCGGGCGCCAGCGCTTTGATGCCGAGTTCAAAACGGATCTGGTCGTTTCCTTTTCCGGTAGCGCCGTGGCAGATCGCAGAAGCCCCTTCTTTTCTGGCGATCTCTACAAGCCTTTTGGCAATGACGGGACGCGCCATGGAAGTACCTAACAGGTATTTGTTTTCATAAACGGCGTTTGCCTGCACGCAGGGCATAACGTATTCGTCGCAAAATTCGTCGATCACGTCTTCAATATATAATTTAGAAGCGCCGCAGAATTTCGCGCGTTCCTCCAGACCGTCCAGTTCTTCGCCCTGTCCGCAGTCGATGCAGACGCAGATGACCTCATAGTCAAAATTTTCTTTTAACCATGGGATGATCGCGGTAGTGTCCAGACCGCCGGAATAGGCTAAAATTACTTTTTCTTTCATAATGGTATCCTCCTATCATTTTGTTTCTGTAAATGTTCTTCAAACAATATACAACATAATACATGAGAATGCAAGTGAAAAAATATACATTTATTAAAAGGAATAACGCATAAAAATAATAAAATTAAAAAAATGATTGAATATTATGCGAAAATGATGTATGCTCATGCAAAAGAAAAGGATTACGGGGGAAGATTTGGGAAAAGACGCGTCAGCGCGCTATGCTTCTTTCCGTTGGTACAAATCTTCTGTAAATTGTGGCGTATATTTAACGGAAAACATTTTTACATTTTTTAGTTGCTTACGACGCCGATTAGTGTGATAATAAAAAATGTATGTCTGCATAACATCCACAAACCTGTTATGTGCAGACAGATAGGAGCAAATATGAGTGATAAAAAAACAAAGATCTTTATTGACGGGAGCGAAGGAACGACCGGACTTAGAATATACGAGAGATTTGAGGCAAGGGACGATATTGAGATCCTGCCGATTGAGAGCGGACGAAGGAAAGACGTGGAGGAGCGGAAGAGGCTGATCAATGCCTCCGACATCACTTTTTTGTGTTTACCGGACGCAGCGGCAAGGGAATCGGTGAGCCTTGTGGAAAATCCTGCGGTCAGGGTGATCGATACTTCTACGGCCCACCGTACCGAAGAAGGATGGGCCTATGGTTTTCCTGAACTTTCCAAAGCCCATGAGACGGCGATACAAAAAGGAAACCGTGTGGCGGTACCGGGATGTCATGCCACCGGATTTATTGCTTTGGTATATCCGCTGGTTGCGGGAGGGATACTGCCTGCCGATTATCCGGTGGCGGCATTTTCGCTGACAGGGTACAGCGGCGGCGGCAAGAAGATGATCGGGGAGTACGAGGCGCAGGACAGACACGGAGATCTATCGGCGCCGAGAGAGTATGCGCTGACGCAGAACCATAAACATTTAATAGAAATGAAGCAGGTGACGGGACTTCTGAGAGAACCGCTGTTTTCCCCTATCGTAGCGGATTATTACAGCGGCATGGCGGTGTCCGTTCCCCTTTATACGGAATTTCTGAGGGATCATAAAAATCCGCAGGCCATGCAGGCATATTTTGCAGAGTATTATAAAGATAAGAAGTTTATCCGGGTGGAGAACGGTACGCAGGATCTGTACGGCGGTATGATTTCGGGCGGAAGCCTCAGCGGATGGGATGGATTGAAGATCTACATAACAGGAAACGAGGAACGTCTTGTGCTGTCCGCCCAGTTTGATAATTTAGGAAAAGGCGCTTCCGGCGCGGCGATCCAGTGTCTGAATATTATGCTGGGATGCGAAGAGGATAAGGGACTGCAATTGAAGCTTTAAAAAAGGTAAGAGAGGTTGACCTGATGATACGGGAGATGAAAACAGAGGATTACAAAGGAGTATACGCGCTTTGGATGACGATCAAAGGCTTTGGGATCAGGAGCATGGACGATTCCCGTGAGGGTGTGGAGAGGTTTTTGAAAAGAAATCCCGGGCTGAGCACGGTGGCGGAGGAGGACGGCCGGATCGTAGGCTGTATCCTTTGCGGGCACGACGGCCGGAGAGGCTGTCTGTATCATGTGTGCGTGGCGGAAGACTACCGGATGAGAGGGATCGGGAAAGCCATGGTCGTAAGGTGCATGGAAGAACTCAGGAAAGAAAAGATCAATAAAGTCAGCCTGATCGCTTTTACCCAAAACGACGTGGGCAACGCTTTTTGGAAAGAAATCGGATGGCTTAAGAGGGAAGATCTGAATTATTATGATTTCGTATTAAACGAGGCCAATATAACGGCATTTAATCATTAGGACAAGCGGACGGGAGCAGCGGGATTTGTGCCTGTACGCTGCAAAGCGATAGACAGTCTGACACAAACCCGTGATCCATTTATGGATTTGCGCAGAGGGCAGCGCGGAAATGAGGAAAAATATGAATATTTTAAAAGAAGGCGGTGTTACCGCAGCAAAAGGATTTAAGGCAGCCGGCACCGAAGCCGGGATCAAGTATAAGAACCGTAAGGATATGGCGATGATCTACAGTGAAGCGCCTTGTAAAGCGGCGGGTACTTTTACTACCAACGTGGTGAAAGCGGCGCCTGTTTTATGGGATAAGGAAATCGTGGAACATTCGGATTTTGCACAGGCAGTCGTGGTCAATGCAGGAATTGCCAATGCGGGTACGGGAAAAGAAGGATACGCTTACTGTGAAAAGACGGCGAAAAAAGCGGCGGCGCTTTTAAAGATACCGGAAAACGCCGTATTGCTGGGATCTACAGGCGTGATCGGGATGCAGCTTCCGATAGAGAAAATAGAAGCCGGAGTGGAAAAACTGGCCGGCGGCTTACAGGCGGCGACAGAAGCGGGGACGCAGGCAGCGGAGGCGATCATGACGACGGATACGGTGTCAAAACAGGCGGCCGTTACTTTTGAAGTGGGAGGAAAAACCGTGACGGTGGGCGGTATGTGCAAAGGTTCCGGAATGATCCACCCCAATATGTGTACAATGCTTTCCTTTGTAACGACGGACGCCGCCATTTCCAAAGAACTGTTGGAAGAAGCGGTAAAAGAGGATGTAAAGGATACTTATAATATGATTTCCGTGGATGGGGACACTTCCACCAACGATACCCTTTTGGTACTTGCCAACGGTCTTGCGGGCAATGAAGAGATCGTGGAAAAAGGAGAAGATTACCGGAAGTTCTGCGAGGCCCTGCATTATGTAAACGAAACGCTGGCAAAAAAGATGGCGGGCGACGGAGAAGGCGCTACCGCCCTGTTTGAAGTCAAAGTCATCCATGCAAAGACCAAAGAAGAGGCGAAAATACTCAGCAAGTCCGTGGTCTGCTCCAGCCTGTCCAAAGCGGCGGTCTTCGGGCATGACGCCAACTGGGGAAGATTCCTGTGCGCGCTCGGATATGCCGGGGTAGACTTCGATCCCGAGAAGGTAGAACTTTTCTTTGAAAGCAGATCGGGAAGGATTCAGATCTATAAAGACGGAACATCTACGGATTACAGTGAAGAAGAAGCCAGTAAGATCCTGTCGGATCCGGAAGTGACTTTTTTGGCGGATATGAAGATGGGAGAGGCAAGCGCCTGCGCATGGGGATGCGATCTGTCCTATGACTATGTGAAGATCAATGCGGATTACCGTTCTTAAAATAGGCGGCGGAAGGGAAAGGAAGAAAGGATGTACAAAATGAATCAGAAAGATATGAAGCAGGTAATGGAAAAGGCGGAAGTATTGATCGAAGCCCTTCCTTATATCAAAAATTTTAACCGGAAGATCATTGTGGTAAAATACGGCGGAAGCGCCATGAGTAACGAAGAACTGCAAAAAAACGTGATCAAGGACGTTACCTTGCTCAAACTGGTAGGTTTTAAGCCGATCATCGTACACGGCGGCGGAAAAGAGATCAGCCGTTGGGTGCAAAAGGTAGGGAAAGAAGCGGAATTTGTAAACGGCCTGCGGGTCACTGACGAAGAAACGATGGAAATTGCCGAAATGGTGCTTTCCAAAGTCAATAAAAGCCTTGTGACGATGGTGGAAGAACTGGGAGTGAAAGCGGTAGGCATCAGCGGAAAAGACGGCGGGCTTTTACAGGTGGAGAAGAAATATTCCGATGGGAAAGATATCGGTTTTGTAGGAGATATCAAAAAGGTGGATCCCAAGGTGCTTTATGATCTTCTGGAAAAAGATTTTCTGCCGATCGTAGCGCCTATCGGATTAGACGATGCATTTCAGACTTATAATATCAATGCGGATGATGCGGCCTGCGCCATCGCAAAAGCAGTGAGTGCGGAAAAGCTGGCCTTTTTGACGGATATCGAAGGACTGTATAAAGATATGAACGACAAGAGTACCTTTATTTCCAGACTGACGGCGGACGACGCGGACAAGCTGATCGAAGAGGGATATGTGGGCGGCGGTATGCTGCCGAAACTGAACAACTGTACGCAGGCAATACGCAACGGCGTAAACAGAGTGCATATTTTAGACGGGCGGATTCCCCATTGCCTGCTTTTGGAAATCTTTACCAACGAGGGGATCGGCACGGCGATCGTTGCCGACGAAGAGCAGCTTAACAATATTTGATCGTGTGCCGGGGCGCACAGACAGGAGCGGTTATGAAGATGCAGGAATATATCGAAGAGGCGGAAAAAGCGCTTCTTCATACATACAACCGTTATCAGGTAGTACTGGAGAAGGGTGACGGCGTTTATTTATACGATATGGAAGGAAAAAAATATTTGGACTTTGTTTCTGGTATTGGGGTGTTTGCGCTTGGATATAATAACAAAGAGTACAACGACGCCTTGAAAGGGCAGATCGATAAGATCATCCATACCTCCAATTATTATTATAATATTCCAGCCATTCAGGCGGCAAAAAAATTAAAGGAAGTTTCCGGCATGGACCGGGTCTTTTTCACAAACAGCGGCGCGGAGGCTGTGGAAGGCGCCCTGAAGGCAGCCAGAAAGTATGCGTATCTGAAAGACGGGACAACGGATCATGAGATCATAGCTATGAACCGTTCTTTTCACGGCAGAACTTTCGGCGCGCTTTCCGTGACGGGAAATCCGAAATACAGAGAAGCGTTCGAACCCATGATCGGAAATATCAAATTTGCGGAAATGAACGACTTGGACAGTGTAAAAGAATGCATGACGGATAAGACCTGCGCCATTATTTTGGAAACGGTACAGGGAGAAGGCGGCATCTGGCCGGCAGAGAAGGAATTTTTAGAAGGGCTGCGCGCTCTTTGCGACAGCAGGGACATGCTGCTTATTTTGGACGAGATCCAGTGCGGCATGGGACGTGTGGGAACGATGTATGCATGGCAGAAATACGGGGTGAAGCCCGATATTTTAACAAGTGCAAAAGCGCTTGGCTGCGGGATTCCCGTAGGGGCGTTCCTGATGACGGAAAGGGTCGCCGCTTCTTCTCTGACAAGCGGCGACCACGGGACGACTTATGGTGGAAATCCCCTTGCGGCGGCGGCCATCGTAAAAGTATTGGAGCTGTATGAAAAAGAACATATTCTGGACAGGGTAAAGGAAACCGCTCCTTATCTGGAAAGCAGACTGGACGCACTGGCAGAAAAATATGACGTCATCGAAACGAGAAGAGGGATGGGGCTGATGCAGGGCCTTGTTTTCCGTAATCCGGTGGCGCCCGTTATCAATAAAGCGTTGGAAAACGGACTGATTCTGATCAATGCGGGAACCAATATCATACGTCTGGTGCCGCCCCTTATTATTTCCAAAGAAGATGTGGACCGTATGGCGGAGATTTTGGACAACAGTATAGCGACGGCATAAACACGGCACGTCATCATAGAATAGGACTTGAAGAAAGGGAATTTGTTACGTTTCGAGAAAATTGGGAGAAAATAAATGAGCTTTAGAAAAAGACTGGCTGCAGTATTGTCGGTAAGCATAGCGGCAGGTCTGGTATGGTATGCGGGGATCAGTAAACTGACGGTAAAAGAAAGAGAAGAGACTTCTTTTTTCGTTCATAAGGACACCCTGAATCTTTGGTACACGGACGAAAACCTGACCGATTATCTAAATAGCGCGGCAGTGGCATACAATGAGAAGTACAACGTGCGGATCGTTCCCCGTCTGGCTACGGGACGGGATTATTTGGAGGAGCTGAATACCTATTCGGTGGAAAATAAAGAAATGCCGGATCTGTATATTGTCAGTAACGATTCGCTGGAAAAAGCGTGGCTTGCAGGACTGGCAAGCGAGATACAGGACGAAAGAGGAGTATGTACGACGCAGTATTTTCCGCAGACGGCGTTGGATGCGGTTACCTATCAGGGAAAGATGACAGCCTATCCGTTTTATTATGAGACCAGCGTATTGCTGTACAACAAAACCTATTTAAAACAGCTTGCGGAAAGCCAGCTTCAGGCGGAAAAAGACGCCGAAGCCGGCGAAGCGGCAATGGAGGCTATCGAAGGCGCCTCCGACGAAGAACTGGAAAATGCCCAGGCAGGCGGGGACGACGGCGGGACGGCATGGGAAGAGGGAGAACTTTCGGCCGCGGCAGAGACGCGGGTAGCGGAAATGCTTCCCCGGAATATGGACGAGCTGCTTGCCTTTTCGGCCGATTATGACACGCCTGCGGAAATGGAAAGCATCTTTAAATGGGATGTGACGGATATTTTTTACAGTTACTTTTTTTCCGGGAAGTACATGATCGTAGGCGGAGAAGCGGGGGACAGTACCGGAAATATCGATATTTATAATCAGAATACGATAGACTGCCTTAAAGTCTATCAAAACCTGAACCAGTTCTTTTCCATCGATACAAAGGAAGTGGACTATGCGGATATTCTGCAGGAATTTATAGAAGGAAAGATTTTATATACGATCGTTACTTCCGACGCGGTAGCGATGCTGGAGGCGGCCAGAGAAGAAGGGAAATTTGCCTATGAATACGGGGTGACCCTTGTGCCGAATCCGAGCGCGCAGCTGGAAGGCCGTTCCCTTTCCGTTACCAATGCCGTGGTAGTAAACGGGTATTCCCTGCAGAAAAAGCAGGCAAACCGGTTCGCGGCCTTTTTACTGACGGAATTTTCCGAAAGCCTATATGACAGAACCGGAAAACTTCCTTCCTGCAAAACGGCGCAGGAGACTTATGACAATGAGAGCCTGAACGTCTATATGCAGGAGTATGAGCGTTCCATCCCTATTCCGAAGATGATAGAGACCAGTAATTTCTGGGTCCAGCTTGAGATCGCTTACACGAATATTTGGGACGGGAAGGAAGTCAACGGAACTTTAAAAGCGCTTTCCGAACAGATCAAAAGCCAGCTGTCGGGAGAGCCGGTGACGGAGGAATATATTGAAGAACCGGAGGAGACGACGGAAGAATACTGGGAGGACGAAGAAGGAGAACCGGTATACGGCTAGAAAAAAGGATGTAAGCCGGGTCCGAAAAGGGAAAAGCCCGACTCAGAAAGAACATGGGCGGGACGGCAGCAGGGTTGAAAATAGACTTAAAGAGAATAAACGGTCCTCGTATGGGGAAAAATAAAGGAGAAAGGAAACTTTCTCCTTTTTCTTTTGGAAATGTCAGGAGCCGTTTGCAGACGGCGGGCGAAAGGGAAAAGAAGGGAAATCAGGAAACGGGTTTGTGTCCGCGCTGCGTCCGCAAGCCTGCGGTCCCTTTACGGACCGGTAAAATAAAGCGGCGCAGAAATGAGGAGAATATGATAGGAATCTTGATCGCTCTTTTATCCGGCGCTCTGATGAGCGTACAGGGAGTATTCAATACGGGAGTCACAAAAAATTCGGGGATATGGGTGGCCAACGCGTTTGTACAGGCGACGGCTTTTTTGGTATGTCTTGTTATCTGGGGATTTTTTGAAAGAACGCCCGTTACGGAGGTTTTTAAGGTAGAACCGAAATATATGCTTCTTGGCGGAGCCATCGGTGCGTTTATCACATATACGGTCATTAAAAGCATGGATATGTTAGGCCCGGCCAAGGCCGTGATGCTGATCGTGATCGCACAATTGCTGGTAGCCTATGTGATCGAGCTTTTGGGATTGTGGGGAACGGAAAAACAGGTTTTTGAGATCAGGAAAGCGGTGGGAATGGCGGTTGCGATCGCGGGAATCGTTATTTTCAAATGGAAGTGATCCAAAAACAGTCCGAAAAATAAAAATTCGCCTAAAATTCCAAAAAGTTTGCTTGCGCTTACCGTGTATTTAGCATACAATGAAAGAAATGCATGAGGGGCCTTTTCTCGGAACGGAGAAAAGAAAATGCACGAAAGAAATATAAAGTTAAGTTACACAGCTTCAAAACCGGCAGTAAAGAAGAAAATAACGGCGGCGATGCTGTCTATAGTCATATCGATATGTCTTTTTGGCTGTCAAAAAAAGGATTCCGCATATTTTTTGGAGGAGGCCGCGTCTGCGTCCCATAATACAAAAATGCAGGAGACGGAAACACAAATGACGGAAACGCAGGCGGCGGGAACATTTATAACCGGAACAGACCGACAGCAGGAAACCCAGACTGCTGTATTCTTTGTTTATGTCTGCGGCGCGGTGAAGGCTCCGGGGGTCTATAAGCTGGAGCAGGGCAGCAGGGTGTTTGAAGCGATCCTGCTTGCGGGAGGATTCTGTGAAGACGCCTGTGAGGAATATGTAAATCAGGCGCAGGAGATCGCAGACGCCATGAAGATCTATGTTCCTACGGCTGCTCAGGTTGAAAACGGGGAATGGGGCCCGTCAGAAGGAAACCTGCTGCAGACGAAGGAGGAGAATGCCGGAAAACCTGCTTTGGTCAATATCAATACGGCGGACGCCGCAACGCTAACGACGCTGCCGGGGATCGGAGAAAGCAGAGCGGAGGCGATCGTGGATTATCGGGAAAGCAGCGGAGGATTCGAAAGGATCGAGGATATCATGAAGGTTTCGGGGATCAAGGAGGGCGCATTTCAAAAGATAAAAGATAAAATTTGCGTAAAATAACGAAGATCAGGAAAGAAACAGGGATTTTTGTTATTTGGGATATATAGGGTTAGAAAGGGGCATGGAATTGTAGTATGGGAAAGAGAGTCTTGGTGGTAGATGATGAAAAGCTGATCGTAAAGGGAATCCGCTTTAGTTTAGAGCAGGACGGTATGGAAGTGGACTGCGCTTACGACGGGGAAGAAGCGCTTGCGTATGCAAGGGAAAAGGAATACGATATGATATTGCTGGATGTGATGCTGCCTAAGATAGAGGGATTTGAGGTATGCCAGCAAATCAGGGAATTTTCGAATGTGCCGATCGTTATGTTAACAGCGAAAGGAGATGACATGGACAAGATACTGGGGCTGGAATACGGGGCTGACGATTATATTACCAAGCCTTTTAATATTTTGGAAGTGAAAGCCCGTATCAAGGCGATCATGCGCCGTACTATCAAGAAAGAAAATGTTAATCTGCCCAAAACCGTCGAAAACGGAGATATGCGTCTGGATTGTGAGAGCAGGCGCGCCTATATTTGCGGGAACGAAGTGAATTTAACGGCAAAAGAGTTTGAACTGCTGGAACTTCTGATCCTAAATCCTAATAAGGTGTACAGCAGGGAGGATCTGCTGAAACTCGTTTGGGGCGCGGATTATCCGGGAGATGTGAGAACCGTGGATGTACATATCAGGAGACTGCGTGAAAAGATCGAGTCCAGTCCCAGCGATCCTAAGTATGTGCATACAAAGTGGGGCGTAGGCTATTATTTTAAGGCGTGAAGGGAAATCATATCGTGTGGGATAAGGTAAAAGCAGGACAGGCGCTTTTCCTTTCATGGAAGAGTCTGAGATTACGGATATTTTTGATCATCATTGTTACGGGAGTCATTCCCTGTATCCTGATCAAAGATGGAATTTTGAATAATTATGAAGAGAGAGCCGTTTCCCTTAGGACGTCGGACGTACAGACGCAGGTCAAGATCATTGCGGATCATCTGCTGAATTACAATTATCTTCAGGAAACTTCTTCGGAAGTGATCAATGCGGAGATCGATCAGCTTTCCAACCTGTATGACGGAAGAGTCCTGATCATTAACAGTAACTTTAAAGTGGTGAAGGACACTTATGATATCAGCGTAGGAAAGACAATGATATCCGAAGAGGTCATGAAATGTTTTAAAGGGCAGAATACGGCCAACTATGACGAGAAAAACGGCTATATTGAGATCACCACGCCTATTATGCAGCAAGGCGTGGATAAGAATAAAGACGGTCAGACGGAAGAAAGCGTAATAAGAGGCGTTATGTTAACCAGTGTGTCTACGGACAGTATAGCCGCTACGATGGAGATCCTTGGAAGAAAGGGCAATGTGCTGGAAATCCTGATCGGAATGGTCATTTTCGGTGTGGCGGTAGTGTTATCCAATATTCTCGTCCGCCCTTTTGACAGGCTGACCGACGCTATAAATGAGATTCAGGAAGGGTATACGGGAGAATTGATCTCCGTGCCGGATTATGTGGAAACGGTACATATCGTAGACGCGTTTAATCAGGTGCTGGCGAGGATGAAACGGCTGGATGATTCCAGACAGGAATTTGTGGCCAACGTATCCCATGAGCTTAAGACGCCGATCACTTCGGTGAAAGTGCTGGCGGATTCCCTGCGGGATCAGGGAGAAGTCCCGGTAGAGCTGTATAAAGAATTTATGGAAGATATTGCGGAGGAGATCGACAGGGAGAATAAGATCATCAACGATCTTTTGGCGCTGGTAAAAATGGATAAGACCGCCTCCGACCTCAATATCAGCGTAGTGGATATCAATGAACTGACGGAGATCATTTTAAAAAGGCTGCGCCCCATTGCGCGAAAGAGGGATATCGAGGTCGTATTTGAGAGCATCAGACAGGTTACAGCCGAGATCGATGAAGTAAAGATGACGCTGATCATTACTAATTTAGTGGAAAACGCGATCAAATATAACAGAGAGCAGGGTTCTGTGAAAGTGGTGCTGGATGCGGATCATCAATTTTTTATCTTGCAGGTAAGCGATACGGGGATCGGTATTCCGGAAGAAGCGATGGAACATATTTATGAAAGATTTTATCGGGTAGATAAATCCCACTCCAGAGAGATCGGTGGGACTGGTCTGGGGCTCGCGATTACGAGGAGCGCGGTGCTCATGCATCGGGGATCGATCAAGCTGACCAGTGTGGAAGGGGAGGGGACGACCTTTGTCGTGAGGATACCTCTTAACTATATTGCGTCATAAAAGGAGACGGCGGAATTGAATAAACGTAAAACGGTATTTTTTTATATATTGACGATGTTTTTGCTTACGTCCTGTGCCGCTCCTGAAAAAAAGCAGGAGGGGGATTCCTATCAGGTATATTATGTCAACAAAGAACAGACCAAAGTCATTTACAACGACTATGTTACGCAGACAAAAGGAACAGAAAGCGTGCTTACGGAGCTGTTAGAACAGCTTGCACAGGTTCCTGAGAAGTTTGAGTATAATCCGCCATTGGCGGGAAAATTTGAACTGCTTGCATATTCTTTGGATAACGGGACGATCACCCTGTCTTTTGATGAGCATTATAAAGAACAGGACGCAATAGAAGAGGTGCTTACGAGGGCGGCCATCGTCCGGACTCTTGTTCAGATAGAGGGGATTGATTATGTAACGATGCAGGTGCGGGGAGAACCGATCATGGACAGTCTTGGCATTGCCGTAGGGGCAATGTCCAAGGATACCTTTATTGACAATGCGGGAAACGAGATCAATACCTATGAAAATGTGAAACTGCGGCTGTATTTTGCCAACGAGACGGGGGACAAGCTGATCGAAACGAACCGAAGGGGGTTTTACAGCAGTAACATCGCCATGGAAAAACTGGTGGTGGAGCAGTTGATCAAAGGCCCGAACGGGGAGGGCATTTATCCTACCGTCAACGCAAATACAAAGGTTATCAGTGTGAATGTAAAAGACGGGACGTGTTATGTAAATTTAGATGAGAACTTCTTAAAACAGGCGGCGGGAGTGAGCGCGGAAGTTACCATCTACTCGATTACCAATTCCCTGGTGGAACTGCCCAATATCAATAAAGTCCAGATATCGGTAAACGGGGATACGAACTATATGTTTTGTGAAAGTATCAGTCTGACGAATATATTCGAAAGAAATCTGGACATTGTCGGCAGTGTGGATTAGAGCGTGTTTATATTATGGGAGGAGGATCTATGCGAAGGCCATTGTGTACGGTATGCCTTGCCTTTGTCACTGCCGTCTTTCTGACCGTGTTTTTCTGTCCGCCCAAACAGACGGATTTCGGAGAGTACGAAGGAAAGACGGTGTGTTTGACAGGCAGGGTATATCAAAAGGAATATCGTAAAGCTGCGTTTGGCAGCGATCATTATGTAATCTATCTGGATCAGATCGCCGTTTCAGGCAAAACCTATTTCCCAATTGAGACTGCAGTTGAAAACAAAGGGTTTTCGGCTATTGATTTTGATTCTTCTATGACGGAGGCAGGGCATCAAAACAGAATACAAGGCGTTGTATGTTATATGGAAGAAGATGTGGAGACGCCTCTCGGAAGTACCGTGACCGTGACGGGAGAACTGCAGGAATTTATGTCCGCGTCTAATCCGGGAGAATTTGACAGCAAGGAATATTATAGGATTTTAAAGCTGGATTTTAAGTTGAAAGATGCCCGGCTGATCAGGAAGTCGGAAACGTATGACCGGTTTCATGAGCAATGCTATAAAATAAGGACGTTCTGTGCCGGAATATTGGGGGATTGTTTTGACGAGGAGGATGCGGGGGTCATGAAAGCGGTGCTTCTCGGGGATAAAAGCAGTCTGAGCGAGGAGCTGAAAGAATTATATAAAAGAAACGGGATCATGCATATCATGGCTATTTCGGGTCTTCATATCTCGTTTCTCGGAATGGGGATTTACCGGATCCTCCGGCGACTGCGGCTGCCTGCCGCTGCGGCAGGCGTTTTGTCCGTTGCGGTCATATGGAGCTACGGGAACATGACCGGAATGAGCGTATCGGCGAACCGGGCCGTTTTGATGTTCGGGATAAAGCTGTTAGCGGAGATGATAGGCAGGACCTATGATATGCTGACGGCCTTGTCCCTGTCGGCAGCGCTGCTTTTGGCGGAGCAGCCACTGTATGTAAGGCACAGCGGTTTTTTGCTTTCCTTTGGAGCCATTGTTGGGATTGGTATTGTCCTGCCCTTTTTGGAAGAAGTTTTTTGGTGTGAAATGCGGTGCAAGTCTTGGGAAGAAGGGAAAAAGAAGGCCGGGATCTATAAAAAGCGGATCCTCTTAGTAAGGGAACGTCTGCAAAAAGGTATTTTATCAGGGGCGGCCATATTTCTTGTCACATTTCCTATTCAGATCTATTACTACTATCAATATTCAGTCTATTCTGTTTTTTTAAATCTCTTTATCGTTCCGTTGATGACATTTGTTATGATAAGCGGTCTTTTGACCGTGTTTCTCGGGACGGTAAAAATATTGTTTTCCTTTACGGCGGCGGGCTCTTTACAGGGCATAGCGTCGGCAGCCGGCCATATGATTTTGAAATTTTATACTTTTTCCTGTGAAGGCGCGGAAACCCTGCCCGGAGCGGTATGGATCACCGGACGTCCGGAGGCCCTCAGGATAGCTTTCTACTATGGGATTTTATGTGCGGCGCTTTTATCGGGCCGGTTCGGGATTCAGTCATTGGGAAAAAAGGGGATTCGGATATTATACGTTATGATACTGATTCTCGGGACCGGACTGCTGGGCGCACGGACAGAAAGGGGACTGGAGATCACCTTTTTGGACGTGGGACAGGGGGACTGTATTTATATCAGGACCGACAGCGGCAGCAGATACTTGATAGACGGCGGCAGTACCGGTAAATCCCAAGTGGGTAAGTATCAGATTACGCCTTTTTTAAAAAGCAAAGGCGCAGGCAGTCTGGAAATGGTTTTTGTATCCCACGGTGATAAAGACCACTATTCAGGTATCGGGGAGCTGCTTGAAAATACCGCGGCGGACAGGATCCGGATCCGATGTCTCGTGTTGCCGCAGGAAGGATGTGAAATGCTGGAACAGCTTGCGCAAAAGCAGGGAATCCGCGTGGTACATATGCAGGCGGGGGATAAAATAACTTCCGGCATGATCCGGATGGCGTGTTTAAATCCCGTAAAAGAAACCGGAGACACAGAGGATAAAAATGGGCAGTCTCAGGTCCTGTATCTTACTTATAAAGAATTTTCCGCATTGTTCACGGGAGATATTACGGGAGAGAACGAGAAGAAGATGCAGGAAAGGCTGGAGGAGATCAGAGAGAACCGGCCGTTGACAGTTTTAAAAGTGTCCCATCACGGTTCTAAGTATTCTACGGACGAAGCCTTTTTACGGAAAACGGCTCCGGCTTTTTCCGTGATTTCCAGCGGCAAAAAAAACAGCTACGGACATCCTCATAAAGAACTGACGGACAGGCTGGAAGATTGCGGTACCAGAATCTTCCGGACGGCAGAGGGCGGCGCGGTCACGATATGGACGGACGGAAAAAGGGTGGAAGTGCAGAGTTTCCGGCAGCCGCAGGTCAGATGACGGTTTCTGCGGTTGGATCAGGACGACCGATAGGGAAGGAAGAGGAAGCAAACGATATACTTGACTGAAAGGAAAGAAGAGATTAAGATAGAAATCAGGTTGTCCGGGGAAACAGGTGGGAATCCTGTACGAGCCCGTCGCCGTAAGGCGCATAGATACCGCGTATCTTACCTAAAGCCACAAATTAGGGACAGGTCATTGGAGTTTTCTGAGAAGGCCGGTAAGCGGAGCGCCGAGTCGAAATATCCGGACGCCCCAATCCTCTTAGCAGTGACCGCGAGTGCCGGTTTACATGAGGAAATAAAATCAAAGGAGATTACAAGTATGAAAATGAAACACAGTGGAAAACGATTCCCAGTCATCTTTTGTATGGCGCTTATTGTGGCTATGGCGCTTACTGTATCGGGATGCAGCAAACAGGGAAAAGAGCAGGATAAAGGTTCGGTGCAAACGGACGCGCAGACGCTACAGACCGGGGAAGGACAGGACAAGGCGGACCAGACCGGCGGAAACGTGGTGGGCGAAGGCAGCAACGTATTTATGCTGACAGTTGTGGATAAGGACGGAACGGAATCACAGTTCGAAGTCCATACCGATAAGGAAACGGTAGGAGAGGCGCTGCTTGAAGCGGGGCTGATTGACGGCGAAGAAAGCGAATTTGGCCTTTATGTAAAGACGGTCAACGGGATTACGGCGGATTACGATGAAGACGGCGTTTATTGGGCGTTTTATGTGAACGGCGAATATGCGTCTTCCGGTGTGGATACTACGCCGATCACGGAAGGGGACAGTTACTCGTTTAAGGTGGAATAAAGGCAAGGAGGCAGATGTGAAGCTTACGATCAGGGAAACGGTGGTATTTGCAATGCTTGGAACGATGATGTATGCTTCGAAGATGATCATGGAGCTGCTGCCTAACGTACATCTGCTTGGCGTATTTACTATTGCATATACGGTCGTTTACAGAAAGAAAGCGTTGTATCCGATCTATGTTTATGTACTGCTGAACGGGATCTTTTCCGGATTTGCAGCATGGTGGATCCCGTATTTATATATATGGCTGGTTCTTTGGGGCGCCGTTATGCTGCTGCCGAAGAAAATGCCGGTCTTGATAAGGCCTGTTGTCTATATGGCGGTATGCGCGGCCCACGGTTTTTTATTCGGGACGTTATATGCGCCGGCACAAGCGCTTTTGTACGGACTGAGCCTGAAAGGCATGGTGGCCTGGATCATAGCGGGACTTCCGTGGGACGTCGTTCACGGGATAAGCAACTTTTTCTGCGGTTTTTTGATCGTACCGGTCGTTTCGGTGCTGCGGCTTGCAGAAAGAAATATGTGGAAGGAATGAAAAAGTATGCAGCGCATTAACGAGGATATTAAAAACAACAGATTCAGCCAGACGTACCTTCTGTTTGGAGAAGAGGCCTATTTGAGAAAGCAGTATAAGGATAAGCTGAAAGCGGCTTTATGCGCGGACGGGGATACGATGAACTATCATTATTTTGAAGGGAAAGCAGCCTCTGCCGGAGAGATCATCGATCTGGCGGAGACTATGCCCTTTCTGGCAGAACGCAGGGTGATCGTACTGGAGAATACCGGATTGTTTAAGCATGGCGGGGAGGCGTTGGCGGAGTATCTTGCTTCGCCTGCCCCTACGGCGTTTTTTGTTTTTGCGGAAACAGAGATAGATAAAAGGAGCAAACTTTATAAAACCGTACAGGGGAAGGGAATTGCGGTAGAATTTCCGGTTCAGGATGAAGCCATATTGAAAAAATGGATATTGGGCATGATCAGACGGGAAAATAAAAAGATATCCGGAAATGCGCTGAATGTTTTTTTGGAAAAAACGGGAACGGATATGGAAAATATCTGTAAGGAGCTGGAAAAGCTGTTTTGTTATTGTCTGGATAAGGATGCCATTACCGAAGCGGATATTGAAGCGGTCTGTACGAGAAAAGTGAGCAACCAGATCTTTGAAATGGTGAACGCCATTGCTGAAAAAAAACAGAGCAGGGCGCTCTTTCTGTATTACGACCTGCTGGCCCTCAGAGAGGCGCCGATGCGGATCCTGTTTTTGATCGGCAGGCAGTTTCATATCCTGTTTCTTGTAAAAGATATGAAAAAAAAGGGGTATGACAATAAGAGCATTGCTTCGAAAGCGGGAATACCGCCTTTCACGGTAGGGAAGTATGCGGCGCAGGCTTCTAAATTCAGAACGGTGCAGCTTCGTCTGGCAATGGAAGAATGCGCGGCGGCGGACGAGGCGGTAAAGACGGGACGCATGAACGACAAAATGAGCGTAGAACTGCTGATCGTAAAATACAGTTCGTAAAGCATGGGCCATAACATGCGGGCCGTAAAATAGGGCTTATCAAATATCATGCATAAGATAGGGCTTATAAAATATAATTCAAGAAATATGGATATTTATGGAAAGGATAGGGGCGTTGGGTATGAAAAGAAAAGTGATGACATTATTACTGGCATGTTCCATAGCAGTGTTTTCCATGACGGGATGCGGAAATGACGGCGGTAAGCAGGAAGAAAAGCAGCAGGTAAAAGAGCGTACAGAGGAAACGGAGCGGGACGGCATGACGGACAGGGATCAGGAGAGCGTACCGGAAACCGATAACGGACAGACTGCACAGGATGAGGCGGAAACGGCGGATAAGCAGCCGGAGGAAACCGAACAGGCAGCCGTCCGTGTAGGTTCTCTAAAAGGCCCTACGTCGATCGGTCTGTTAAAACTGATGAAGGATGCGGAGGAAGGAAATACGGCGGACGCTTATACCTTTACTATGGAGACCGCAGCCGACGCGCTGCTGCCGATGCTCATTCAGGGAAAGCTGGATATTGCCCTTATACCTGCCAATGTGGCGAGCGTACTCTATCATAAAACGGAGGGGGGAATCAAGGTCATAGATATCAACACTTTGGGAGTTCTTTACATGGTGTCGGCGGACGTTTCGCTTGACGGGATAGAAGCGTTGAAGGGAAAAACCGTCTATCTGACGGGAAAGGGAACGACGCCGGATTATGTGCTGCACTATATACTGGAGGAAAACGGTATTCGTGAAGGAGATATTACGTTGGAATATAAATCCGAGGCGGCTGAGGTTGCGGCGGCGCTTGCCGGTGAGCCGGAAAGTATAGGGCTTCTTCCCCAGCCTTTCGTTACGGCGGCATGCGTACAAAACGAGAATCTTCAGGCGATCTTTGATATGACCGAGGAATGGCGTAAGCTGCAGGGAGAGGGCGGGAGCCAGTTAGTTACCGGCGTGACTGTCGTAAGAAGCGCATTTTTAGAGGAAAATCAAGAGGCAGTGGACCGGTTTTTGAAGGCTCATAAAGCAAGCGCAGAGTTTGCCAATACGCAGGTTGAGGAAACGGCGGAATTGGCGGCGGAAAAGGGGATCATAGAAAAGGCTCCGATCGCGGTAAAAGCAATCCCTGAATGTAATATCACTTATATGGAGAAAGAAGAAATGCAGGCGGCTCTTTCGGGATATTTGGAAGTATTGATGGAACGGTCGCCGGAGAGTATCGGCGGAAAACTTCCCGAAGCAGATTTTTATTATTAAAGCAATTTTGATATGGTGTTTCGCAATTTTTAGTGATATGATAATAGTGTGAAATTAGAAATTTCACAATCCTGATTTGTATGCCTGCTGAAGCAGGCAGATGGGAGTTAGTGTGAAATTAGAAATTTCACAGTCCTGATTTGTATGCCTGCTGAAGCGGGCAGATGGAAGTTGGCAGATAAAGACGACGGATAAAAATATTTATAAAGAGAAAAACGTTTTCTGAAATAATAGCAAATCACCTTATTATTATATTAGTATGAAATGGAGAGTGTATGAGTACATATTACGAAGCATCTATCGCTCCGGTAGTGGAGGATCTGATTGGTAAAAGGCAGGCGAAGCGGTTTACGATAGTCAGACATTACAGTACGTTCGAGATCACAGAGTCTGATGCGGAAAGGATCAAGGAAAGCTATTCCGGACTGCATGTATGTTATGAGAATTTTAACGGTTATAAAATGATAGAAGCGTTTGCTCCGTTTTTATCTATGATAAAAATGTTATACGAGACTTACGAACGGGAGAAGACGCCGGAGCAGTTTATTTCGCAGTTCCCGATCTATCCCCTGCAGAGATCCGTTTTTGAGGCGATCCTTGTTAAGCCGGTATACAGACGGGTGGAAGAGATCCTGATGGATGAACTTGTCTACGAAAAAGAGCAGATGATAAAATCTATAGCGGCGGTGCTGACGGCGCTGTCTGAGAAGTATCCCATGTTCTTTGTCCTGAATAATCTGAATATGGCGTCTCAGTCTACGATTTCGCTGCTGCTTAGATTATTTGAGGAGGGCTGCGAAAATATATATGTTTACGGCGCCTTTAACGAGCTTTATGTACAACTGCCCCACATGGTGAACATATGGGAAAAATGGGTGGAAACCTTGGAGGATTATAACTGTATCGTGGACGGCGGCGTGGAAAGCCAGATCAAAACGGAAGAGGGCAGTTATTTTCATTTTACAAGGCGCGATATCGACGAATATCTGCAGAAACTGAGCAATATGTATTATCTGCTTGATTTTGAGCAGGCCCAGTATTATTTAGCGATCATTTACAGGAAGATAGAAGTAGAAAAGCTTTCCATCAACGAGGACAGGGCGTTTGAATTTTTCGCGCTGTATGCGCTGATCTCTTTATCTTCCGACGTACCTAACGCTTTGCTTTTGTGCGATAAGCTGCTGGCGCTACAGAAGAGAAACGATTCGACCGAAAGAAAGTTCATGTACCAGTATGTGCTGGGACAGACACAGATGTTCAACGGTAATTTAAAGGCGGCAAAGGAATGCGCCAATGCCTGCGCCGGGCTTGCGGATCAAGGGATGAGCGGTTTGAGCAGGTTTAAAGCCGAGCTTTTAAAGATCATGGTAAGAATGTCGGGCTGGCATAACATTTTCTTTTGTAAGACCAACACGGAGATCACAGACGGATTTATTGAACGGGCGATAGAATACGGTTATGAAAACCATTTGGCTTATACTTATATTTTTGCCTTTGACAATGATGTGGACCTTTTCAGGGGAGAAGGGGAGATCGGGGAAAATCTGACCTATTTTAAAAAGGGGATCGAGATTGCAAAGAAGCTGGGCAATGAAAACCTTCTGATGATCGCCTATCGGAAAAATATCATGCTTTCTTCTTCCCACGGCATATTTCAGGTAACGAACCATTATTACTATAAATCGATGGAGATCGTCGGGGACAGCGATCCGTTAAAGCTGGCGGATATCTACAATGGTCTCGGATACAGCAGCTGCGCTGCGGGACAGTATGAAGAGGCGAATAATTATTACAATAAAGCGATCGTGATCTATTACCGCCTCAATATGGTGAATTATGTGGGCGAGACATTGTATAATATGGCAATGAACTGTATCCTTGCGGGAGAAAATGAGGCGGCGTACAATTATCTGCTGACTTGTATGAAGATCATCAATATCCTGCATTTAAACGATCTGCGGGTCTGCAATATTTCCAAGATCTTCGGCCTTTTGGCTCTTAGCAGCTACAGGGTCGGCATGGAGTATAATACAAGGATCTATTTGGATAACAGCAAACAGTTTTTGGGACATATTTTGAAGAGGAACGGTCAGGAGGAGATACAAAGTCTGGATCTGTCCTATACGGCCTGCGACGACGATATTTTTCTCTATTATTATGTCAGCGCATTGGTGGAAATGAATAAAAATAATCTGGGGCAGGCGCTCATTTTTATGGAGAATGCCAGAGGGTATATGGAACGTTCCGTGGGCAACCAGTTTTTCAGTTTGGTCCAGTATGAAATTTCCATGGCGGGGCTTTTAAAACGGCTGGGCAGGGAAAAAGAGGCGGAGGAAGAATTAGAAAAAGCGCTCCGGTATGTGGAGCGGTGTCAGGTCGCGGAAAAGCGGGAAATGGTAGAAGCCGCCTGCCGCGGCGAAGCATATGAACAGCAGCACAAATCGGTAGCGGAGCTTTCGGACGTCACCCTGCTTGAAATACAGACGGCGACGAAGCAGGCGGGAATCGCCAAAAACTATGAAGCCCTTCAAAAGAAGATGGAGTTTATTTCCGTATGGCAGAAGATCATTGATATTTCGGGCAAAAGTTTTTCTTATCTTGTGGAAAACGCTTTGAACACGGTGATGTCAAACTTTAGTATCGACGAGATGGTCTATATCCGTTATCAGGAGGGAAGGCCCCAGATCATATTCGATACGAAACAGGTGATCCTGAGCGACAGAGACATTCAGGAGATCACGGAGTATTTTTCGGATCATCGCTCCGGTTTTGTGACCTCAAAGCTTCGGAAGAACCATGGGGAATACAACAGGATCATTTCGATCTTCGGGACGACGCAGGTCTGCTCTATGGTAGGTCTTCCGTATTATATCAACGAAGAGCTTAACAGCGTATTTATCATGTATATCCTTATGAAGGATAACTGGAACGCGCCGGTCACAAAGTTTATGCTGGACGAAAGCGATATGGAGTTTTTCAATCTGGCGCTTTTACAGCTCCAGAATGCGATCGAAAAACTGGAAAGCGAAGAGCAGATCAGGAATATCAATAGCAGGCTGGAAAAGTCCGCTATTACGGATTATCTGACCGGACTGAATAACAGGGACGGTTTTTACCAGAATATCAAGGAATGGGTAGAGAGTAAGATAACCAGAGACATTACGTTCCTGTATATCGATCTGGATAATTTCAAATATTATAACGATACGTTCGGCCATGCTGCCGGCGACCGTATTCTGCAGGAAGTGGCTGAGATCCTGCGAAGCGGGGCGAAAGACAGGGGATTTGTGACAAGATACGGGGGAGACGAATTTCTGATCAGCCTGTCTTATGTGGATAAAGAGCGGGCCATGGCGCTTGGCAGGGGAATACTTGAAACGATCAAAGCAAAACGGGGATTTGTGGAGATCATTTCGGAGATGTCCGGTAAAGAAGTTTGTATTCCAAAGGAAAAAGAATTGTCCTGTTCGATCGGAATCGCGGCGGTTACTGATATTACGGACGAGGAGAAAATCACATTGGCGATCCAGAAAGCGGACGCCGTACTTTATACGATCAAGCATTCTACTAAGGGAGATGTGAAATATTCCGATTAGGCGACAAAGACAGAAGAGAAGAAATTTTTAACGCAGACAGGTAAGGAGAATCACAGATGCGGAGCAGGAGGAAAAGGGCCGGAGGGCAGCGGTATTCAAAAGGCGGAGCTTTGTCCGGGAAAAAGGCCGGAGCGGATCAATTTGATAAAAGGATCAAAGCGGCGGTCAGCATTGTTTTCTGGCTGGTAGTTTGGCAGGTCCTGACCCTTTTCCTCCATAATTCCATCCTGCTTTCAGGGCCTTTAGAGGTGTTGGGTTATTTGAAACATCATATCCTCACGGTTTCTTTTTGGAAAACCGTGGGGAATTCTTTTTTTCATGTTTTCTCCGGATTTTTTCTGGCTTTTCTTACCGGGCTCTTTTTGGGGTGTCTTTCAGCGGGACATCGGTTTTTAGAGACTTTACTGTCTCCCTTCCTGCAGTTTGTAAAAGCAGTTCCGGTGGCGTCCTTCGTCGTGCTTTTACTGATTTTTATGGGATCTAAAAGACTGTCCACGGCAGTGGCTTTTCTTATGGCGCTTCCGATCGTTTATCAGAATGTGCTGGAAGGGATCAGGAATACGGATACCGCCCTTTTGGAGATGGCGGAAGTATACCGGATGTCTTTGCATGACCGGGCCTTTTTTATTTACCGTCCGTCGCTCATGCCGTTTTTGGTAAGCGGATCCAAAGTGGCTTTGGGAATGAGTTTTAAAGCGGGCGTTGCGGCGGAAGTGATTGGTACGCCGGATTTTTCCATCGGGGAACGGATCTATATGTCTAAGATCTATCTGGATACGGCGGGACTGTTTGCGTGGACTTTTGTGGTGATCCTTTTAAGCTTCGGTTTTGAAAGATTGTTCTTAAAGCTTCTTACGCTGTTTAGCGAATGGAAGGCCGGAACCCGTCCGGCAAAGACTGCTGTCAGGAAAGAGACAGAGGAGGATGTTACGGGGGATATTATAGTAGAAGGGCTGAAAAAGTACTATGGAAGGAAAGAAGTGTTTGCCCGGCTGTCACAAAGGTTTCAGGAAGGAGGGGTTTATGCGGTTATGGGAGATTCGGGTTGCGGAAAGACTACGCTGTTCCGTATTCTTTCAGGGCTGGATGAGCCTGACGGAGGAAGGCTGGTCCTTTCGAAAGGCAGATGCGGCATGGTTTTTCAGGAAGACAGGCTTTGCTTAAACGAAACGCCGGTGGGGAACGTCCGCATGGCGGCAGGAGGAAGGACAGAAGAGGAAATAGAGGCATGCCTTTCGGAGATTCTTCCCAAAGAATGTTTGCGGCAAAAGACGCAGACGTTGAGCGGCGGCATGAAAAGAAGGACGGCGGTCGCAAGGGCGGTTCTTTGCGAAAGCGAATGGCTTTTGCTGGACGAGCCGTTTACGGGACTGGACGAAGAAACGAAAAAAAAGACAGCCGGTTTTATCCGGAAATACCGAAACGGCAGGACGATTATCTTTTCTACCCACAGTAAAGAAGAAGCGGGGATGCTTTCGGCTGCAATCGTACCTTTTGGGGCAAAAGTTATATGAAAGTTATTTTTGTACCGTAGACAATTTATTTTTGTTGTGTTATAATCGTAAAATGACTGTGAGTATGGATAATTTTATATGACAGATATCCGATTCAGATAAATAGGTTTCACAGAAGGCGATTAAGGAGGAAGAGGAACATGAGTTTACAACTGGAAAGATTAGAAAATAATATGGCGAGACTGACCATTGAGGTTCCGGCGGAAGAATTAGAGGGCGCAATCGAAAAGGCATATCAGAAAAATAAGAACAAGATCAGTATCCCGGGGTTCAGAAAGGGGAAAGTTCCGCGCAAAATGATAGAGAAGATGTACGGAAAAGAAGTATTTTATGAAGATGCGGCCAATGAACTGATCCCTTCCGCTTACGAGAAAGCACTGGACGAATGTGAAGAAGAGATCGTTTCTTCCCCTAAGATCGAAGTAACCCAGATCGAAGCAGGAAAGCCTTTTATCTTTACGGCGGAAGCGGCGTTAAAACCGGAAGTAAAACTCGGAAAATACAAAGGCGTCAAGATCGATAAGATAGAAACGGAAACGACGGACGAAGAAGTAGAAGCGGCGCTGAATAAAGAAAGAGAGAACAATGCAAGAACGATTTCCGTAGAAGACCGTGCGGTAAAAGATAAAGATATGACGGTGATCGACTTTGAAGGTTTTGTGGACGGCGTGGCATTCGAAGGCGGAAAAGGCGAGAACTATCCGCTTACCATCGGTTCGGGCGCGTTCATTCCGGGATTTGAAGAGCAGCTTATAGGTGCGGAGATCGGAAAAGAGACGGAAGTGAACGTAACTTTCCCGGAGGATTATCATGCGGAAGACCTGAAAGGAAAGGCGGCCGTATTTAAATGTACGGTAAAAGAGATCAAAGAAAAGGAACTTCCTGAATTAGACGACGAGTTTGCAAGCGAAGTTTCCGAATTTGATACGTTGGCCGAATACAAAGAGGAGCTGAAGAAGAAACTTTCCGAAAGAAAAGAATCGGAAGCAAGAAATAAGAAAGAGGACGCGGTGATCGAAGCTATCGTTACGGATTCGGAAATGGAAATCCCGGAGGCGATGCTGGAGACGCAGACGAGACAGATGGCAGACGAGTTTGCGGGAAGATTACGGATGCAGGGGCTTTCCGTAGAGCAGTATTTCCAGTTTACCGGTTTAAACGAGCAGTTGATGTTTGAGCAGATCAAACCGCAGGCGCTAAAGAGGATCCAGTCCAGACTGGTGCTGGAGGCAGTTGCCGAAGCGGAAAAATTCGAAGTGACCGACGAAGACTTAGAGAAAGAATATGCGAGAATGGGCGAGATCTACCAGATGGAGGTAGAAAAGGTCAAAGAGATGCTGGGTGATAGCCATGTGGAGCAGATCAAAAAAGATATCGCGATCCAAAAGGCGGTAGACTTTGTAGTGGAGAATGCCAAAGAAGGAAAAACCGCTGCAAAATCGGCAAAAGCGAAAAAAGAGGATCAGGCAGAATAGAGACGAAAATTCCGAAATCTAAAAAAGGAATTAAAAAAGTCTTAATTCCTTTTCCAATTTATTGCAAAAGAATCCGGCATAGGATAACATAAGGAAAATATATATTAGGTATCATATGTAATTTTATATGATACCTAAGGCTGTTTTTAGAATGGAGGATGGAAAATGAGTTTAGTACCTTACGTCATTGAACAAACAAGCAGAGGAGAGCGCTCCTATGATATTTATTCAAGACTGTTAAAAGAAAGGATCATATTTTTAGGAGAAGAAGTAAATGACACAACGGCAAGCCTTGTAGTGGCGCAGCTTCTGTTTTTGGAAGCGGAAGACCCGGAGAAGGATATCCATTTATATATCAACAGTCCGGGCGGTTCCGTAACGGCGGGTATGGCGATTTACGATACGATGCAGTTTGTGAAATGTGACGTATCTACCAACTGTATCGGCATGGCGGCAAGTATGGGTGCTTTTTTACTTGCAGGCGGAGCGAAAGGCAAACGGTATGCGCTTCCCAATGCGGAGATCATGATCCATCAGCCTCTTGGCGGCGCGCAGGGACAGGCAACCGAGATCGAGATCGCAGCAAAGCATATTTTGCAGACAAAGCAGAAGTTAAACCGTATTTTAGCCGAAAACTGTGGGAAAGATATAGATGTGGTATCTGCGGATACAGAAAGAGATAACTGGAAGACTGCGGAAGAAGCCAAAGAATACGGGCTTATCGATCATATTTTTACAACCCACGGCGAAGCGGAAAAGGGGATAAAGAAATCCTAAGGGATAGGATGGATCCGTAACGGGAAAGAAACGCGGACAAGGAAATCATCACGAGGTATAGATGTAAAGTGGAGAGGAAAAGAGATGGCGGGGAAAAATTCCGACGATAAAATAAGATGTTCATTTTGTAATAAGACTCAGGGGCAGGTAAGAAAACTGATCGCAGGACCTGCGGGGATTTTTATTTGCGACGAGTGCGTAGATATCTGCGCCGATATTATTGAAGAAGAGTACGAAGAGGAACCGGTCAGGGAAGAACTGGATATCAATCTTTTAAAACCGGTGGAGATCAAGGAATTTCTTGACGAGTATGTGATCGGACAGGAAACGGCAAAGAAGGTTTTGGCGGTTTCCGTATATAATCATTATAAACGGGTCATGGCGGAAAAGGACATTGATGACGTAGAACTTCAAAAGAGTAATATCATCATGGTCGGGCCTACCGGTTCAGGAAAAACATTTCTTGCCCAAACGCTTGCGAAGATCATTAACGTACCTTTTGCGATCGCGGATGCGACTACATTGACAGAGGCGGGGTATGTGGGAGAGGATGTGGAAAATATCCTTTTAAAGCTGATCCAATCTGCCGATTACGACGTGGAACGGGCGCAGTTCGGCATCGTTTATATTGACGAGATCGACAAGATCACAAAGAAAAGCGAGAATGTTTCCATCACAAGAGACGTATCCGGAGAGGGCGTGCAGCAGGCGCTCTTAAAGATTATAGAGGGGACGGTTGCCAGCGTGCCGCCGCAGGGCGGAAGAAAACATCCCCATCAGGAGCTGATTCAGATCGATACCTCCAATATTTTGTTTATATGCGGAGGCGCTTTCGACGGTCTGGAAAAGATCGTGGAAACCCGTCTGGACCGTAAATCCATTGGATTTAATGCGGAAGTTGCCGATAAGTCCACGAAAGAGATCAGTGAACTTCTGAGCGAGGTGACGCCTCAGGATCTGGTGAAATTCGGCCTGATTCCGGAGTTTGTAGGGCGCGTGCCGATCACCGTTACTTTAGAAGCGCTTGATAAAAAGGCGCTTGTGCGTATTTTGAAAGAACCTAAAAACGCTTTGGTCAAACAATATCAAAAACTGTTTGGCTTTGACGATGTAAATCTGCTGTTTGATGAAGATGCGATCGAAGCCATTGCGGATAAAGCTTTTGAAAGAAAGACCGGCGCAAGAGGATTGAGATCTATTATGGAAAGCGTCATGATGGATGTGATGTACCGCATTCCTTCGGACGATACAATTGAAAGCTGTATGATTACCAAGCAGGCGGTGGAAGGAACCAGTGAACCGCTGCTGATACACCGCGAGGTAATGAGAAAAGTAAAATGATTTTCGAAACGCCGCCCATTTCAGGCGGCGTTTCCTGAAATTAGCTTTCAATTTTTATACCTGACATTCGCAGGCGGAGCAAGAACGGGGAGTGAAATGGAGGAACAGATGAGTATAGAAGAACAGAACGAGGAATTAAATAAAACGGTCATTTTACCGTCGGTTGCCCTAAGGGGACTTACGATCCTGCCGGATATGATCATACATTTTGATTTAAGCCGTCCCAAATCCATTTTGGCGGTAGAGAAAGCGATGATGGGCGACCAGAGATTGTTTTTGGTGGCGCAGAAAAATCCCGACGAGAAGGAACCCGGGTTTTCCTCCGTTTTTACGGTAGGAACGGTGGCCGTTGTAAAGCAGGTCACAAAACTTCCGAACGGGATCGTCCGCGTACTTGTGGAAGGGACGGGACGCGGAAGGCTGCTTTGCTTTTCGGAAGAGGAGGAAGAGTTTTTCCTTGGAACGATCGAGTTTATAGGGACGGATAACGATCTGGATATGAATGAAGAAGAGGCGATGCTGCGCCGGCTGAAAGAACTTTTTGAAAATTACAGCGTGTACTACCCTAAGGTGGGTAAGACGATGCAGAGGCATTTTTCCGATGTACCGGATCTGGAGACATGTATCAATCAGCTTGCTTCCAACCTGCCTTTTTCTTATGAAGAGAAACAGCAGGTGCTGGAAGTGGACAGTCTGAAAGAGCGCTTTGAGACTATCGCTTTGATCCTCAGTAACGAGATTGAAATTGCGAAGGTAAAGAAAGAAGTAACCGAAAAGATAAGGGGGCGGGTGGATAAACACCAAAAGGAATATCTGCTCCGGGAGCAGCTCGGGTATATCAGACAGGAGCTGGGAGAGGACGACGAACTTTCGGAGGCGGAACAGTATGAGGCGGAGTTAGAAGCCTTAGAAGCATCGGATGAGGTCAAAGAAAAGATCGCGCGGGAGATCGCACGGTTTAAAAATCTTTCCGTGAGCAGTTCGGAAAGCGCCGTGGAACGCGGTTATATTGAAACTATGTTGGAACTTCCGTGGGACAAGGCTTCGGAAGATAATGCAGATATCGCTCATGCGGAACATATATTGGAGAACCAGCATTACGGATTGGAGCAGGTGAAAAAACGTATTTTGGAATTTCTTGCGGTCCGCACGCTCAGCAAAAAAGGAGACAGCCCAATCATCTGTCTGGTGGGGCCGCCTGGAACGGGAAAGACTTCGATTGCGAAAAGCGTTGCGGAAGCATTGGATAAAAAATATGTGCGGATCTGTCTTGGAGGCGTCAGGGATGAAGCGGAGATCCGGGGACACAGAAAAACTTATGTGGGAGCGATGCCGGGAAGGATCGTTGCGGGACTGAAGCAGGCAGGGGTCAAAAACCCGCTTATGCTTTTGGATGAAATAGATAAAGTCAGCAGCGATTACAAAGGGGATACTTCCGCCGCCCTGTTGGAAGTTTTGGACAGCGAGCAGAATAACCGCTTCAGGGATCATTATGTAGAAGTGCCTATCGATTTGTCGGAAGTTCTTTTTATCGCTACGGCAAATTCCACTTCTACGATCCCGGGGCCGCTTTTGGACCGTATGGAGATCATTGAGGTCACGAGTTATACGGCGAACGAAAAATTTCATATTGCGAAAAAGTATCTGGTAAAAAAACAGTTGGAAAAAAACGGGCTGACGAAAAAGCAGCTTTCCATCAGCGACGGCGCGATCAAGAACATGATCCAGTATTATACGAGGGAGGCCGGGGTCAGAGGCTTGGAACGCAAGATCGGCGAGATCTGCAGGAAAGCGGCTTGGGAGATCGTAAAGGAGAAAAATATGGAGAAAGAGATCCGTATCTCCGGCAGCAGTCTTTCCAAGTATCTTGGGAAGGAAAAGTACTCTTTGAATAAGGCAAATACGGCGGACGAAGTAGGGATCGTGAGAGGGCTTGCGTGGACGAGCGTAGGCGGGGACACCCTGCAGATCGAGGTCAATGTGATGCCCGGAAAAGGTGAAGTGGAATTGACCGGACAGATGGGAGACGTGATGAAGGAATCGGCAATGACGGGGATGAGCTATGTCCGTTCTGTCAGCAAAGAATATAAACTGAAGGCGGAAGTCTTTAAAGAAAATGATTTTCATATCCATATACCGGAGGGGGCGGTTCCGAAGGACGGCCCCAGCGCGGGGATCACGATGGCTACCGCGCTGCTTTCCGCAGTAACCCAGATTCCGGTCCGGGCGGACGTGGCAATGACCGGAGAGATCACGCTCAGAGGCAGGGTGCTGCCTATCGGCGGTTTAAAAGAGAAGATGCTGGCAGCCAAAACGGCAGGCATCAAATGTGTGCTTGTGCCGAAAGAAAATGAAAAAGACGTAAACGAGATCGCGAAAGAGATTAAATCCGGCATGGATATTGTTTTTGTGGAAAATATGAAAGACGTCTTGTCGCACGCTTTTGTTAAGACACCGAAAAAGGGCGTTTCCCGATCCTGACCGGAAGGCAGGATGCGGGATGAAGCAAAAGCCGCCCCTTCAGAGGGCGGAAGGAACTGGAGGATAAGGACAAGAGAAGAGGGGGTATCAGCATGGTAATCAAAAGTGTCAATTTAGAAACGGTATGCGGGATCACAAGCACGATCCCCGATAACGGGTATATTGAGATCGCTTTTTCAGGAAAGAGCAACGTAGGGAAATCCTCTCTGATCAACGCGCTCATGAACAGGAAGTCCCTTGCGAGGACAAGCGCCCAGCCGGGAAAGACCCAGACGATCAATTTTTATAATATCAACGAAGAACTTTATTTTGTGGATCTGCCAGGGTACGGATATGCTAAGGTCAGCGCTGCGGAAAAGCAAAAATGGGGTAAGATGATCGAAAATTATCTTCACAAATCGAAAATGCTCAGAGCCGTTTTTCTGCTGATTGATATCCGGCACGAACCGTCGGCCAACGACAGGGATATGTACGAATGGATCTTATATCAGGGTTATAAGCCTATTATTATAGCGACAAAATTAGATAAAATCAACCGCAGTCAGGTACCGAAGCACATAAAAATGCTGAAAACGGGACTGCAGGTGGAAAAAGATACGGTAGTGATCCCTTTTTCGGCACAGACAAAGCAGGGAAGAGAAGAAATCTATGAATTGATCGACGGATTGTTGGAACAGGTCCATATGGGAGATGAGACGGATATCCGGAGGGACGGGGAATAGGAAAAGAGGCGGATAACATATGGGGAAGTCGAGAAAGAAGTATTTAAAGGTATTTTTAAACTTAGGGATCGCCGTAGGGATCCTGTTGCTGGTAGTGTTTCTTTTGCCGAAAGTACTGGTGTTTTTTTCACCTTTTTTGGTAGGATATATCATTGCCCTGATTGCAGGCCCGCTTGTTAAATTTTTTGAAGAGAAAATGAAAGTGCGCAGAAAAGCGGGAACGGTCTTTGTCATTATCTCGGTGCTGGCTATCGTAATCGCTTGCGTCTATTTTATAGGGGCGAAGCTTGTGGAGCAGGTGATAGGGCTTACGACGGCGCTGCCGGATATGTGGAACGGTATGGAGGCGGACTTAAAGCAGATCGGCGCTAATATGGAAGTATTTTTTAAACGGCTGCCTATGGATATGCAGGAAACGTTGAACGGTATCGTTTCCCAGATGGACCGCCTGATCGCGGAGGTGCTCAGCAGTATCAGTACGCCTACGATCTCCGCGGTAGGCAGTTTTGCCAAGCAGCTTCCCAATATGATCATAGCCGTGATCATGTGCCTTCTGTCGGCTTATTTTTTCATATCCGAGAAAGATTATATGAATCATTTTGTAAGAAAATATATGCCGGAATCGATCTTAAACAGGTGGGATCTGCTAAAACGGTCGTTAAAGCGGGCGGTCGGAGGATATTTTAAGGCACAGTTTAAGATTGAGATCTTTGTATATATGGAACTTTTGATCGGCCTGTCCATTCTCGGCATCGATTATGCAATATTGATCGCGCTGGGGATTGCGGCGCTGGATTTCCTGCCTTTTTTTGGTACGGGAGCGGTCATGGTGCCTTGGGCTGTCATCAAATTTCTAAGTTCCGATTATAAAATGACGATCGGCCTTTTGATCATCTGGGGAGGAGGACAGCTTTTGAGGCAGGTCATCCAGCCCAAGATCGTAGGCGACTCCATTGGCGTGCCTCCCATCCCGACTTTGTTTTTGCTCTATATCGGTTACAGGGTAGGTGGTGTGATCGGCATGATTCTGGCAGTGCCGATCGGAATCATTTTACAGAATATGAACGAGGAAGGGCTGTTTGATACGACAAAGAACAGCGTCAGAATCCTTATCGCGGGAATGAACAATTTCAGGAAATTGGAGGATGAGGACCTGAAAGGGATCGTTTTAAAAGAAAAAGAGCAGAAGACCGAAAAATAAAGCGGTCTTTTGACGGAGGACAAGCATAATTGTACAATTATAAAATTATACTACAATATGAGGGAACCCGATATCAGGGGTGGCAGAGGCAGGACAGTACGGAAAATACGATTCAGGGGAAATTAGAAGCGCTGCTTACGAAAATGTGCGGGGAACTGGTAGAGATTCAGGCTTCGGGAAGAACGGACGCGGGAGTCCATGCACTAGGGCAGACTGCGAATTTTCACTGTAATACGGAAATGGAATGCGAAGAGATCTTGGAGTATATGAACCGGTATCTGCCGGAGGATATCGGCGTCGTCAACGTGGAAAAAGCGCCGGAGAGATTTCACAGCAGACTTCATGCAAAAGGGAAGACCTATCGTTACCGGGTGATGACAGGGAATGTTCCGCATGTATTTGAGAGAAGATATGTCTATGAACATCCGGGGGATCTGGATCTGGAGGCTATGCGCAAGGCTGCGGAAAGGCTGTGCGGCGTCCATGATTTTAAAGCGTTTACTTCCGCAAAAAGAGGAAAGAAATCAACGGTACGGACGATAAGTTCCATTCTTATAGAGCAGAATAAGGAGGAATTTGTATTTACTTTTACAGGGAACGGTTTTTTGTATCATATGGTGCGTATTTTGGCGGGCACGCTGATCGAGGCGGGCGAGGGAAAACGCACTCCCGAAGAGATCGGGGCGGTTTTGAAATCGGGGCAGAGGGAAAGGGCCGGCGCATTGGTGCCTGCGAAAGGGCTTACTTTGGTTGCAGTCTACTATGATTAACGGATGACTGAAAAGCTTGGAAAGGGAAAAGATCATAACTATGAAGCTTACCGACAAACGTAAACGTCAAATACTGTTTGCGGTTTATATCTTATTTGTACTAAAGGTAATCATTTTTAAATATCCCTACGAACAGCTTCGCGGCATTGTGGACACATGGAGCCGGGAGGTAATACTGGAAGGGCTGGACAGTGCAAATTTTACATTGTTTCGGACGATCAAAATGTATATCGATTATGCGGACCGGCTGAACAGTTTTGAAAATCTTGCCGGAAATGTGGTGGTTTTTATGCCTTACGGCGTATTTTTGCCGTGGATATGGAGACGTTTCCGGAATTTTGCGGATACGCTGCTTGCGGCGTTCTTATTTTCGGTGTCGATAGAAGTCTTCCAGTTGTTCAGCGCTTTCGGCGCTTTTGATGTGGACGACGTATTGCTGAACTGCATGGGCAGCGTCGCGGGATATCTGGTATTTATGGCAGGGGAGAAATTAGGGTTTTGGATTACGAAAGAAAAGGAGAATATGGAAAAATAAAAATCTGTCGGCAGGGGCAGATTTTTTTATTCATTGGTCGGGGAGAAAAATCTTAATAAAATTTAAGAAAATTTTTGCAGTATTTTTGCAGGGTAAGGGATCTTATATATATACGACTAACAACGATGACACAGGGGCATCCTGATTGATATGTCTGCAGGGCGGCATATGGGAGTGAACATGACAAAAGAATACATGCAGGAACGAATCGACCTGTATTCGGATATGCTTTATAAGATCGCATATTTACAGCTTAAAAACAGCGAAGATGCAAAGGATATCGTACAGGAAGTATTTTATCAATATATCAAGAGTGAAAAAGAATTTGAAAGCGGCGAACACGAAAAAGCGTGGATGATCAAGGTTACGCTGAACCAATGTAAAAAACTATGGCGATCCGCATGGTTCAGACATACGGAGGGCCTCCCGAAACAGGATCTCCCTTCCGAGAACAGGCTGGAGGCAGAGGTCATAGAAAAAGAAAGGCGGCGAGATTTGGCAAAAGAAGTGTGGAGACTGCCGCGGAAATACAGGGAAGTCATTCACTTGTTCTATTTTGAGGAGATGTCCGTAAAGGAAATATGTGAGGCGACGGGAAGGAGGACTTCCACGGTCACTTCCCAGCTTACAAGAGGGCGGGAACTGCTGAAAAAGAGACTGAAGGAGGAATATCGGTATGAATGATTTTAAAACTACATATCGGGATGCCGTGTCGGGTATTGAAACTGTTCATATCGACGTCGATTCCGTGCTGGATGAGGCAAGGCGTAAGCGTCTCAGGGCGCACCGCAGCAGGCAGAAACTGATAACAATGGCGGTCATGGGCGGGATTTTATGTATCTGCACCTTCGGTACCGTACAGGCGGCAGACTATATTAAAACGGTCATCAAGGTAAATGCATACGGATTTGAGTCCGCAGATATGGTCACCATATCGAGGAGTGAAAAAGGCGTGGCAGGACAGGGGGAGGAAGGGATCGCGCCGGCAGGGGGACTGACGGAAGAAGAAGCGGCAGCGTTGGAAGAAACGAAAAAGATGGCAGACGACGAACTGGTGATTGAGGCATTGGAAGATACGACGCAGGAGTATGATTCCGTCGAGGCGTTCAGAAAAGAGAACCCCGCTCTCTTTGTGCTGCCGGATCTGGAAGGATTGGGATACGGGGTAGATTCGGAGAAGATCTGGGTGAACGGCAATTTTATTTCCGCCCAGTTAAGCGGTAAAGACAAGTATATTTTCTTTGACCGGATGGATTATTCCGACGCGAAAGAAGGACATGCCAGCAGTACCGTATATGCAGGGGGTGTGTACAACGAACGGAAGTTTACGACGGAGTCGGGGTACGAATATATTTTGGTGGATTCCAAGGAAGAAGCGCAGTCAGATGAGGTTGTGATACACGCGGCCATATCGGTGGGATACTATGAACTGTATGCGGATTTTTACGGTTATGAGGAAAGCGAGGTAATGCAGATTTTGGAAAGTATGGATCTGTCGGTATATGAACCGGGTGCAGAGTAAAAGGGAAGTCAGGGTGGAAAGAAGTTCTAAGTTTCATCCTGATTTGAGTCGCGGCAGAGCAACGGCATGGAGGTTAGTATGAAAGAAATTTTAATTTACACGAAAGCGGCAGCAGAAATGGAAATGTTGATGTTGTTTTTGGAAGGAGAAGGGTGTTTTGCGGATCAGGTAAAGGAAGAACGGGAAGTCATAAGACGGCTTTCGGATAATGTGTTCCATGCGCTTTTGATCGACGGCAGGGCAAAGGAAGGAGAGTGTTTTAAGCTGATCAGGGAGATCAGGAAAAGCAGCACGATCCCGATCCTCGTTATTTCGTCAAGAAACACGGAACAGATCATAGTAGAGGCGTTAAACGCGGGGGCGGACGACGTTGTGGCGTATCCTCTTCACATACAGGAGGTCGCGGCCAGAATACGTTCGCAGATCCGCCGCTATACGCAGCTTACGAATCTGTGTGAGAATATCAATCACATCTACAGAGTCAGGGAGCTTGTCGTTGACGACGTTAGGAGGAAAGTAACGGTAGGAGGCAAAGAAGTGCGTCTTACTCCGATAGAATATAAAATATTGAAACTGCTCGTGCAGGATAAGGGGAAAGTATTCAGTATCGATCAGATCTATGAAAATATTTGGAATATGCAGGCAATCGGAGTGGACAACACCATAGCGGTGCATATCAGGCACATCAGGGAAAAAATAGAGGAAAATCCCAGAGAACCGGAATATTTAAAAGTAGTTTGGGGAACCGGATATAAAGTAGGATAATGGGATAGCCTTTTCTTTTCGATTGGGGTATAATAGAGGAAAAGCAGATATTTTCAATCGGCAGCCATATCGTCTTTGCAGGAGGGAAGGAGGCAGGCTGCGGAAAAGAAAAGGAGAAACGGAGTAATGGAAAACTTTCTAAAAAAGGTAAAAGCAAATTATATGGTGAGCGCCGCTTTATTGGCTCTTTTCGGTCTGGTTCTGCTCATATGGCCCAAGACTTCTACTACGGTGATCTGCATTGCTTTAGGGTGTGTGCTGATCGTCAGCGGTGTGATACGGCTTACGGTATTTTTTTTGAACCGTGACGACAGTTTGTATTCCACTATGAATCTTTTATCGGGTATCGTGCTTTTGGCCGTAGGGGTGTGGATCGTCGTAAAGCCGGAAACCATTATAGTCATGGTACCGGTCGTGATAGGGATCATTGTGATCTTTCATAGCTTTCATGATTTTGGGCAGGCTGCTGCGCTCTACAAAGCGGGATATGAGAAATGGTGGGTCGCCCTGCTGCTTGGGCTGATCACGGCGGGATTGGGGATCCTGCTGGTGGTGAATCCTTTTGAAGCGGTGGAGACGATAGTACGGGTGATCGGGATCTGCCTGATTTACGACGGCGTTTCGGACATGTGGATTGTATCCAGAGTGGCCAGAACCGTAAAGCAGGCAAGGCAGGAATTGGCGGCATTGGATGCGGATTATGTGGAAACGGATAAAAAATGATGAAAAGCGCTCTTTATAATCTAGTACTTTAGTCCGATATATATAATACAAAGAAACCTGTTGAAATAAACATCAGGGGAGGGATCGACGCATACGGACAAGAAAGCAGTTATAAGGTTCAATCGGTAGTATTTATACCGAAGCTGAAGGATGCCACAGCTCAAAAAAGGCATGCAACCGAACAAAAGAGTATGGGAACGTCAGCATTTGGGCAGATTTTCAGAGAAGCATGTGAGAACAGGAAAGAAGAAGTAAAGCAGCCTCAGGTAACCAGGTGCTACACATGCGGATATACGAAAAAGGCACAGCCGTTTATCTATCAGGTAGAATCGAGAGAATACTGCTGAGGGTGACGTATCCGGGAAAAACGGAGCAGAGAAAGCGGAAAGCGGTCTGCTCCGTTTTCCTGTTCCATGAAGTTGCACTTGCAAGAAATGGATAAATTTGCTATAACATCATTGAAAGGATATAAGGGCCGTATCAAAATCATACGGAAGAAACGGAAACGGTAGAAGGAGGAAAGCTTGGTGGACAGGATTTCTATTGTGGCGCCTTGCTACAATGAGGAGGAGACGTTAGATTACTTTTACGAGGCGATAACAAAGCTGGGAGAGCGGTTAGATCAGGCCGAGTTAGAGATCATATTAGTGGACGACGGTTCGAAAGATCATACTTATGAAAAAATGTGCGCCCTGCATGAAAAGGACGATAGAATAAAATGTATTTCTTTTTCGCGGAACTTCGGAAAAGAAGCGGCAATATTTTCGGGACTGCGCGGCGGGAGCGGCGATTGCTTTGTCGTGATGGATGCGGATCTGCAGCATCCGCCCGAAACGATCTTACAAATGTACGCTTATTGGAAAGAAGGGTATGAGGTCGTAGAGGGAGTCAAAAAAAGCAGGGGAAAAGAATCGGGATTTCACAAATGTCTGGCGGGAATCTTTTACGGTGCGATCAGCAGGATCATGCATGTAGACATGCGTAATTCTTCGGATTTTAAACTGATGGACAAGAAGGTGGCCGAGGCAGTCTGTTCCCTTACGGAAAAAAATACGTTTTTCAGGGCGCTTGCTTATTGGGTAGGGTTTAAGAGTATTACCGTATCTTACGAAGTAAAAGAAAGAGTAGCGGGTAAGACAAAGTGGTCTTACATGAAACTTTTTGCGTATGCGCTGAAAAACCTGACTTCTTTTACCAATGCTCCCTTGCAGATCGTTACGGTCATCGGCGCTTTGTTTTTACTGATCGGGTTCATATGGGGCGTGGACGCCGTTTTAAGTTCCATACAGGGAAGGGCTGTAGGCGGTTATCCCAGTCTGGTACTGCTTATTATCATTGCGACGGGAGGCATTATGGTAAGCCTTGGGATCATAGGGGCTTATATTGCGAAAATATATGATGAGATTAAAAACAGGCCACAATACATTATCAGAGATAAGAAGGACTAGCGTTTTTTATGGGGCGGCTTTTTTTCTGTCCGCCGCACTGATGCTTGGGCTCTGTGTCATAATGAAGATCGCGCCTTTCGGAGAAGGTTCGTTTCTGATCGCGGATATGCAGAAACAATATTCGGACTATTTTGCTTATTATAAAACGTTGTTCAGCGGGGAAAATAATATTTTTTACACCTTCTGTAAGTGTCTGGGCGGCGATATGATCGGGTTTTTCACCTATTATCTGACAAGTCCCCTGAATCTTTTGTTTCTTTTTATGGAGAACGGGCAGATCCCTGTAGGGATCACGGTCCTGATCGTTATAAAGACGGGGCTTTGCGGCGTTTCCATGGCTTATTATTTAAACAAACGGTTTTTAGGGCAGGCTTCGCCCGCTGTGCTGCTCTTTTCTGTTTCTTATGCCATGTCGGGGTATCTGATGACCAACAGCTTCAATGTCATGTGGCTGGATGCGCTGATCTTTCTTCCGGTCGTGCTTTGGGGCATAGAAAAACTGCTTTTGGGAGAAAGTCCGTATCTCTATATTGCGGCGCTTTTTATGCTAATCTTCTGCAATTATTATATCGGATACATGGTCTGCATTTTCTGCGTGTTTTATTTCGGCTGCCGTCTGCTCGTGCTTGGAGAGAAGGAGGGGCTTTTTAAGAAATTGTGTCGTTTTGCCTATTCGTCGCTTCTGGCTGCGGGGCTTCTGGCTGTTTTGCTGCTGCCTACGCTGTGTACGCTGCAGGGGAGCTTAAAAGACGGAAAGGATCTGGACGCGGGGATCACGCTTCCGAATCTAAATCCCATCAGAGTAATGTCAAAACTGTTTACTATGGCCTTTAACGAACATGAACTGATGAACGGTATGCCCAATATTTTCTGCGGCCTGCTGATGTTTGTGCTGACGGTCCTGTTTTTCTTTAATAAGAAAATCCCGGTGAAAGAGAGGCTTTTATCGGGAATCCTGATGGGGGTGGTCATGGGCAGCTTTTGCAGGGCGGAAGTGGACTTTGTATGGCATGCTTTTATGGAGCCTTCGGGATATCACTACCGTTATGCGTTTTTGTTTGTTTTTTTAATGATAGTTTATTCTTATCAAGGATTTTTGCAGCTTGAAGAGGGAGTGGAGAAAAAACGGTTTTTCTATGCGGCGGGAGTTTTTCTGCTGCTGTTCGTTTTGATATTCCGCCATCGTTACTCCTATCTGGACGTCAAAAAGGCGATGCCGGATATGATTCTGATCCTTGGGATGCTGCCTGTTTTGTTTTTCATGAAAAAGAAAAAAGCGTATAAAGGGCTGTTTCTTTTACTTGCGGCGGTACAGCTTTTTGATCTGACCCTGAACGGCGCCTATGTCTATATGAAACTTCGGAATGCTTCCTATGTTTCGGCGGCTTTTTACAGACAGGAAGACGCCCGGATCGCTCCGGCAGCAGAGGCGGTAAAAGCGGCTGACAGCGGCGTGTACCGGATGGAAAACTTAAATCCCAAAAACGATAACGATTCCATGCATTTTTCTTATGCGGGGCTTACCCATTACAGTTCAAATGAAAAGAACTTTGTATTGTTCTTTTTGGAACGGATGGGATTAAATTACAATAGATTGTACGCGGAATACGGTACTGGGACTACGCAGACAGTGGACAGCCTGTGCGGAGTGAAATACCTGCTCGGGACGAAAGAGAGCATCAATAAGCCTTATGCGCCTATATCGGAACATACGGGAGGGCTGACCGTTTATAAAAATCCTTACGCCCTGCCGTTAGGGTTTCTTGCCGATCCGGGAGTCCGGCAGACGGATATGGGTAAAAAAGATCCGTTTGCGCTGCAGAATGCCATGTACGGCGGGGCGGCAGGCGGAAATAAAGATATTTTAAAAGACGCCCTGATAAGGAACAGAAGTTTGGAAAACTGTACCGAGGAAAGGGTGGAAGGAGTCTCTTATTTTCGGAGAGAAGAGGACGATCGGCCTGTCCGCGTGACCTATGAAATGGAGGCGGCGGCAGACGGCAGGATTTACGCTTATCTTACGGCAAAAGAGATCGTGCAGCCTGCGGAAGTGTATGTAAACGGGACGTTTTTATGCGGCTATCTGAACCGTTCGAACTGGAAGATCCTGAATCTGGGGGAATATAAGAAGGGAGAGAAACTTTCCTTTACCATACAGACCGGCGCGGATACTCTGGTGATCGAGGAAGCATATTTTGCGACGGAAGATGAAAGAGCTTTGAAAGAAGCGTATGAAAAGATCATGTGCGATCCGGTATCAGTCGTAAGAAAAAGCAGCTCAAAACTGGCAGTGGAGACGGAAAGCGGGGAGGATAAGCTGCTGGTCTTTTCCATTCCTTATGAGGAGGATTGGAGGATTAAAGTAGACGGCAGACGGGCTGAGCCGGAAAAGGTTTACGATACTTTTCTGGCAGTTCCGTTAAAAGCCGGCAGCCATAGAGTAGAGATCAGTTATATTCCGAAAGGATTTTTGGCGGGAGCGGCGGTAAGCCTCATATGCGCAGGAATCCTTTTGGGGATGGCCATAACGGAAAAGAAGCGGATAAGGTGCGGGATGACGTTAAAGGAAGGGGAGAGAGAAGAAAATGACAGATAAATGGACAGATATCCATGCGGATGATTTCGGAGTGTCCGTACATGCCTCAAAAGAGATTTTGAAGGCGTGGGAAGACGGCGTCCTCGACAGTATCAGTGTGATTCCCAATATGTCCTGTTTTGCGGAATGCGTGCGTATGTACCAGTTCGCAAAGACGTCCGGTAAAAGGGAGCCTCTTATCAGCGTACACTTAAATGTTTTGGACGGAAAAGCGGTATCGGACAGGGAAAAAATACCGGATCTGGTAGATGAAGAGGGGTTTTTTTGCCTTACATGGGGAAAGCTTTTTCTCCTAAATTATGGGGGAAGGAAAAAAAGAAAAGAAATCGGAAGACAGCTAAAAACGGAATTTACGGCGCAGATCCGGCTTGTGCAGGAGGCGCTGGGGTTAACCGGACTCCGGCTGGACAGCCATCAGCATCCCCACATGATCCCGTTCGTTTTTGACGTCCTTATGGAGATCAGTGAAGAGAGCGAGATTCCCGTCCGGTTTGTAAGGCTTGCGAAAGAACCTGTCGTTCCTTTTCTGAGACAGGCGGCGTTTTACCCTACTTATTCTCCGGTAAACCTGATCAAGAATGTGATCCTGAATTTCTTTTCGGCCACGGACCGTAAAAAATTGGAAAAGAGGGGCATTTCTTACGAACTTTTGTGGGGGCTTTTAATGAGCGGCAATATGGATATGAGAAGGATTTCGGAGCTTTTTTCTTATATGGTAAAATATGCCGAGAAAAAAAAGACGAGGTTGGAGATCTTATTTCATCCAGGAAGAATGCGTAAGGAAGAGATAAGCGGAGAATACAGGAAAAAGGGGTTTTTGCGCTTTTATCTCAGCCCGGATCGTAATGTGGAGAGGGAATCCTTATATTCTTTAAAAGGGAGGATGTCATAAAATCTTGTAACAGTTCAGCCGTGCCATTCATAAGTTGCCGGAATATAGATTTTTACCAACAATCATTTCTGTATGGCTGAACTGTTACAAAATCTCTCTGAAAAGCTGTATTAGTTACTTGGAAAAGTCTCATACTTATGGTAAAATATAGTGAGCAAGAGGAAGGGTGAGCTACAATATAAAGAAATAGGGGGAAGTACGGTATGAAGAAAGTATTGGCTACCGACATTGTACAGGGAATGGTAGCGGCGAAGGACATTTACAACTCTCAGAATTTATTAGTGATACAGCAGGGAACGGTATTTGATGACAGGGCGATCTCGAAGTTGATGGTGCACGGCATTATCAGCGCGATGATTGTAGATGAGAAAGGCCCGTTTCGCCATGCGCCAAAAGAACCCTCTTACTATCAGAAGGTGAGGGAAAGCAAGGAATTTAAGGAATTTAAGGAAAGGTATGATAAAGAAACCGTCGCTTTTACGGAAGAGCTCAACCAGATCGTGGAAAAGGGTAAGGCAATAGACGAAGAGAAACTTTTGGATTTTACCTATAATATTGTGGGCGATAAAGAAGTAAAAGTTACGCTTTTTGATACGCTTCAGAATCTAAGGGACTATGACGACGCGACATATGTACATTCCGTGAACGTTGCGCTGATTTGCGCCTTGTTTGCATCGTGGCTCAAGCTTTCGCCAAAGGAGACGAAGATCGCTATGATGTGCGGCCTGCTTCATGACGTAGGCAAGATCATGGTGCCGGAAGATATTTTAAATAAACCGGAAAAGTTAAGCGAATTGGAATTTGTCCGTGTCAAATCCCATCCGATGGACGGCGCAAGAGTGCTGAAATTAAAAAAAGTGGACAGTCATATCGTAAACGCCGCGCTGCAGCACCATGAGCATTGCGACGGTTCCGGCTATCCTCAGGGACTGAAGAGCAGGCAGATCGACCCTTATGCAAAGCTGGTCGCTATTGCGGACGTTTTTGAAGGAATGACGGCGGCAAGGGTTTACCGCGAGCCTATCTGCCCGTTTACGGTAATAGAGCAGTTTGAAGAGGAAGGGCTTAGTAAATACGAAGTAGAGTTCCTTTTGCCGTTTTTAGAGCATATAGGCGGTATCTATATACAGAACAGGGTGCGTCTCTCAAACGGTATGGAGGGAAATATCGTATTTTTAAATAAAGAAAAGATTGCAAGGCCGATCGTGCAGTGCGGAAAGAGTTTTATCAATCTTATGGAGCACAAAGGCCTTACGATAGAAAAAATCTTATGATCAAAAGCCGTGGAGGAAAGGTCATGAGACTTAAGGGAGGTCTTGACGGGAGACCGCTTTGCCGGAAACGGGGAAAAGGAGCTGTGGGAACAGCTCTTTTTCCGTTAAGGGCAAAATGCAATCTGTGGGAAAGAAAGTAGGAATCTGTTGTTGAAGAGAATCGAATGGATAGACGTATGTAAATTTATAGGGATCTTTATCATTTATTTTTGGCATTTGGGAGAAGGGATCGGAAGGAGTTATCAGTTCATCCTTGTTTATCATGTGCCGCTGTTTTTCTTTTTATCCGGCTGCACGGAATCGCTCCAAAGTGAAATATCATTTTCCGATTATGTGAAAAAGAAGGCGAAAACTATCTTACTCCCTTTTTTTGTGTTTGCCCTTTTGTCCATGCTGCTGGTAATCTGTTATGAGAGGTGCGGCGGGACGCTGATCCTGCTTATGGTAAAACAGATTTTGATGGGAGGGATGCGAAACAGGATCTTTGCGTATTCTCTCTGGTTTCTTACCTGTCTTTTTGTTATGAGCCTGCTATTTTTCTTTTTGAAAAAAGGGAAGAGGCGCAGCCTTATTTTTCTGACCGGCGCGGTGCTTTATGTGATCACGGCGAGAGTCCTGCCGTATAAACCGAACCTGTTCCCTATGCTTCCGTATAACGCGGACTGCGCTCTCTATTACATGATCTTTTACTGTACGGGGTACTGCCTCTTCCCTAAAATGCAGGAACTTTTACAGGAGGAGGGAAAAAGCAGGAATATCGTTCTGGCGGCAGTGGGAATTTTGGGCGGCGTCTATGCGGTCTGTCTGTTTTTTGGAAAAGACGGTTTAGCGGCGCTCCTGCGTCTGCCGGTGATCCGGATCTTTCATCCGTATCTGTCGGCAATGATCCTGATCCTGTGGAATACAGCGCTGGCTTTTTTCCTGCAAAAAAGCGGGCTCTTGCAAAAGCTCGGCCGGGAAAGCCTGTATCTTTGCGGCAATGAGTTTATTGTAAAAACGGTGGCGGCGGCCGGGGCGTCCTGTTTGGGGATTGCGGTACCGCCTGACAGGCCGGTTTTCTGTGCCGTTTATGCCGCGGTTCTGCTTTTGGCCGCGCATTTTGTACTGATTCCTTTGGAAAAACGGATTGCAGGGCTGTTACGGTTTTTTCTTAATATTTTTTAAAGATAATTTACTAATCTTACAATATGGCGTAAAATATACTAGATGTGGTATATTTTGTCGAGTTTAGAGGAAGATGTTGAAATGATAAAGGAGTGTTTGGATGAAACGTCAATTTTTATGTAAAATGATCAGTTTTACGCTTGCAGCGGTATTGACGGTAGAAAACAGTATGACGGTATTGGCGTCACAGACAGCGCCGGAGGCGGCGCAGTGGGAATCCGCATTTTCGGAAAATACGCCGGCGGAAGAGGGAGAAGGAATCGTACAAGAAGGGCCGGAAACGCCGGATACAGGTGACGACGGAACGGTGCTGGACAATACGGCGGGAGAACCGGAATCTTCCACGGGGGCAGGTACGGAACCGACGACGGAGCCTTCCACGGGGCCGGATACGGAACCGACAACGGAGCTTTCCACGGAACCTACAACAGAGCCGGGTACGGAGCCGACGACAGAGCCGGAAACGGAACCGGAATCGCCGCCTCAGGAAGAAAAACCTGCCGCGCCGCAGATTCTTACGCCGGTTACGGTATCGCTTCAGGGCCAGGTGTCCTTTCGCTGGAACGGGGTTGAAAAAGCGGACGGGTATCATGTTTACAGAAGCGAGGGAAAAGAAGGGGAGTGGCAGTTATGCAGTCCGGAGACGATCGTGGGGCCGGAACAGGAAACGGAAAGCGGATCGGAACCGGACGCAGGGCAGTTTGTCTTTACGGACCGGGCTGCACAGCTTGGAAAGGCCTATTATTATAAAGTATGCGCCTATATTATGACGGAGAGCGGGAAGACGGAAGGCGATTTTTCCCAGGTAGTCGACAGCAGGGTAGAGCTTTTGGGAATTTCTTTTGCTGAAACGGAGGTTTCCGTGAAAAAGGGAGAGACGCTGCAGCTTTTGCCAGAGTTTGCGCCTGTGAACGCAACGAGAGGCGAGGTGGTGTGGACGAGCGCCGACGAGTCGGTAGCGGCCGTATCTCAGGACGGAACGGTAACGGCAGTTTCTATAGGCAGCGTGGAGATCAAAGCTTCGGCCGGAGAACTGACGGCAGCCTGCACCGTGAATGTGCTGACGGACAGGGAACTTGTTTTAAATCAAAGCGAACTGACCCTGAAAAAAGGCGCAAGGGCCAAACTTACAGTAGTATCGGGGGCGGAAGACGATCAAGTGATCTGGAGCAGCGCCGATCAGAATGTTGCCGTCGTAGACGAGGAAGGAATCGTAAGCGCGCAGGGCGGCGGTGAAACGGTCATTACGGCACAGGCGGGCGAAGCAAGCGTCCAGTGCAAGGTGACAGTTGTTGTGCCGGTGAGCAGGGTCATTTTGGAAAAAGACAGGATTGAACTTGCCAAAGGAGGAAAAACGAAGGAGATCGTCGTCAATTTAGCGCCGCAGGACGCTACGGACAGGACGATTACCTGTAAATCGGAAGACGAAAGTCTGGTGACCTGCAGCGTGGCGGACGGCAAAGTGACTTTAACTTCCGGAAATAAATTGGGAAAGACGACGGTAAGCGTTACGGCGGGAGAGCAGACGGCGACGCTTACGGTCGACGTTGTGGAAGAAGAATATGAAGTCGACGACAAATCCGACCGGGTTCCGGTGGGAATGGTCAGATTTATCGGTGAAAAAGATAAACCGCTTACGGAGGCGGAACGGATCGTCACGTTAAGAGCCGGAGCGGGAAATGCCAATACTTTCCAACTGACGGCGGAGGTGCTGCCGAAAAACGCCACCAACAAAAATCTTACATGGGAAACGTCGGATAAGAGAGTGGCCGTCGTATCGGAATCGGGGCTGATCGAAGCAACGGGCCGGGGTATGGCGCAGATCACCGGTAAGGCGGAAAACGGCGTTTTTGACAGAGTAACGGTGATCGTGCAAAGCGATGTGGAAGAGGTGAAGATAGACGGCAGCGGAACGACGCTGTATTGCAACGCGGAGGCGTTTGATTCTAAAGAAGAGGAAGGCGGCGCCCAGACGGGAGGCAATGTAAAGCATCTGTTTTCCACCTATCAGGTGAGGATGACGGACACCAGCCTGATTTGTACTTACCGCTCCAGCAATGAAAAAGTGGCGACCGTGACGCCGGACGGGGAAGTAACGGCGGTAGCGCCCGGAGAAACTTACATTGTGGCTTTAAACGAGGAGAGCGGAAAAAGCGACGCCATTCCTGTTAAAGTCGAGAGATTGGTCGAGAAGATTGAATTGCCCTTAAGCGAAACCAAGGTAGTGGTCGGCACAAGAATGAAACTGGAGGCAAAATGGTTCGTCTCCGAAGAGAAAGCAGCGCCTACCAACAAAGCGTATAAATGGAAAACAACCGATACTACAAGGGCGACTTTTGATTCGGACGATCCTAATATCCTGATTGCAAAGAAAGCGGGAACCGTAACGGTCACGGCCACGGCGGCGGATGCGGGGAAAGCCTCCGCGTCCATGACCATACATATTATAGATCCGGATCAGAGCGAAGCGGCAGGCAAATTATCTTTATATTACAGGGATGATAAGGGAAAAGACAAGACAAGCGCTACGATCAGGAGCGGAACGGGAATATCTTTAAGGCCTGTCATTAAAAACAAAAAGAATGAGGATCTGCCGTTGTTTGACGAATTTGACCGGCAGCAAAAATATATCGCATATAAAAGTTCGGATGAAAAGGTAGCGGTAGTCGACGGAAACGGCAATATAACAGGTATTGCAGGGGGAAAGGCCAAGATCACGGCAACGGTTATGGACGGGAGCAACGTAACGGCCGGCTTTTTAGTGACCGTAGAGCAGCGTCCCGAAAGAATTGGCTTTTCAAGGGACGAGTACTTGGTGGCGCCGGGAAAAAGCGTTACTTTAAAGCCCGTTCTGTATCCGGAAAAAAGTAAGGATAAAAAAGTAGCCTGGGCGTTATGGCAGGCGTTTGACAAGGACGGAAACGAAATATCGTTAAGCACGGCAAAAACCTATGTCAATGTAGGCACGTCCGGTAAAATAAGCGTAACGGCGGGAGCGCCTGACGGAATGACGGCAGTGATCCGGTGCACAAGCCGGGCATACGATCCGAAAAAGGAAACGCCGGTATATCAGGATGTTACCGTCCGTGTAGGAAAGACAAAGGTAACCAAACTCACCCTGAAGAAAAAAAGCATAGAGCTTGCGGGAATCGGCAGCGAGGCGGTGATACAGTTTACGGCCAAGGGCGCCGATGCGTCGACCTCCTATACATGGACCAGCGATAAAGAAGAAGTGGCGACTGTAGACGGAAACGGAAGAGTTACGGTCAAAGGATACGGAACGGCAAAAATAACTTTGTGTGCGGACAATGCGATAACCGTCACCTGTACGGTCACGGCCAATCCGGTAAAAAAAGCGGATGCGATCGCCGCCGCTTCAGGCAGCTATGGTATCGAGCAGGCGGCAAACGACGGCAACGGTTATGTACAGCTTTCCTTTATCAACCTGACGACAAGGTCCGCGCTGGATGCGGAGCTGTTTACCTTTACCAGCAGCGATCCGAAGACCGTTTATGTGGACGAAAAAGGAATCGCCTATGCGAATCCCAAGGCGCAGATCAAGGAAGACAAGAGTGTGACCGTTACGGCCGTTCTGAAAGACGATCCTTACAAGCGCAGCGCCACGACACAGGTGACCGTCTATAAAGACAAGCAGGTTAAAAATATTGAATTCCAATATTGGGGGCTGAACAAAAAAGAAGCGGAAAGCTTTAACGATAAAGCGGAAGAGGAATTTAAAAAGAACGGCGAGCTAAAGATCAAGGCCCATGCATTTGACGCGGAGCATAACGAAATGAAAAACGTAAAACTGAGTTTCTTTATTTCGGACAGTTCTCTTGCCGATATTGTCATAGATGAAAAGGACAAGACGGGGCATACGCTTATCGTTAAGCTGAAAAAGCCGGGCAGATTTTATATTACCTGTATGGCTGACGACAATATGCACAGGAACCGCAAAGCCGTGTTCGGTATTTATTCGGGCGCGCCGATCCTGAAGGAAGGTACGCTTGGTACGGTCAATAAAAAAGGAAAGATCGAAGAGGTGAGTGGAAGCCGGGTACCGCTTATATTCAGCGATTCGACGTTTACCCTGACAGGGGCGAACGGAACGGAAATCCCCGAGTACGGAGTAAGCGTGCAGTCGGCGCGGATACAGAATGAGGACGGGACTTATACGTCTATCCCGGGAACAAAGTTCCGCATCCTTCATGAAGAAGACGGAAAATACCGTCTTGCCGTAAGTAAGGAAGAATTGGACGGCGCTGTTTCAGGTACTTATGAGATCACTTTAAGCGCGGAAAGAACTTCCATGAGCATTGAAAACAATGCGGATATGGCAAGAGAAGAGATTAAGACCAGTTTCAAGATCGAGGATTCTGCGCCAAGCGTAAAGATTGCAGGCGTTTCGGTCAACAGTTTTGAACGGGGGACTTGGACGAAGCTCAATATTACGACAAAGGCGGAGATTGAAAATATCGTTGCGAAACCCTCCGGCGATCTGGCACGGTTATACGATATAGCTGAAAAACAGGACGGCTGGTATATTGCCATTAAGGAGAGTCAGTTTGATTCCTCCGAATTTACGGGTAGCAAAAAGACGCAGGGAAGCTTCTTTGTAACGCTGAAAGGATACGAAGAACCGGTCAGCGTCAGCACAACGGTGACTGCGAAACCGACCAAACCTTCTTTCAAGCAGCTTAGCGTACCGGATATTCTGACCAGACAGGGCGATACGGCGCAGATTACGATCATTGACTCCAAAACAAAGAAAAACCTGACAGGTTATCATGCTGCGGTTTCTGTAAAAAAGGAAAGCGACAAGAAGTGGGATGTGGTAAGCGAGGATGTGGCCGATCAGATACAGGTGCAGTTATTGTATCCTAATGTAAATAAAGCGGCTTCTTATAAGCATAAAGTAGTTATCAGCAAAGACGGATGGAGAAGTCCGGTAGAAGTGAGCCTTACGGTGAAATCCTCGCCGGATAAAGCCAGCCCTGCCGTTAGTTTTGCAAAGTCGGCGGTTACTTTGAACACGGCCGCGAAAGCCGAAACGTTCACGATGGAAGCGAAGACGAATAAGAGTAACGCGACCTTAAAGAACGGAGAGTGGCAGTTTGCGAACACGGCGTATGCAGAATTGTTTACGGCTGTGTATAAGGACGGGAAACTGACAGTAGGATTGAGGCCGGAAGCCGTGGAGAAGGGACAGATCACTGCAAACCAATATCATCTGCAGTTTACGGACGTATTCAATGAGAGCGGATATGAGGACGTAAAGACGAAAGCTTTAAAAGTGACCGTTAAGAAGACTATGCCGACGGTGGGCAAGATCAAACTGAGCGGAAAGCTGGATCTTATCAACCGAAAAAATTCTACGTTAACGGGGACGGTCAAGATAGCGGGATTAAATGCGCAGATCGATAGGATCAGCTTGTGCGACGGAGACGAAGCGGGCTTTACGAAAAATTTTTATTGCGTACAGAATAAAGATAAATTTACGGTATATGCAAGAAACGCGGCGGCGCTTTCGGTAAAAACTTATAAAGGGAAAGTGCGGGTCACCTTGCAAAACGGTACGGAACTGTTTCAGGACATCAGTTTTAAAACTTCGCAGGCAGTGCCTAAATTAAAGGCGATAGAGACCCAGACGATCTATAAATCAGAGGAAAACCGTATCGCGGATTACGATCTGAACGCCGCCATGCCGGAAGGGGTACGGATCCATGAGATCGTAACCCGCTCCCTGCCTACGGGACTTGGGATCGAGTATGATAAGGGACATGCATATGTGGCGGTCAGTGACGACACGATGAAACAGGGGACCGTAACGGTCACGGCGGACGTATATTTTAAGGGCGCGCAGGAAGAAGAAAACAGTGAGCTTGGCAAACCGGTGCGGGTGAGCTTTAAAGTGACCGTAAAAGAGTAAACGGCCGACAGGAGATATCCGGCCGGAAATAGGATTGCAATGGATTTATAAGGGAAAGATCTTTACGAATGCCGGAAATGAGGCAGACGTAGAGATCTTTTCTCAATTTATGCATAGAAAACCGGAAATTTTGAATCTTATAGCTTTGCATCTTAGAAATATCTTATAAATAAAAAGAATGGGGATTGACAATAAAAAAATGGGTGATATAATGAACATATGAACATTTATTCATATGTTTTAACTATGCGGAAAACGTATCCGTAAGGAAGGCAGAGAGAAGGGATGTGAGGCAATGGAAAAAAAGAAAGAAGAAATCGAGAAATGTGATTTTATCTGTGTTCATGAGGAAACCGTCCGCAAGGTGAACGAAAAGATGCCGGAAGAAGAAAAGCTTTTTGATCTGGCAGAGTTTTTTAAGATCTTTGCAGATACTACGAGGATCAAAATATTATATGTGCTTATGTGTTCCGAGATGTGCGTATACGATCTGGCACAGCTTTTGCAGATGACCCAATCGGCCATTTCCCATCAGCTCAGGATCTTAAAGCAGATGGATCTGGTAAAGAACAGAAGGGAAGGCAAGAGTATTTTCTATTCTTTGGCAGACGGACATATTAAAACGATCTTAAGTCAGGGACTGGAGCATATCGAGGAATAGCGGGGCGGCAGAAAATAAGAATCAGAAAGGATTAAAGGAGGATTACGGATATGAAAAAGACATATATTTTAGAAGATCTGGACTGTGCGAACTGTGCGGCAAAGATTGAAGAGGCGGTAGGAAAACTGGACGGTGTGAGCAAAAGCACGGTGACGCTTTTAACGCAGAAGTTAGTCGTTGAGGTAGAGGAGGGGAAAGTTTCCGGACTCCTGAAAGAGATTAAGCGGATCGTGAAAAAGTTTGAACCGGATGTAGAAGTGATTGAAAAATAAGATATGGAAAGCAAAGCGGCAGGACTGGAAGGGAGAAAATTCCTATGACGAAGAAATTAAAAAAGAGAATAAGGCGGGTAGGGACCGGAGCCGCGTGCTATCTCGGCGCGGTACTTCTGGATAAATTAATCCTTGCATATGCGCCGGGCATACCTTTGCCCACTGTTTTTATCCTGACATTTTTGGGAAATGTGTTTTCCGATCTTAACGGGCTCATCAGGTTCGCAGCATTTTTGACCGCCTATATCATCATCGGCGGGGACGTGGTCAAAAATGCGGTTAAGAATATAGGACAGGGGCAGGTATTTGACGAGAATTTTTTAATGATGATCGCGACGGTGGGGGCGTTTTTTGTAGGCGACTATCCGGAGGCGGTAGCGGTAATGCTGTTTTATCAGGTAGGCGAGTGTTTTCAGTCTTACGCCGTCAATAAGTCGAGAAAATCGATTGCCGCGCTGATGGATATCCGGCCGGATTATGCCAACGTTTTAAGGGACGGGGAAGAAAAAAAAGTAGATCCGGAAGAAGTAGCCGTGGGGGAAACGATCGTTATAAAACCCGGCGAGAGGATTCCTCTCGACGGAACCGTTCTTACGGGCAACTCGGCTTTGGATACCATGGCTCTTACGGGGGAAAGCCTTCCCAGAGACGTAGCCCCGGAGGATGAGGTAATCAGCGGCTGTATTAATTTATCCGGCGTATTGGAAGTAAAGGTAAGCAAGGAATTTGGCAGATCCACGGTCGCTAAGATTTTAGATCTGGTAGAGAATGCCAGCAGCAAAAAGGCGGAATCGGAAAACTTTATTACCAAATTTGCAAAATATTATACGCCTGTTGTGGTGTTTAGCGCGCTGGCGCTTGCGGTCATACCGCCGATGGTTTTGGGGGGAGACTGGGGGAGCTGGATCTATAGGGCGCTTACCTTTCTTGTAATATCCTGTCCCTGCGCGTTGGTGATCAGTATTCCATTAAGCTTTTTTGGCGGATTGGGAGGCTCTTCCAAGGCCGGGATCCTGATAAAGGGCAGCAATTATTTAGAAGCGCTGGCGGATGCGGAAATTGTCGTTATGGATAAGACCGGTACGCTGACAAAAGGAAATTTTGCAGTGGCTAAGCTTCTTCCCGGAGAGGGAGTAAGCGACGGGGAACTTTTAGAAACGGCGGCCTATGCGGAGAGTTATTCCACCCACCCGATCTCTTTGTCACTTGTAAAGGCATATACGGACGCCGGAAATGCTGTTTCAAAGGAACGTCTCGATAAAGTGGAAGAGATGGCCGGGCATGGCGTGAAAGCGGTTCTGGACGGCATTTTGGTACTTGCCGGGAATGAAAAGCTGATGGCCAAGGAAAAAATATCTATTGGCAGCGGCGGGAATGGGGAAGACGGGGCCGTAGGAACCTTGGTTCATGTGGCAAAAGGAGGAAACTATCTTGGCGCGGTGGTGATAGCGGACGAGATCAAGCAGGATGCGGAGAATGCGGTTACCGGAATGAAAGAGATGGGAGTAAGGCAGGTTGTTATGTTAACCGGAGACCGGAAGGAAGTGGCGGACCATGTGGCGAAGAAACTCGGTATCACGCAAGTATACGCAGAACTGCTTCCGGGAGATAAGGTGGAACGGGTAGAGGAACTTTACCGTACAAAATCGGAAAAAGGGAAGTTAGTCTTTGTAGGAGACGGAATCAACGACGCGCCGGTACTGGCAAGGGCCGATATCGGTATCGCAATGGGCGGCCTTGGCAGCGATGCGGCGATCGAGGCGGCGGACGTGGTCATTATGACGGACGAACCTTCCAAGATCGCAAAGGCGATGGAGATTTCAAGGAAGACCTTAAGGATCGTAAAAGAGAATATCGTGTTTGCCATCGGAGTGAAGGTACTGGTGCTGGTTTTGGCGGCTCTCGGTATGGCAAATATGTGGGCCGCGGTATTTGCAGATGTGGGAGTCGCCGTGATTGCCATATTGAATGCGATGCGGGCGTTACAGACGGATAAATGATAACATAACTGTGCAGGGCAAGGCGGAAGTCCCTACGGAACGGACTTCTGCCTGCGGAGCATAGGAATAGGAGAATCTATGAAAATTGCGGATTACTATAAAAAGAATAAAAGAACCCTGTCTTTTGAGATTTTTCCGCCTAAGAAAGACAGCGAGCTGAAAAATATTGATGCAACGTTGGAGATCCTCAGCGAATTAAGACCGGATTTTATCAGCGTGACTTTCGGCGCAGGCGGCAGTTCCAACTGCAACCGGACGATTGAACTGGCAAAGAAGATCAAAGAGGACTATCATGTGGAACCGGTAGTTCATCTGACCTGCCTCAGCTATGACAGATCCGAGATCGACGAGTTTTCCAAAGTGCTGAAGAGCGAGGGGATCGAGAATATTTTGGCTCTTCGCGGCGACAGGAATCCCGATCTGCCGGAAAAAGAGGATTTTCGGCACGCGTCGGATCTGACGGCTTATCTGAAGGAGAAGGAAGACTTTTGCATTGCGGGGGCCTGCTATCCGGAATGCCATCCCGAATCGAAGAACAGAGTGGAGGAGATCCGCCATCTGAAAACAAAGGTAGACGCGGGAGCGGAAGTGCTGCTTTCCCAGTTGTTTTTTGATAACGCCTGTTTTTACCGACTAGTGGAAGACTGCAGGATCGCGGGGATAGAGACGCCTGTGATACCGGGGATCATGCCCGTGATCAACGCGGCGCAGATCAAAAGGATGGTAACGATGTGCGGGGCGTCTTTTCCCACGCGTTTTGAGAAGATCATCCATAGATATGCGGAGAGCAAAGAAGCGTTGTTCGATGCGGGAATGTCCTACGCGCTGACGCAGACCATCGAACTTCTGACAAACGATATTCAGGGGATTCATTTGTATACGATGAATAATCCTGTGGTGGCGGGCAAGATCTGTGAAGGGATCAAAAATATCATAAAAGTAGAGCAAAGATAGCAGACGGATGCACGTTGGATCTTAAAATTTCCCGGTAAGGCAATGCGAAAGGAGAACAGGCGGTTTAATCAGGAAGGACGTGCCGTTTTAAAAATTCTTTCGGCGGGATTCCGTATTCTTTTTTAAATGCCCGGTAGAAACCGGAATAATCGCCGAAGCCGAAGGAAAGGCAGGCTTCCGTGATATTGCGGCCGCCAAGAAGGGCGTCCTTGCAGAGAGTGAGCCTTTTTTGCAGGATGTACTGATGAACGGAGATACCGAGGTTTTCTTTGAACACATGGGCAATGTGGTATTTGCTCACAAAAAAGATCCGGGCCAGTCTGTCGAGGGACAATTCTTCTTCCATATGGTTTTCAATGTAGCTTACTACATTCTGGTACAGAGAAGTCCCGGTATGTTTCCCTTTGGGATAGTTTCTTTCGTGTACCATGCGGTTTATATGAAGGAGCAGGCCGTTAACGCAGAGCGGGATCTGCGCCCCCCGTCCGAAACGGTCGGAGTGCAGTTCTTCCAGCAGACGCAGTATCATGGACTGTATGGTATGAAATGAAATCTCATCATTGTGGAAGATATAAGTTTTGTGGATCTGCACATACTGTAAGAGATAGCCATAATCGGCGGAGAGGGCGATCAGGTCGTTGCAGTATTCCTTGCTGATCCATAATACGAAACGGCGGTAGGGAACCGTTCTGTCATGGATGACCGGACGGTGGGAAAGCGCAGGAGGAAGAAGAATGATGTCTCCGAAATGAAGGGGAAACGTCTTTTCGCCGATCTGGATACTTACGCTGCCCTCTAAAAAAAAATAAAATTCATAATAATCGTGGGTATGGAGGTCTACTTTTGGCAGACTGTGGTCATTATAATAATAGATCTCAAAATCTTTTGAAAGCATATATTGTCTTGTCTGGAAGGCAGTCTGCAGTGTTTTTTTCATATTGCAAAGTCCTTTCTTTGAAAATAGTAAAAGTATAGTATTTATCGGATATATTATAGATTTACAGTAGCACAATACCGCAAGTTTTGCAATGTATACCGCAAGCATGTCAATGGCAATGCAAGGGGGGAATTTATATAATGAAAAAAGAAGACAAAGGGTCAGGATACCGAAAAGCAGACTGATATATAGTGATGTTAGCAGCTGATAAAACAGGATCGTGAAATGAAAACAGGAAGAAGGGAAAAGACTATGGAAATGACATTAAGATGGTATGGGAGCAAATTTGACACGGTTACGTTAAAGCAGATCAGGCAGATACCGGGAGTAACGGGAGTGATCACGACGTTGTATGACACTGTGCCGGGAGAAGTGTGGAGCAGGGAACGGATCAGGGCGCTGAAAGAAGAAGTGGAGGCGGCAGGGCTTCATATTGCGGGGATCGAAAGCGTAAATGTCCATGACGCCATTAAGATAGGAATGCCGGAGAGGGAAACGTATATTGCCAATTATATCGAAACGCTGGAGAATCTGGGCAAGGAGGATCTTCATTTGGTATGTTATAATTTCATGCCGGTATTTGACTGGACGAGAACGGAGCTTACCAGAGTGCGGCCGGACGGTTCCACAGTGCTTGCCTATACGCAGGAGGCGGTAGACGCGCTGGATCCGGAAAAGATGTTTGCGTCCATTGCGGGGGATATGAACGGTACGGTCATGCCGGGATGGGAGCCGGACAGGATGGAGCATGTGAAAGAATTGTTTGAACTGTATAAGGACGTGGACGACGAAAAATTGTTTTCCAATTTAAAATATTTTTTGGAGAAGATCATGCCCGTATGTAACCAGTATGATATAAAGATGGCGATTCATCCTGACGATCCGGCATGGAGCGTATTCGGCCTGCCCCGTATCATCACGAACAAGAAAAATATCCTGCGTATGACGGAAATGGTGGACGATCCGCATAATGGGGTGACATTCTGTTCCGGTTCTTACGGAACCAATCTGGAAAACGATCTTCCGGATATGATCCGCTCTTTAAAGGGAAGGATCCATTTTGCCCATGTGCGTAATCTGAAATTTATTACCCCAACCAATTTTGAGGAAGCGGCCCACCTTTCTTCAGACGGAACTTTTGATATGTATGAGATCATGAAAGCTCTTTATGAGATTGGATTTGAAGGCCCGATCCGCCCCGATCACGGACGGATGATCTGGGACGAAGTGGCTATGCCGGGATACGGGCTTTATGACAGGGCGCTTGGAGCGGCCTATTTAAACGGGTTATGGGAGGCAATCGGGAAAGGGAGTAAAGTATGATGACGTTAAACGAAAAAGGATTGGAAAATCGTGCGGAATGGAAAGAAAAAGGATACGAACTGCCTGAATTTGACAGAAAAAAGGTTTTGGCTGCCACGAAAGAAGCTCCCTTTTGGGTGCATTTCGGGGCAGGGAATCTGTTCCGGGCATTTCAGGCGAATGTAGTGCAGCGGCTTCTGAATGAAGGCGTATTGGACAGAGGGCTGGTCGCAGTGGAGGGATTTGACTATGAGATCGTGGAAAAAATGTACCGCCCCCATGACGATCTGCATATCCTTGTCACGTTAAAAGCGGACGGGAGTATAGAAAAAACAGTAGTGGGTAGTATTTTGGAATCTTGCGTGCTGGATTCGGAAAACGGAGCGGAGTTTCAAAGGCTGAAAGATATGTTTCAAAAAGATTCTTTGCAGATGGCCACGTTTACAATCACGGAAAAGGGGTATAGCCTGACGGACGGAAGAGGAGAGATGCTTTCTTCCGTAGAAAAGGATTTCAAAGCGGGACCGGAAAAAGCAATGAGCTATATCGGTAAAGTAGCGTCCTTGCTGTATGAACGCTATCAGTCGGGAAAAAAGCCGATAGCCATGGTCAGCATGGATAATTGTTCCCATAATGGGGACAAGCTGTATGCGGCGGTACATGCTTTTGCAAAAGAGTGGTCGCAAAATGCTTTGGCAGAGGAAGGATTTTTAGAATATATTGAGGATAAAGAAAAAGTAACTTTTCCTTGGACGATGATCGATAAGATCACGCCAAGGCCGGACGTTTCCGTAGAAGAGATCTTAAAGAAAGACGGGATAGAAGGTTTGGAACCGGTGGTCACGTCTAAAAACACCTATGTAGCGCCTTTTGTCAATGCGGAGGAATGCGAGTATCTTGTGATAGAAGACGCGTTCCCGGCAGGAAGGCCCGGGCTGGAAAAGGGCGGATTTCTGTTTACCGACCGGGAGACAGTTGACAAAGTGGAAAAAATGAAAGTCTGTACCTGTCTGAACCCGCTGCATACCGCCCTTGCCATATTCGGCTGTCTGCTTGGATACCGGAAGATCTCCGAGGAAATGAAAGACGAAGAACTGAAAAAACTGGTAGAGATCATCGGTTATGGAGAAGGGTTGCCGGTAGTGGTGGATCCGGGAATTCTGGATCCGAAAGAGTTTATAGATACGGTTTTGCATGTCCGGATCCCCAATCCTTTTATGCCGGACACGCCTCAGCGTATCGCCACCGATACGTCGCAAAAACTGGCGATACGATTTGGCGGGACGATCAAGGCATATCATGCCTCCGAAACGCTTGCGGCTTCGGATCTTGAGATGATTCCGCTTGTATTTGCAGGTTGGCTGCGTTATCTGATGGCAGTGGACGACGAAGGGACTCCCTTTGAATTAAGTCCGGATCCCCTGTCGGAAACGCTGCGTCCCTATATCGGCAGATTGAAACTCGGCAGTCAGGACGGCGTGGAAGAAGCGGTCCGGCCAATCTTAGAGAATAAGACAATTTTTGGAGTGGATCTGTATGAGACCGGCATGGCGCAGAAAGTATGCGGATATTTATGCGAAATGATCGACGGGACAGGCGCCGTCAGGAAAACGTTGAAGGACGCTCTGGGCAAAAAAGGATGAGCACCTTCTCTCCAAGAAGCAAAACGGACGGCGGAATACAAAATTAACATGATCAAAAACAAAATTAGTAAAAAAAGCGAGAGATTCTATGATATAATAGTCTTGATTTATATTTGCTCCCATCGGTCCGCTTTCGCGGACACTCAGATCAGGGAGGCTGAAAGTGTATTTCATTCAGCTTTTTCCCTCTCTTGAACTTCCGTACTGTCAGGGGCGAATAAAAGATAAGGAACAGGAAGGTAAAGTGTTATGGAGATAGCAGTTTACGATGATTGTTATGAAGACGCGTTATATTTGAAGACCTTTTTAAAAGGGCAGTCTGTAAGGATTTATTCCGATTCGGACTGCCTTATTTTGGATATAAAGGAAAATGGCAGGCATTTCGATCTTTATCTTTTGGATATTTTTATGGAGAGAGCTATGAACGGGATCGAGCTGGCGGGAAAACTCCGGCAGATCGATGAGGAAACGGCCATTTGCTTTATTTCTTCCAGCAATGCATTTTACAGGGAAGCTTACGACCTATATGCGGTACAGTATTTATTAAAACCGGTGAAGGAAGAGAACGTGCGCAGCCTGTTAGGCAGAGTATCCAGAAATCTGCTTCGGGACAGGGAGAGAAGCCTCAGTTTTAAGTGGAGGGGGCAGGTCGGATCCATTCCTTATGGCAACATTCTGTTCATCAGCAGCAGGGAGCATACGGTTTCTATTTATTGTAAGGACGGGACGGTGCAGGAATGCAAAGGGAAACTCAATGAGATTTCGCTACAAGTAAGCGAAGATATATTTGTACGGTGCCATCAGAGTTTTCTTGTCAATATATATCAGGCGGACAGTTTAAGGGGAAACGAACTGATTGTCTCCGGATGCAGCGTTCCCGTATCCAGAAGGTATTACGCTGAAGTGAAGAAACGATATCAGGAGATCCTGTTTGAGGAGGTGGATTGATGGAGATATTTCGGGATCTGTCTCTGTTGTGGTCGCTGTTCCATATTTTAATATTGTTTATGCTGTTGTATCGTTCCCGGTATTCCGTAAGGAAAACGTTTCTTCTTACCGGACTTACGATGGGGCCGTTGATCCTGTTAAATATAGCGGGAGTGGCGGTCTATGGTACGGCGGTTATGGGAAAGATTTTTATTTTTACCTGTACCCTGCCGAGCCTGCTGTTTTTTTGGTTTGTTTCAAAAGATAAGAAAGGAAGGTTTTTCTTTACTTTTTGTCTGGCAGATACGGTGGCGCTCTGGATTATTGCCGTAACCAATCTGGCGGATTTTTATGTCGGGGGAGGCCAGTATATTCTGATGTTTATTGGCAGGCTGCTGCTGTTTCCCCTTTTGGAGTGGGCGGCGGTGAAACGGTTAAGAAAACCTTATCTGGAACTGCAGGGGGCGGTAGCAAGAGGCTGGGGGATCGTTGCCGGAATGACAGCGCTTTATTATATACTGCTTGCCGTAATGGCGGATTATCCGGTTCCCATAACGCAAAGGCCGCAGGAACTCCCGGCGTTTATTTTAATATTGGTATTGATGCCGATGACTTACGCTACTATTTTTATGGCGCTTTATAGTCAGCTTTTACTTTATAGAAAGCAGCAGAGCGAACGTATCCTGCAGGAACAGAAGAATGCGTTGGAAGCGCAGCTTGACAACCAGCAGCGTATCCGTAGGATGAAACATGATATGAAGGGGCATACGGCTATGCTTTCAGGATTGCTTTCAGCCGGAAAAATGCAGGAGGCGCTAAGTTATCTGCAAAGTGTGGAAACGGAGATGGACAGTCTGTCGGGACAGTTTTGCGCCAATCCGTACCTGAATGCCGTATTTGCTTACTATTTTGGCAAATTACAGGAAATGGGGGCGGAGTGCAGGACGGACATACAGATCGGGGAAGAAGAACTGCCTTATATGGAACTGTGCCAGATCCTTTCCAACGGACTGGAAAATGCATATGACGCCTTAAAAGGGATGGACCGGGAGGAGCGGAAAGTTTCCGTGCAGATGAAGTATAGCAGGGATTGTCTGTTAATGCGGATCAGAAACCGGTGCAGCGAAGAACTGACTGTAGAAAAAGGGACGATACCTTCCACAAACAAGGAGGGATATGACCATGGCTTCGGGCTCGCCACGATACAGGAGGCGGCGGAGCGGTTGGAAGGCGAGATGTTCTGCTATACGGAAAGCGGGAATTTTGTGCTGGATGTGATGCTGTCGTGCCGCTCTTTCCGGAAAAATACGGCGCAAAGGTAACGGCGTTTTGGGAGGAAAAGAAAATACAACGAGAAGGAGAGAAAACAAATGAAACAAATGTTTACAAAGAAGCTGTTCTTATATATGCTGGTAGCGTTTATCGTTACCATTTCAGGCGTATTTGTTTTACAAACGGTGATCATTCAAAAAAGCAATGTGTCTGCCAGCGAGAGCAAACTGGCGGATGTAAAGGAGAAGCTGGAGGCAAATAAAGAGAACGTGGCCACGCTTACGGAAAACCTCAGCGCCGATAATCTTGCAAAGGCAAGGGCTTTTGCGGATATTTTGGCGGAAAACAGATCAATCGCGGAAGATAAGAAAAAATTGGAGGAGATCAAGGTCAGGCTGCAGGTAAACGAGCTGCATATCATAGACGAAAAGGGAATTATTACAAGCAGTACTATCGATGATTATGTCGGATTTGACATGAAGAGCGGCGAACAGTCTAACGCTTTTATGGTGATCGTTGACGATCCGGCCATCGAAATCGCTCAGGAGCCGCAGGTAAATGTGGCGGAAGGCGTTGTAATGCAGTATATCGGCGTAGCCAGAAAGGATGCGAAAGGCTTGGTACAGGTAGGCGTCCGCCCGGAGGTGCTGGAGAAGACGCTTGCCAGTACGCAGGTGGATGTTGTGCTGAAAGCCGTCGATTTCGGCGAGAACGGATATGTTTATGCCATTGATTCTAAAGATGGGACGATTCTGGCTCATCCGAACCAGTCCCTGATAGGGAAAGCGGCTGCAGACGCCGGATTTCCGGAGGATCTTACCGGAAGGGGAAAGACGGTGATCGACGGAGTAAGGGGATATTATCAGGCTGAGGAATATGAGGACCGGATCATAGGGACTTTTATGCCGGCCAAAGAGTATTTTTCCGAGCGGACCAATCAGACTGTGGCGGTATCCGTCAGTATGCTGATCATATTCGGGGCATTGCTGGTCATGATCAATTGGATGGTGGACCGGGAGATCGTTCAGGGGATTTATCATATTGCCAATTCCATGAAAGAGATTTCCGACGGTAATTTTGGAATTACGGTAAATGAAAAGGGAAATCCGGAATTTACCCTGCTCTCTGAAAGTATCAATAAAATGGTGCAGAACATCGACTGTAATATGCGGGAAAACGAAAGGCTTTTGGAGTGTCAGAAAGAGGATGTGGAAAATAACCGGAATATGATCAGGAATGTAAAGAGTATCTGCAGGGATCTGGAGGGGGTATCGGAAGACACGCTGGAGAATGCCGATCATATTTATCACGGGACGGGAGAACAGGAAAAGGCGGTAGGCGATCTGAGACAGATCATGGGGCAGTTGACGGAAGAACTGAACCGGAGCGTCGACGTATCCGAGGACGTATTAAAGACAACGGGAAATACGGTAGAAGAGATCGTACGGACACAGTCGCAGATGAACCGGTTGAAAGGTTCTATGCAGGAAATCAGTAGTATGTCGATGGAGATCGAGAAGATCATTGGGGAGATCAATTCTATCGCCGAACAGACAAACCTGCTTTCGCTGAATGCATCCATAGAAGCCGCAAGAGCAGGAGAAATGGGGAAAGGGTTTGCGGTTGTAGCGTCGCAGGTAGGAGAGCTGGCGGCCAGAAGCGCACAGGCGGCGAAGGAGACCAACGAACTCATTACCAATTCCATAAAAGCAGTGGAAAACGGCAAAGAAATTACAGATCAGACGGCGGAGGATTTCGGTTCCGCCGTAGCGAAGATAGAAAAAGTGAGCGGCGACGTAGAACAGATCACCGGCATGGTAAGACGGAATGTGGATATTGTTGCGGACGCAGTGAATCAGATGAGCAGAATATCCGACGTGGTAGAGAAAAACGTACAGATATCGGAAAATACCAAGCAGGTATCGTCCAAGATGGCGGACATTACGGGAAAACTGCTGGAGATCGTAGAGTAACGCCGTACGGAGTGTTTTCTTTAAAAACGGGAAAAATGTTTTATGATAAGCGCCGCTGCAGGCGGCATGACAGGAAGTCCGATAAAAAAGGAAGTAATTTCAGATTAGGCAGTATAGCCCCGATTACGGGAGCCGTACTGTCTTTTCTGTTTGAGGTAAAGCTTAGGTACGCGTCATTTTTTAATATTATGCTTGACAATTTATTTTTTTGGAATAAAATAGTTCTAAAAAGAACAAAATAGAGCACATCTGAAAAGGAGGAGGGAAATGATTCCGGTAAATCCATGGGAATACCAAAATGCTATTAAGACGTTATATGCGCGGTGCGTAGGAAGGGTCTGTATGAAACATGAACTGACCAGAATGGAGTTGGACATTTTACTTTTTTTGGCCAATAACCCACGTTACGATACGGCGACGGAGATCGTGGAGATCCGGTATCTGTCTAAATCGCAGGTATCGGGGGCGGTCAGGCTTTTGGAGGAGAAAGGATTTCTCAGAAAAGAGTATACGCAGAATAATAAAAAAACGGCGCATTTAAAAATATGCGGAGCAGCTTTCCCGATTATTACGGACGGAAGAGCGGCGCAGGAAGAATTTATTGCAGTTTTAACGGGGGGATTTTCAGAGAAGGAGAGCGAGGGGATGAAAAGATGTCTGGAGCATATCCGGAAAAATATTGACAATTACTTAAAGGAGGAGACGGAAGTATGTTAAAAGTTATCGTTTGTTTTATTGCGGGAATCGGCGCCGGACTTGGGACGGGCTTTGCAGGAATGAGCGCGGCGGCGGTGATCAGCCCGATGCTGATCACGTTTCTTGGCCTGCCGGCTTATGAAGCGGTAGGGATCGCGCTTGCCAGCGACGTTCTTGCCAGTGCGGTAAGCGCTTATACTTACGGAAAAAATAAGAATCTGGACATCCGTAACGGGACGGTAATGATGGCGGCCGTTCTTTTGTTTACTCTTGTCGGCAGCTTTGTGGCAAGTAAGGTTCCTAATACGACAATGGGCAGTTTTTCCGTATGTATGACCTTGCTTCTCGGCATTAAATTTATCTTAAGACCGGTGATGACGACTAAGGAAACGATGAATGCGGTGAGCCGCGGAAAGAGGACCGTGCAGTCCCTTATCAGCGGAACCGTCGTCGGGTTTATCTGCGGTTTTATCGGTGCGGGCGGCGGAATGATGATGCTTTTGATCCTGACCGGCGTATTAGGATATGAATTAAAGACGGCGGTGGGAACCAGCGTATTTATTATGACGTTTACGGCATTTACGGGTGCGGTCAGTCATTTTGCCATAGGCGGTATACCGGATCTATGGTGTCTGCTTTTCTGTGTGGCTTCGACGCTGCTATGGGCAAGGATCGCCGCCAGATTTGCAAATAAAGCGAGCGCCGTCACATTGAACCGGGCGACGGGCGTGGTGCTTACCGTTTTAGGCGTGGCAATCCTTGTGGTAAATTATATTAAGTGATATAATAAAAATGTTTTTGTTGGGAATCATGATAGAGATGAGAGATCGGCTACGAAGGAAGGGAGAAGATACATGAAGATAGCGGCAACTTTTGAAAACGGAACCATATTCGGACATTTCGGGCATACAAGGCAGTTCAAGGTATACGACGTTGAAGCGGGAAAGGTCGTAGGAGAGCGGGTCGTAGATACGAATGGCAGCGGACACGGGGCGCTTGCAGGTTTTTTAGCTGATCTGGGGGTGGATACTCTGATCTGCGGCGGAATCGGGGCAGGCGCACAGAATGCACTGGCAGAGGCCGGAATACGACTTTACGGCGGTGTGACAGGCAGTGCGGATGAAGCGGTAAAGGCGCTGCTGGAGGGAAAACTTACTTATGATGCGGAGGTTCACTGCGATCATCATGATGCAGAGCATCAGGGCGGGCATTGTGGGGAACATAAACAGGAATGTTCGTGCCATTGAGCAAAGTGCGTAAAGTTTTCTAAGCTGTCAAAGTACGCAGGCTAAGATTGTTTGTGCCATTTATGGCACTGACGCCGTAAGCGGCATGACGGGAAGAGGGAAAATGAATCAAAAAGTATATGAATATGAAGCGTCAATTTATGATGCAGAACAAAAAGGCGGCGCGTATGTGCCTTTTCCTTATGATATCAGGAAAGAGTTCGGCAGGGGGAGAGTAAAGGTACACGCCACTTTTGACGGAGAGCCTTATGACGGCAGCATCGTAAATATGGGAATCAAATATGCGGACGGCAGTATCTGCTACATTATCGGCCTGCGTAAAGAGATCCGTTCTAAGATAGGGAAACAGCCCGGAGATAAGGTTCTTGTGACGATAAAGGAACGGGAATAGGGTTGCGATATACAAGGGAGTATTATGATGAAAACAATAAATATATGGGCGTTATGCATGACAGCGGTTTTTGTTTCTTTTTTGGGGTTTGTAGTGGAAAATCTATGGCTGGCCATAGCGAAAGGTTATATGGATAACCGCAATATGTGTTTTCCGTTCCTGATCGGTTATGGCATTGCAATGCTGCTGGTGTTAGGGGTACTTGGAACACCGAAAAGGCCGTGCCTTTTTGGGAAACGTATTTTGGTGAAAAGCAGGATGGTAAGGATTTTATTTTATTTTGCGGGCGCGATGTTATGCGTCTGCATCGGCGAGATCCTTTTGGGGAAATTAGTGGAGCATACCTGCCATTTTTACTGGTGGGATTATTCCAAGATACCGTTACATATCACAAGATATACATCCATACCGACGAGCGCCATGTTTTCGGCGGCGATCACGGTTTTCATGGATGTTGTACTGAAGCCTCTGTACCATTCTTTCCAAAGGTGGAACGGCGGGGTACTGAAAGTGGTGGTCATAGCGGTGGTTTTGCTGATGGCCGGCGATTTTCTTTATAATGCCTATAAGATGTATAAAAGGCAGGGTATGGTACGCAGATGGAGGATCGATACTACGGCGGGCTTTTTGTATAAGCGGCTTCATGCCCAGCAGTAAACCGGGCGGCCGGCGTCAGAGCGGACAAAGGAAACAGGCGGAGCGGCGTTAGAGATTTCCGGATAAGGAGAGAAAGGATTTTTCATGTATCATATCGCTATTGTGGAGGACGAAGTTGATTTTTCTACGCAGCTTCGGTCTTTTTTAGAGCAATACCAAAAAGAAGAAAATACGCGGTTCAAGGTTTCTGCTTTTTCTTGCGGCGAGGAGATCCTTCAGGATTATCAGCCGGTTTATGATGTGATCCTGCTGGATATCGAGATGCCGGGGATAAACGGAATGGATGCGGCGGCAAAGATCAGGGAGAGCGATCAGGATGTGGTGCTGATGTTCATTACCAATATTGCTTCTTATGCCATCCGGGGATATGAAGTAGGGGCTCTCGATTTTGTAATGAAGCCGATTACTTACTACGCATTTTCCATGAGATTTACAAGGGCTTTGAAACGGGTGAGGGCGAGGCTCGGTCAGGAGGTCTTACTGACGCTTTCCGACGGGGTAAAAAAGCTGGAGGTCCAGCAGATCTACTATGTGGAGGTCCAGAACCGTATCCTGCATTACCATACGGACGAAGGAGAGTATTGTATGCGGGGGACGATGCAGAGCGTGGAAAGGATTCTGGCGCCGCATCCTTTTGTAAAGTGCAATCACTGGTATATCGTAAATTTAAAGCATGTATCAGAAGTCAGGCAGAATACGGTAATAGTGGGCGGGCATGAATTAGAGATCAGCAGGCGGAACAGGACACCGTTTTTAAAGGCGCTGGCGGATTATGTTGGAGGGTAGTGTGATGGATACCGTAAGTTATTGGATTGCGGCAGCGGCGCTTTTGGGCAGCGGGATTATTTATGTGCATACGATAGAGGCAAGGGTGAAGAAGGGAAGAAGGCTTCTTTTGGTTATCCTTGCCTATTTTCTATGTGCGGCGGTAATCAGCGGTCTGCGGCCCGGCGCATTTTTTTGGACTTATTTGTTACTGCAGACGGCGGGGTTTTTATTTTTGGTCTGTATTTTGCATATAGGGCGGGTATTGTCTTGGACGGCGGCAATTTATTATGCGATCTGGGCGTTTATGTCATGGCAGTTATTGTTGGAGCTGTGTCTGGTCTACAAACAGTATACGATCTCCTTTCAAGAAGGAAATCGGTTCACTTTTTTAGCAGGCGGGAGTCTTATTTTTGCCGGGGGTCATATCGTTATGGCGTTTACCGTGGGAAAGTGGCTGCCGGAGCGTGGAAAAAAGAAGATCGGCCCAAGGCAGTTTACGATGGCGGCTTTGACGTTTATGATATTTCAGATGCTGATTTTTGTGCCGGAAAACATGGAAGAGATGTTCAGGGAGGGGAGCTGGATCTCCAGATATTTGATACAGGTACTGCTGGCAGTGGTTCTGTACCTTCAAAATGAGCTGTTTAAAAAAAGTGAAATGCGGAAAGAACTGGAGATCATGAACCTGCTTTGGAAGACGGAACAGGAACAGTACCGGATCGATAAGGAGAATATTGCGCTCATCAATCAGAAATGCCATGACCTGAAACATCAGATCTATGCGCTTCGGAATGTAAGCGAAGAGGAAAGGAACCGTTATTTGGACGAGATCGCGGAATCCGTACAGATTTACGAGGCAATGGTGAAGACCGGGAATGAAGTACTGGATACGATCCTAACGGAGAAAAGCCTTCATTGTAAAGAAAAAGGGATTACCGTTTCCTGCGTAGCGGACGGCAGTCAGATGGATTTTATCAATACGGTAGACCTGTACGCTATTCTGGGAAATGCGATAGATAACGCCATAGAGGCGGTGGAAAAGCTGGAAGAAAAAGAAAAACGGCAGATCGACGTATTGATCTACCGAAAAGAGCAGTTTCTTGCCATTCATGTCATCAACCCGCTGGCGGAAAGTCTCGTGTATGAAGACGGGCTTCCGGTTACGACGAAGGAGAATAAGAAGTTCCATGGATTTGGGTTAAAGAGCATCAAGTACATGGTAAAGAAACGGGACGGGATACTTAGCATCCGTGAAGAAGCGGGATGTTTTTCCTTAATGATCCTGATACCGATTCCGCAAACCACTTGAGCCGTTTTTATGACCAGTTAGGTAAAATGCATTGTAAATAAGAAAAGAACCTTGTAAATTTTAATCATAATATACAAAGTTCTTTTTTTATTGCGCGTAAAAATCGTGAAAAGTTCTAACAATAAGAGGGAGTAGAAAGCAGGAATAGGGAAATCATAAAGGTAAATTTAAGTAAAATTTTAGAAAGGAGGATCTATGAGACGGACGGAAAAACTGATGGAGGATTGGATGTTTTATAAAAACGGAGAAAAGCGGCCGGTAGATCTGCCTCATACATGGAACGCATTGGACGGGCAGGACGGAGGAGACGATTATTTCCGAGGCGTCTGCATCTATGAAAAGCAGGTGCCTAAGCCGGAATTTCGGGAAAATGAAAGAGTGTATCTGCAGTTTTGCGGCGTGAATGCCAGCGCCAATGTGATCTGGAACGGAAAAAGTATTTGTACCCATCACAACGGATACGCTGCTTTCCGGATAGACGTGACGGAGGAGATGCAGGATATAAATACGCTGCGGGTAGAAGTAGATAACGGCAAGAACAGAACAGTCTATCCCCAAAGAGCGGATTTTACGTTTTACGGCGGAATTTATCGGGACGTGGAATTTCTGATCGTACCCAAAATCCATTTTGATCTGGATTATTATGGAGGGGAAGGGATACGCGTTACCACAAAGGTAAAAGAAAAAACGGGAATCGTCCATGCCAAGGCTTATATCAATATGGAAGATCTGGAGGCGCACGGGTTAACGACGGAATTTGAACTTCTTGATGCGCAGGGAAACAGGGCGGGCGGCGCCGTAGGGAACGAGGTTGTAATAAAAGTACCCCATGCCCGTTTATGGAACGGAAGAAAAGATCCTTATCTGTACCGCCTTTTTGCCCGGTTAAAACGGGGAGAAGAAGTGGTGGATGAGATTAGGGTAAACTGCGGCATCCGTACTTTTTCCATTGATCCCAAGAAGGGATTTTTCTTAAACGGCGTTTCTTATCCCCTTCGCGGCGTTTCCAAACATCAGGATTTTAAGGGGATCGGTAACGCGGTTTCCCATGAGCAGATGGAAAACGATATGGAGCTGATCCGTGAGGTGGGGGCGAATACGATCAGGCTGGCCCACTATCAGCACGACCAATACTTTTACGATCTGTGCGACCGGTACGGCATGGTAGTGTGGGCGGAGATCCCTTATATTTCCGAACATATGCCGGAGGCGAGAGAGAATACTTACTTCCAGATGAAAGAACTGATCGTGCAGAATTTTAACCATCCCAGTATCATAACATGGGGCTTGTCCAACGAGATCACGATTTCTACAAAGAACAGGGCGGATATGCTGGATAATCATCGTAAGCTGCAGGCGCTGGTGAAGAAGATGGATCCCACAAGGCCGACCACGCTTGCCTGCTTTGCCATGTGCCATCCGTTTCATCCGGTCACGAAAATTTCCGATCTGGTAGCCTGGAATCTGTATTTGGGATGGTATGTGCCGGGTCTGTTTTTAAATGACTGGTTTATGGACTTCTATCACCGGAAATATCCCCATCGTCCGTTGGGATATTCGGAGTATGGAGCGGAGGGGATGCCAAATCTTCACAGTTCCAAACCGAGGCGCGGAGACCACTCGGAAGAATATCAGGCAAAGTATCATGAATACATGTTAAAGTGTTTTGACAGGCATCCTTTTTTGTGGTCAACCTATGTGTGGAATATGTTCGATTTTGCCGCGGATGCCAGAGATCAGGGCGGAGAACCGGGAATGAACCATAAAGGGCTTGTGACCTTTGACCGTAAGATCAAAAAAGACAGTTTTTATATTTATAAGGCATGGTGGAGCAGCGAGCCGTTCCTGCATTTATGCGGAAAGCGGTATAAGTACCGGTCGGAGGAGATCACGGAAGTAACCGTATATTCCAATCAGAGAGAAGTATCGCTTTATTGCAATAAAAAATTAGTGGAAACGAAACGGGGAGCACATGCATTTCATTTTAAGGTGAGACTGCAGGAGGAAAATCATTTGGAAGCACGTTCCGGAATACTTAGGGATACGGCGGTCATTTATAAGACGAAGCGGCCCAGACCCGAATATAAGGTGAAAAAAGGAAAGAGCCAGAACTGGATGTAGAAAAAGAAAAAGCGTGCAAACCGGATAAGGGAGGTAAGGTTATGGAAGAGAAAAAGGAAATGAGGGCGAAAAGGAAAGCTTACAGAAAAGCGAGAAGCAGGGCGGTCCGGCCGTGGAAATGGCTGACCTGGTGCAGTCTGCCCTTTGCGATAGTACTGATCATCGCCGCGGTTTTTACAAGCATATTTGACAATTCCCTTTCTATTTTCGTAGGCGGGACCTTTAATCATTTTGAAAAAGATCCGGATGCGGTTTATCATACGTCCGATTTTGCGTCGGATGAGGAAATGATCGCTTACGGGCTGGAACTTTGTGAACTGGTAGAGGCGGAGGGCGCGGCGCTTTTGATGAACGAAAACCATGCCCTGCCGTTAAAAGAAGGAGAAAAAGTGAGCTGCTTTTCCAACTCTTCGGTAAATCTTGTCTATGGCGGTACCGGTTCGGGAAATATCGACGCGTCTACGGCGAACACCTTGAAAGGGGCCTTGGAAGACAGCGGTTTGGAAGTGAATCCGGTTCTTTGGGATTTTTACTTAAGCGAGGAGAATGAAGAGTATAAGAGAAAGACCGGCGGTATGGTTTCTTTGGAATCGGCAAAAGTATCCGAACTTCCGTGGCGGCTCTATACGGACGAGGTGAAGTCTTCCGCAGGAATATACGGGGACGCGGCGATCGTTACTTTCTCCAGAGTAGGCGGCGAAGGAGCGGATCTTGAGTTTATAAAAGAAAATTATCTTGCACTGAATGCAGACGAAAAAGAAATGATGGAAAACCTTGCCGCTATGAAGAAAGAAGGAACGGTCAAAAAGATCATTGTCCTGATCAATTCGGCCAACGCCCTTCAGGTTGATTTTTTAAAGGAAAACGAGTACGGCGTGGACGCCTGCCTTTGGATCGGCGACGTGGGTATTTCGGGAATCGACGCGGTAGCGGATATTTTGACGGGCAAGGTCAACCCTTCGGGAAGTCTGGCGGACACTTATTGTTACAATAATTATTCTTCTCCGGCAATGGCGAATTTCATTCCTACCGTTTATGAAGGGTATCAAAAGGGCGTCGTTCCAGAAAACGCAAGCACTTATATGATCTATCAGGAGGGGATCTATGTAGGGTATAAGTATTATGAGACCCGTTATGAAGATTTTGTAATGGGCGCCGGAAATGCCGGGGATTATGCCTATCATGATGATGTGGCGTTTCCTTTCGGCTACGGACTCAGCTACACGGATTTTTCCTATGACAATATGCAGGTGAGCTTTGACGAAGCCACCGACCGGTTCCATATTCGGGTGGATGTGACGAATACGGGAGATAGGGCGGGAAAAGAAACGGTACAGGTCTATGCCTCCAGCCCTTATACGCAGTACGATCGGGAGAACGGCGTAGAGAAGGCGGCTGTTTCATTAGTCGGATTTACGAAAACGCAGATACTGCAGGCGGGAGAAAGCACAACGGCCGAATGTTTTGTGGACAGGCGTGATCTGGCGGCTTTTGACGCTTACGGCACGGGTACTTATATTTTGGACGCGGGAGATTACTATCTGACTTGTGCCACGGACGCCCATGACGCAGTCAATAACGTACTGGCGGCGAAAGGATATACGCCGTCGGCCACGGAAAACCGCATGGATGCGGAAGGAAACGCTCTGCTCACTTATCAATGGAACAACCCTGCTTTGGATGCGGAAAGCTACTCTGTGGCGGCAAACGGTGTCCGGATCGAAACAAGGCTGTCCGATTCCGATATCAATCTGACGGAGGATGTGACGGAAAAAATCACATGGCTTTCCAGAAAAGATTGGGAGGGGACTTTTCCTAAGGAAATCCTGAAGCTGGCTTTAACGGACATCCTGACGGCAAAATTACAGGATATTCAATATAAAGCGGAAGATTATGAGAAAATGGAGATGCCCACGCTGGGCGCAAAAAACGGCCTGAAGCTGGTAGACATGATCGGGGTATCTTATGACGATCCGAAATGGGAGGATTTATTGGATCAGATGACTTTTGACGAGATGGTTTCCCTGATTGGCGATTCTTTTCACTGGACTATGCCTATCGAGTCGGTACAAGCGCCGGGAACCCGTGACGAGAACGGGCCGCAGGGGCTTACGGCATCGCTGTTTACGACCGATGTTTCCGACGGGAAAACGGCAATAAAGGCCACGGCTTTTACTTCCGAGGACGTGATGGCGGCCACTTTCAATACGGAGCTTTTGTACGAGGTCGGAAGAGTGATCGGCAACAACTGTATTGCGGCGGATATCGCCTGTCTGTACGGGCCGGGCGCCAATACCCACAGGACGCCTTACGGCGGGCGTAACTTTGAGTACTATTCGGAGGACGCTTTCCTTTCAGGAGAAATGGGAAAACAGGAAGTGCAGGGAATGGCGGATAAAGGAATCTTCGTAGTGCTGAAGCATTTTGCATTAAACGACTGTGAACAGGACCGTATCGGATTGGGCGTATGGCTGACAGAGCAGGCGGCGCGGGAGATCTATCTGAAAGCTTTTCAGGCTCCGGTAGAAGAGGCGGATGCAGGCGTTATGGTCGCTTATACCCGCTGGGGGGCGATCTGGTCCGGCGGAAACAAAGGGCTGATGACCCACATCCTCAGGGAAGAATGGGGAAAGATCGGGCTGAATATTACGGACAATGTATTGACTTCCTATGTGAACGGCGTGGACGGCCTGATGGCAGGCGGCATTTCTACCTTTGACGCAATGCTGCCGCTTGTGACTAACCTGCTGCCCAAATATAAGAAAGACGCGGTCATTGTGAACGCCATGCGGGAAGCCTGCCACCAGAACTTGTATTCGATTGCAAATTCGGCAGGAATGAACGGTGTCAGCGCCGACACAAAGATCAAAAAAACGGATATTTTGATTGTGAAGATCTGTAAGACGGGCGCTCTTATATTTAGCCTGTTGTTTGTAGCATCGCTGGTATTGTGGATCGTGAAAAAGCGTAAATTTAAACGGACGAAAGCATATACGGAGTTTGTGGAGTATAAAAAACGGTATAAGGCCCGGAATGTCTAGGGATTGTACGGGGGATCCGCGTAAAACCGGTTAGACGGTTTCGGGAACGGACGACGGGCCGTCCGGCAAAATTGCGGGACGGCATGGCGGCCGGGAAAGGATTGTAAGATGGGTAATGAAAAGAACGGAACGAAAACGGGATCAAACAGGGCTAAGGCATATCAGCTCATTCTGTTTCCTATGAATAACGGCGCGACCAACGTTTATTATATCCTTACCATGAATTTTATCGCGTATTATGCAAACGGTGTTTTGGGGCTTGCCTTGATGTTTGCGACCACAATGGTTACGGTCATGCGTCTTTTTGACGCGGTGACCGATCCCATTATCGGAGCGCTGATCGATCGTACTTCGTCAAGGTTCGGAAAATTCCGTCCGTACATGATACTTGGAAATGGGATTATGATTCTGTCCTCCCTCCTGCTTTATTTTGGGACACGGATCATTTCGGCGGATATGGCATGGCTTAAATATGTGTGTTTTGTATTGTTTTATGCGCTTTATGTGATCGGGTATACGTTTCAGACAGCCTGTACAAGATCGGGACAGACCTGCCTTACCAACGATCCGGAGCAGCGGCCGCTTTTTACGGTATTCAATACGGTGGCAAGCCTGATCGGTATGGGGCTGATCCAGTTTTTAGCCCCGATTATTGCCGGAAAGCTCGGCGGATACAACAGCGCGGCATTTTTCAATGTGATGATCCCCATGTCCGTGATCCTATCGGCAGTATTGACGTTACTTGCCGTGATCGGGATCTGGGAGAAAGACAGGCCGGAGTTTTTCGGTGTGGGCGGTACGAAAGACAAGGTGAAACTGAAAGAGTATGCGGCGATCTTAAAGGCCAACAAAGAACTGCAAAGGCTGATGGTCGCAGGAGCAGGATGCAAGCTTGCTTTTTCCATTGCTACAAATATGACGGTGCTTTGTATGCTGTATGGGGCGATGATGGGAAACTACGGCGGACTGTATCTGCCGATGATGGTGGTAGGATATGTATTTTCCGTTCCCTTTTTTTTACTGACAGTGCGCACTTCCCAAAAACACGGACAGAAAGCTTCGCTGGTCCGCTATACCAAGCTGGCTCTTGTGATGTATGTGGGAGTGCTGGCGCTTTTGTTTTTGTGGAAACCGGAGGGCGCGGCTTTCCGTTTAAGCCTCGGACCGGTCAATCTTTATACGATCCTGTTTGTACTCTTTTTTGGGATCGGATACGGGGCTTATTATGCCACGGCGGATATGCCGATCCCTATGGTGGCGGACTGTTCGGATTATGAAACATACCGTTCGGGCAATTATATTCCGGGGATCATGGGAACGTTGTTTTCTTTGGTGGATAAACTGGTGAGTTCCCTTGGCTCTACGATCGTAGGGGTCGCCCTTGCCCTGATCGGGATTCATGTGCTGCCGGACGGGAACACGCCTTATTCGGAGGGGATGCACGGGGTCGTCATGGTGCTGTTCTGTGTGATCCCAATGACTGCCTGGGTCGCAACGCTGATCGCCATGAAAGGATACACGCTGACGGGCGAGAGGATGAGAGAGATTCAGGAAACGAACGCCAAAAGAAAGGAAGGAATCGCAGAGGGGCTGACGCTGGAAGAGGCAATGGAAAAGTGGCGGTGACCTGTCTGCCCGCTTCAGCGGGCAGACAGGAGCCGGAGCGTGCCGCTACGGCTCTTTTGTGAGAAGAAAGGACTGTCGGGAAAGGCTTGCCGGCCATTTCCCGGCAGTCCTTTGCCGTATTGCAGCGGTTACCGGCGGATGCACCGGTTTTCTGCACGCCTGTTATCCTGCATATTTTTCAGTATCAAAAGGGAGAGGATGAGTACCAGAGGGAAAACGCATCCGACAAGCATTCCTTTTTTCAAATCGTTATCTGCATTCTGGGTAATATTGCCTACCAGTCCCGGACCGAATGCCCCGCCCAGATCCCCTGCCATGGCAAGCAGGGCGAACATGGCTGTTCCGCCGTCCGGCAGCCTTCCGGAACAGATGCTGATCGTGCCGGGCCACATAATGCCCACGGAAAAGCCGCACATAATACAGCCGGCCAGCCCGAGAAGGGGGGTAGCGGAGAAAGAGGCCGTTATGTAGCAGAGCAGGCACAGACTGCCCGATCCGATCATAAATTTCATCAAATCCAGTCGGTCTCCGTATTTTCCGAAAATAACGCGGCTGATCCCCATGGTGACCGCAAACATACAGGGGCCGGCCAGATCGCCCGTCGCTTTTGTCAATCCTAAAGCCGACTCCGCATAAGCAGAAGCCCATTGAGCCATGGAAAGTTCCGAAGCCCCTGCGCAGACCATAAGGAGAATGGATATCCAAAATAAAGGAACATGGAGCAGATCCCTTATTTTCATGCCTTTGCCGTCGACAGCAGGGTGTTCGATGGGGCAGAAGGCAAAATTATAAATGTTATAAAGCGGGATGACTGCCCAAATGCAGGCAAGCCATTTCCAACTGCTGATGCCGAAAACGGCGAAAAAGGCGGTGGATAATAATATGACGCCTACCGAACCCCAACAGTAAAAGGAATGCAGCAGGCTCATGGCAGCCTCTTTGTGGTCAAACGGACAGGCCTCTACGATAGGGCTGCCCAGTACTTCGATCAAACCACTGCCCACCGCATAAACGATAACGCTTAGAATGATGCCTGCTAACGGGTCGGGAAACAGATCCGGTAAAAAGGCAAGTCCGATCAGTCCTGCGGCAGAGCATAATTCCGAAGCTACGGCGCATCTGCGGTATCCGATCCGGTCTGCAAAATAAGAGCATAATACGTCCACAATCAACTGCGTGAAAAAAAATACGGTGGAGATCAGGGCGATTTTTCCCAATGGAATACGATAATCATAATGAAATTTTAGAAAAAGCAGCGGGGCAAAGTTTGCCGTGATCGCTTGTGTGATAAAGCCCAGATAACAAGCCGTCAGCGTTTTTTTATAGTTTTTGTCCATATTGATATCCGTTCCTTTCTTTGCTATAATAAATTGCATTATATGGCAGAAATCAATGGAAATCAATGTAATATTTTGCAGACTTATTGTGCTGAATTTATTATGCAGTATCGTAAAGGGGGATATCGTAATGGAGGGGGTTCCCTGATATTCAGGGAAGCGGGAAAGAACAACGGACGGAAGAGCTGACCGTTTAAAACGGTTTAAGAATGGGAGAGTGATTGGATTATGATGCAGACAGAAGAGGAAAATAGAGGGCTTGCGCTCTTAAAAAAAGGGCAAAAGGGGATCATACACGCGATATTCAGCCGTTTCGGGCTGATTTTACTCTTATTTTTGGCGCAGGTATTGCTTTTATTCAACGTCCTTATCAAGTTTGAAAAATTCCTGCCCCATATTATGGGGACGGTGGTCTTGTGTTCCTTTATCATGGTAATATATCTGTTAAACAGCAGGATCAATCCGGCGGCGAAGATCACATGGCTGATCGTGATCGTACTGATGCCGGTATTCGGAGTATTTTTGTTTGCTTATACGCAGAGCGACATCGGGCACAGGGCGTTGAAAGCGCGGATGCATCAGATCCTTTCGGGAACAAAGGAGGAGATCATACAATCTCCTGACGTATCAGAACGGTTTTCCAAAGAAAATCCGGGGGCGGCGGCTCTGGCTCATTATATGAGGCGCAGCGGCTGCCATCCGGTATATGAAAAGACTTCGGTCACTTATTTTCCTTTAGGTGAGGATAAGTTTGAAGAAATGCTTAAGCAGCTTGAGGCGGCGCAGCATTTTATTTTTATGGAGTATTTTATCGTAGAAGAGGGCATGATGTGGGGAAGGATATTGGAGATCCTTGCCAAAAAAGCAGCGGAGGGTGTGGAAGTCAGGATCATGTACGACGGCTTTTGTGAATTTGCCCTGCTGCCCCACGATTATCCGAAACGTTTAAAAGCGTTGGGAATTAAGTGCAAAATGTTCGCTCCCATCACACCGTTTGTATCTACGCACTATAATTACCGCGATCATAGAAAGATTCTGGTCATCGACGGACATACGGCTTTTAACGGCGGAGTGAATCTTGCGGATGAGTATATCAACCATAGGAAAAGGTTCGGGCATTGGAAAGATACGGCTGTCATGCTAAAGGGGGAAGCGGTAAAAAGTTTTACCCTGATGTTTTTGCAAATGTGGGGAATCGATGAAAAAGACAGTGAATACAAGAAATTTCTTTCCTGTCCCGCTTATCCGGCGGAGGCGGCGAAGGGGTTTGTGATCCCTTACGGGGATTGTCCGCTGGACGAGGACAGAGTGGGGGAGCGGGTCTATATGGATATTTTAAACCGGGCGGTCTCCTATGTACATATCATGACGCCTTATCTGATCTTGGACGAGGAAATGGACACGGCGCTGAAATTTGCTGCGGAACGGGGCGTGGAGGTCGTTTTACTGCTCCCCGGCATTCCCGATAAAAAGATTCCTTATGCGCTGGCCAAAGGGCATTATGCTTCGCTGCTGGAGTCAGGGGTAAAGATTTATGAATATACGCCGGGTTTTGTCCATGCAAAAGTATTTGTCAGCGATATGCGGGAGGCGGTAGTGGGGACGATCAATTTGGATTACCGCAGTTTATACCATCATTTTGAGTGCGCGACTTACTTGTATGAGACGGACTGCATTCAGGATATTGAGAAGGATTTTCAGGAAAGTCTGGCGAAGTGCAGGCAGGTTACAAAGGAGACGGTGAAGAAGGAAAAATGGAAGGTAAAGCTGCTTGGCAGGCTGGTAAAGGTGGCGGCGCCGCTGTTGTAAAACCATCCTGACAGGGGACACATGGTTTCAGGTCTGGGGCGGGCGAAAGGAATGGGTAGTAAGATGAAAAAAATAATAGACGACATCCGGCGGGGATTTTTTGAGAAAGAACATTTTGGGAAACGGCTGATGATTGTGATCGCGGCTGTAATCATGATGGGATTTGCCCTCAGCTTTTTGATTTTGGCGGATTTGGGGACCGATCCCTGTACGATGATGAACAGGGCGATTTCCGCTAAACTGGGCATGAGTTTTGGAAATTGGCAGGCTCTGCTCAATACGATACTGCTTGTGGCGGTGGTCCTCTTCGGAGGCAGAAATTTGGGATTCGGGACATTGGCCAATATGTTTTTAGTAGGGTATTCAACGGATTTTTTTTCGTGGCTGATTCCTCAGGTGATTCCGGTGGAGATCTTTAGGGCGGCGTGGGTGAGAGGCGTGGTATTCGTCCCGGCGCTGGTTCTTTTTATTCTTGCCGCGTCTGTTTATATGGATGTGGATATGGGGACGGCTCCCTATGACGCTATTTCCTTTATTCTGTCCGAACGGTTAAAGAGGGTGCCGTTTACGATTATCCGTATCGCCTACGATTTTCTTGTGATCGGTATTGCACTTTTATTCGGGGCTAAACTGCAGATCGTAACGGTATTGATGGCGGTGGCGTTAGGGCCTGTGATCAGTTTTCTGGGGCCGAAATTAGAGAGGTGGATCTATGTTACGGAAAATAAAGGACTATGAATTTGACCGGTATGCGGAGTTTGCCTATCGGCTGGCGATGGAACCTGCATGTTCCGGCTTTCCCTTATATACGGACGGAATCAAAACGAAAGAGGATTTTCTGGAAAGAAGCCGCAGGGGACTTTGCCGGGAGGAGGAAGAGCTGCTTCTGTTCGAGCGGGAAGGGAATGTGCAGGGATGGGTGCATTATTATGTTATAAAAGAAGACTGTTATATTGGGATCTGTAGTCTGCTGATCGGAGACGGGCAGGAGAGTGCGTTGGAAGAGCTGATGGCGTATTGGAAACAAAGGTTTCCCGGATATGAATGGAGTATGTATTTTCCGGAGGAAAACAGAGAGGCGCTGTCTTTTATGAGCAGGCGCGGCTACCGGGACAAGGGGAAAGAGGCGGTTAACGTACTGCTTTTTAAAGAATACCAGACGAGGGAGGAAAGCGGTTTTGTCTTTCCGGTGGGCCGGGAAAATTTTGATCTGTTCCGAAAGATCCACGCAGGTTTCGAAGCGGAGATGTACTGGACCAGCGACAGGATCTGGGAGGACTTGGAGAACTGGGAGATTTTTGCCTATGTCATACCTGAGGAAGAAAAGGTTTTTGGCGATACGGCAGTGGATCCTGCGCCTGTGAAGGCAGGAAAAGGCTGCTGTAAAGGCGTGATCTATTATAACAGGCAGACATCCAAAGATCTTGAGATATTTGGGATCGATGTGCCGGATCTTTTGGGCGGGGTCGTGGAAGCGCTTTTGATAGCTTGTTTGAATAAGGCAAAAGAGGTCCATGCGGAAAGCATGTACTTTTTTAATGAAAGATTTCCCAATGAAATACCGGAGGGACTTGGCTTTCGGCGCATCACGACCGCCCATTATTTTGAAGAGAACCTTTCGGAAAAGAATCGTCCCGATTCATGTTTCTTCTGATTTTGGTTCACGGGCTCTGCAGGAAAGGGGGCTGCTCCTGTTTCCGGTATTCGGAAGGAGAGACGCCTTTGCATTTTTTGAAAATCCGGCTGAAGTATAAGGGATTATCGTACCCCACAATATTTCCAATCTCCGTTACGTTGTAAGAGGTAGTTTCCAAAAGCATCTGCGCGTTTGTAATGCGCATGGAAACAAGATACTGCATGGGCGTGGTATCGGTATACTGTTTAAAATTACGGATAAACCAACTGATGCTCATACCTCTTGACGCTGCATATTTTTCAATGTTTATTTCCGAATTATAATTTTCGTTAAAATACTGAATGGCAAGTTCCATTTCGTTGTCTAAATAATCATTTTTCAGTTTATGATCTTTTGTGAGCTGACGGTGTATATGGATAAAGATCTGATGCAGCAGTAAAGTCAAAAGTTCTTTATAATCCGCTTTGCACTGGTGCAATTCCTGTATCATTTGTTTAAAGATTCTTGTAAGTTCCAAAGAAGTACCGGTATGGAAGACTTGCATATCATCGCCGATCCCATAGCTGCGCAGAATATTTTTTACATTATTTCCCGTAAAGTGGACCCAGTATACTTCCGCCTGTTCGCTGCCATAGTAAACATATTTCTGGGGCTCTTTCGGACGGTAGATCACCATGTTTCCGGCGGTTACGACGGTATCTTCTTCTCCTTTTCCAAAGTAAAAATGCGTTTTACCCGAGGCCACATACAGTAATTGGAAGTCAAGACGCCCTTTGGGGCGGTGGGTAGGCAGTTTGGGGCGGGTAAATAAATGGTAAGTGCCGCAGCTCCCTACAATGAGAGGCTTGCTCTTATCCATAAAGTCGATCAGGGAATTGTTTAAATAAGCGCAGTTGATATACATAGGGGTTTCCTCTGTTTCCGTTTGCCCGGACTATTGGTTGCACCCGGCTGGATTTGTGCAGTATGATCAATATTTTGATTACCGGTTTGTATTTATTGTATAATCTATCATATATATTGTACCATTTTGTGCATATTTTGTTCAATGTAATTTATGGACGCGGACGAAAGAAAAAAACTATAATGGACGCATAAGATCATTATGATCCATAAACGAGTCTCTTAAATATTTAAGCATGCTGAAATCCGGAAATAAATATTTGAGAGCGGCGAACTGCTTAAAAAGGAGAGTATGCTTATGCAGGAAAAAAAGTATTTAAAGTGGTACAACAAAGTGGGATATGGTTCCGGAGATATTGCGGGAAACGTAGTATATGCGCTGTTATCTTCTTTTGTTATGATCTATCTGACTAACACCGTCGGGTTAAACGCGGGTATCGTAGGTACGCTGATCGCGGCGTCGAAGTTTTTTGACGGAATAACGGATATCTTTTTCGGGACAATGATCGATAAGACAAAGACCAGATTCGGAAAGGCAAGGCCATGGATGCTTTATGCATATATCGGCTGTGCCGTGACGTTAGTGGCGATTTTTGCGATTCCTGCCAATTTAGGGAAAACGTCTCAATATGCATGGTTTTTCATCGCTTATACCCTGTTGAACGCGGTATTTTACACTGCAAATAACATTGCCTATTCCGCGCTTACCGCGCTGGTTACAAAAAACGGCAAAGAGCGGGTGCAGATGGGATCTTACCGATTTATTTTCGCATTTGCAACCAGTCTTCTGATTCAGTCGGTCACGGTCAGGGCGGTGTCGGTATTGGGAGGCGGCGCATTCGGCTGGCGGGCGGTAGCGGTCATTTATGCGCTGATTGGTTTGGCAGTCAATACGGTTTCCGTATTTTCCGTAAAGGAGTTGTCTGAGGAGGAGCTTGCGGAGGAAACGGCAGGAGCATTAACAGGAAACCAATATCCGAAAGAAGAGGATGGGGAAAATTATAATCTGCTTGAGGCGGGAAAATTATTGATTTCCAATAAATATTATTTGATGATCTGCGGGGTATATATTTTACAGCAGATTTATACGGCTATGATCAATATGGGTATTTATTATATGACCTATGTCCTGAAAAATGAAAACCTGTACGGCGTATTTTCATGGGCAGTCAATGTGCCGCTTATTATTACCCTCGTATTTACCCCCATGCTGGTAGCAAAATGGAAGGGAATGTATAAGCTGAATCTCAGAGGATATATGCTGAGCACGCTGGGACGGGCGCTTGTCATCGTGGCAGGATATCTGGGAAATGTGCCGCTCATGCTTTTCTTTACTGCGGCAGCGGCGGTGGGGCAGGGACCATGGCAAGGGGATATGAATGCCGTGATCGCATCCTGTTCGGAATATACTTATCTGACAAAGAAAAAGAGAGTGGATGGAACGATGTATTCCTGCACTTCTTTAGGCGTAAAGCTGGGCAGCGGACTCGGGACCGCCGTAGCAGGCTGGCTGCTTGCAGCCAGCGGGTTTGACGGAACGGCGTCGGTCCAGCCGGAGTACTGCATCAGCATGATGCGATTTATCTATCTTTGGCTTCCGATGGTCATTAGTTTCGCTATTATGGTGATCCTTTCTAAAATGAATGTGGAAGAGGCAAACGCAAAATTAAAAATTTCCCGGTCCTGATTTGAGCCGCGACATGGAGGTTAGAATAAGAGCGGCTTTCTAAACGGATAAAAAAAGACTGCTGCCGGTATGGTCTTGATCGAAGATCACCGGTAACAGTCTTTTTGTAAAGATATCGTTATGTTGGATTTACCAAACGAGGGGTTTTTTACGGATCGTGAATTTTACCGTAACGCTGCCGCCGTAATAGGGACTTGCACCGTTTATCGTAACGCTGCCTTTGTTAACGCCTGATGCTGTGTTTGCGCCGTAGGTCAGGGTATAATCTTTTTCCGCTTCCAGTTTTACAAGTCCCAGGGCTAAAATATCACTTTCTTTGGTCAAACCTTTCGCTTTTGCCGTAATTGTGCTGTCGCTGCTGTAGTATACGCTGACGGCAGGCGTGACCTGAGTACCGGAATATATGGCTTCGTCTATGACCACATGGAGCTGGTTCTTTGCCAGTTTCGTTTCATAGATCGGAAGAGGAAACCGCATTTCCCCTGACGGGGAGCCAACCGTATAATTGCCGTTTTCCCGTGGCCTGATCACGACGGTAGGACGGTCTGCCTCGGCAGCGGTACCGTTTTTCAATTTTTCCATATAAGCTTCGTAATCGGCCTGCGTGTTTTTCAGATAAACGATCTCATAATCGGTGGAAGCATTGAGAGCGCTTTTTCCCTGTTTCAGCTTTATGGAAGGCTTGTAGGCATCATCCGGCGCTTTTTTACTGTTGTAGGCAACCGGAGTTATGGTTTTGGTAATATCCGCCCCATCCAGTATTCCCGGAGTAATGGTAAAAGGGATCTCTTCTATGACACCTTTGTAATTGCCTTTTCCCTTTATGGTCATGAAGGGCTTAATGGGATCGCTTGCTGCCGCCACGGTTTTATTATTGGCGTAGCTGACGGTATAGTCTATGCCGTCTTTTAATCTGATCCCGGCGGCGTTTGTAAGGATCACCTGATCGGACGGTCTGGCGCCTGTCTTTTCGTAGCTGACGGATATATTTTTCATACTTCCGGCCTGTGTCACCTGACCGGTATCTGCAAGGTCTGCCGCTTCGATTTTAAACGTCTTATTGAAAGAGCCGCTGTAAGGCGAACCTTCCATTGCCTTAAAAGTCATGATGGCAGTTCCTTTATTGATATTTTTCTTATAACTTATCGTGTAGTCGACGCCGTATACTAATTCCTTGTTACCGTTGGCGTCTTTATAGGTAAGCGTAATATCGTTTTGTGTCACTGCTTTTCCGGTGAAAGTTTTGTTTACGGGTTCTGCGATAACAGAGCCTGCCTTGAGGGGAATGCCCTTGATCGTAAACGAGACTGATTTACTTCCCGAATAAGCTCCGGCGCCGGTAACGGTCAATACGGCTTTTCCTGCTCCCGTGTTGTGTTCATAGGCCACGTCAAAATCTTTTTGGTAAATAAGACTTGTATTTCCGCAGGAAACGGTGAATACGTCCGCTCCGCCGACTTCTTTGGAGGTTACTACGCCGTTTTGTACAAGATAGTACTTTTTCGACGTTTTGTCATAGTAAGCGGGAGTGAGCGTAACGGCTTTTCCGGTAAAGCTGCTGTTTTTGATATTTTTCCCTAACGTGATCTTAGCATTTTTAAGCAGTTTGGATTTGTCCGCCACATCGATCTGTTTTTTGATCGTTCCCGTATAATTACCGATCCCTGTAACAGTCAGTTCGAAGCTTCCGCTATAGCCGGCAGGAATCTGCGCGTTTGCAAGTTCTGCGCCGTTATCCAGTTTATGTCCCGTATTGTCGAAAGCATGTAAGGCGGTTAGAGAAATTTGATAATCCGCATCCTGCTTCATGGCTTTTTTATATTTGATCGAGCGGAAAGGCGCCATGGCTTTCTTCCGGTTTACCGTCAATTGATCCGTATATTGTAAAACGATTCCCGTTCCCGGATTTCCTTTGCCGTCGTCTATTGCCGCCGGTAAGATATTGAAGTTAACGGACAGGGTATCGTCGGAATAATTTCCCTTTCCGGAGATCAGGACGGAGGGCAGGGAAGGGTCAAAATGACTGCCTGCGCCGTTTTCTTTCTTGAGCGTGGTATTGATATCCGTATTATTCGTGTAAGAAATTTTGTAATCTTTGTTTGGCTTCAGCAGTTTTTCACCGTCATATACGCTGATCACAGGTTTACATGCTTTTCCTGTATAGACGATGTCGGCGATCTCCTGAACGCGGAAACTGCTCTGTGTGAGGATGTTCCATTTGGCGTAAAGCGTCGTATCCTTTTGGATAATATCCGTTTCAAAGTTCCACGCCTTACGGCAGGAAGTATCCTGATACCAGCCGTCAAATACATAACCCTGTGCGGCAGGATCGGCAGGAGGCGAGATCGTGTCCCCTGCTTTTACAATGCCGCGGGCGGGAGCGGTACCGTGTCCCTGTACGTCGAAAGTGACCGTGTAGGCGATCCGTTCTTCGGCGATCACAAGCCTGCCGTTGTGGTAGGAAATTTCTTTTTCATAATTTGCATTTGCCATAGCGCCGCCCGGAATGATATCGTATATCCCTGCGACGGCAGTATTGGAAACATTGCAGGTGAAAGCAGGTTCTGCGAGCAGCTTTTCACCGGATGCCAGTCCCGAAACTTCGTATTCAAACCGGGACGGAAGGGAATCGCCAAGCAGCAGATTCCTATCCTTTGCCGTGATCGTCAGTCTGGCCGGCCGGATCGTAAATTGTCTGGAAAGACTGCCCTTATAATAGCCGATTCCGTTAACGGTTACCGTCGCCGTTCCGGCATTTTTATTATTTTGATAGCCTAGCCGGTAATCTTTACCCTGAGTCAGTATGTGCCCATCCAGAGAAAGCGTCACATCCGGCTGGCGGTAAGCGCCGTTATAAAGATAAACGTCATTGCTTAAAGAGACGTCCGCTTGATTTTCTAAAGAGCGGAATACATCGACCTGCGCTTCTAAACCGGTAAGTTTTTGGAATTTTTCCAAGTTACCGGGAGTAAAATCAATTTTGAATTTATGGTTTCCCGCGTCGCCTGTTTTTTGAGAGGCGTCCGGCCACTGCCATGTTCCGTACTCGTTTTTCGGAAGGGAAAGCTGGGATAATGTCTGTCCGTACTGAGCGGACAATTTAGGGGTTTCTATGATCAAGGTGTCAAAAGAAACCGAATAGCCGTCTTTGGTTACCTGTACGGTAGAAATTCCTGGCTTTGCCGAATCAAATCCGCTTATCATGGATTGTGTGATGGCATAGGAGGCTCCGGTAGACAGGTTCGTTATCTTTCCTCCTGTCAGATCGAGCTGCTGGCCTGTCAGATAAGTGGTTTTGGAAGGAGCCTGTATCTTCAGCAGGTTCTGTCCTTCTTCGTATACGGTAAGCTGTGTTTGTGTTTGTTCTTTTCCGGCGGTTACGGAGATGGTTACGGTGCCGGCTTTTTTTGCCGTTATCATTCCGTTTTGGTCTATGGAGGCGATGGTTTCATCGGAAGAGATCCAAAGGCCGCCGGCTTTTACGGATCCGGTATAAGTCCTGGTATTTTCGTAGATATCGGGATAGCGTACCGTCGCCTGTAACGGAAGACGGACGGCGCTGCCGATTTCTATATGGGAGGGCATGGAATTTTCAAACTTTAATGCCGACACATGATTTCCCTGTACTTCCATAGGTTGAATGCAATTTCCGGAAGTATCGTTCTTTTGGGAATCCATGGAAGGCTCCATGCTGAATTCCTGTGCGACCGAATACCATCCGCCTCCGGGAAGTCTGAAAGCGCCGACCCCGACATAACGGTAACGGGTGCTGATGATGCTTTCATAGTGTCCGGTCTGTCCGGAGCCATGATTTACCCAGTCGCTTTTTTCTTCATACCACTGCCTGATGCCTTCCATCAGCCCGGAGTAGTTCCATGCGAGATTTTCCGCATAAGATTGCACTCCTTTGGTGGTCTTTGCCGTAAAGCAGCTTTTGCCGTTCGGTCTGGTGTGGCCCTGTGATACGGTCGCTTCCGCAGCGCGGAGTCTGGCGATCGCCTCCAGGGAGGAAGACCATTTTAGAGGAATATAATCCGCTTCTGTCAAAGGATTTCCCGTATACGGATCCGTAACTCCTTCCCTGCACGCTTCTAAACGGATTGCATTCAGACGATTTAAGATCTTATCCGCCGTTTCCGTATAATAACTGCCCGGGAGTCCTAACAGCAGGTTGCCTTCCGACAGCGTCATATCTATTTCCGGCATTTCGGCGGGAGCGGGCGCGGTATTGCAGTAGGTGTTTATGTTGGCGGCGATCGTAGCGCCGGTACAGGCTCCGGTAGTGATGTGCCGGAACTTATTGTTGGCATCGATATAACAGATACCGGGAAAACTTCCGAAATTGAATCCTGCCGCATCCACATAGTCCCATAAGAAATTACTGCTTCTGGAGGAAGTATCGTAGCAGAAGACAATGTTTCCGTTTCCGTAAGCATCTCGAAAGGCAGTTACTTCTTCTTTTGTATGCTGCTGTATTTCGATGGCATAAATGTCCACATCGGAAAAGTCGTACCGGGCGATGCTTTGAAGCGTTGACCGGCTGTTTCCGCAGTTTGTGCCGAAAAAGACGAGCAGCTTTGTTCTGCCGTCTGCATCGGAAATCACGATTTCATCGTCGACAGTCGTAAAGAATGCGGATAAATTATCTAAATTCAGGGAGGAATCGTCCGTATTGCCGTTCGGCTCCCACTTTGCATACAGTATGAGATTTCCGCAGTTTCCGCTGTCGATCTGCGTCACCCTTTGTATAAAACCGGCATCAAGATACCAACCTGCAAAAGTATAGCCTTGTTTTGCAGGATCCTGCAAAACAATCGTATCCGAAGTTGATTGGTAGGTTTGGGGGTTGCCGGCATGGTTCATGCCTCCGTCCAGTATATAAGTAATGGTATAGGTTTCCGCTAAAGGAGCGCTGCAGTAATGAGCAATATCCGCTTTTATATCTTCCGCACTGCGCAGCGCCTGAGTCGTGTGCTGTAATCTGTTATTGGAGTCGATATAACAAATAAACGGCAGGGTGAAACTATTTGGCGAATTAGTTGCAGTTATATATGTGCTTAAGTTCAAAATGTTGTCAGTTCCGGTATCATAGGAAAACTTGATTTTGTCGCTGCCGCAGGTATCTTTGAAAGCAGTCACGTCTTCTTTGGACTTTTGGCTCATTTCAATAGCATAGATATCCACGTCAGGAAAATCGGCGGCAGAAGCAATGTTCCTGATTGTGTATTGGCTGTTAGTGCAAGTGGTCCTGAAAAAAATAAGCAATTTCGGTTTTCCGTCTGCAGCGGAAGTTATGGTCGTTCCGTCAAGGGCCGTAAAACTGACGGCAGGATTGCTGAGATTTAAAGGAACGCCGCTTTCCGCCATGTCATTGTGAGGAGGTTCGGAATCTGTTTCCTGCGTTTGATCCGGTTCTGTCAGCGTTTCCTCCGGTTCGGTTTCTGTTTCCGGAATGCCGTCGGGTGCGGCAGAAGGATCGGTTTCCGTCTCCGCAGCGTCGCCCGGTACGGAGGAGGAGTCAGTTTCCGTTTCCGTGGTGTCGTCGGGTGCAGCGGAAGGATCGGTTTCCGTTTCTGAGGTGTCGTCCGGCACAGCGGAAGGATCGGTTTCCATTTCCGGGGTGCCGTCGGGGACGGCAGAGGAGTCGGTTTCCGGAGTGCTGTCCGGTGCAATGGAAGGGGCGGTTTCCGTTTCTGCGATGCCGTCGGGGACGGCGGAGGAGTCGGTTTCCGGAGTGCTGTCCGGTGCAGCGGAAGGGTTTGTTTCCGTTTCTGCGATGCTGTCGGAAGGAATAGTTTCCGTTTCTGCGGTATGATCAGACATGGCAGAGGGAATGTTTTTTGTTTCTGGCCCGGTTATTTCCGCAAGGTCAGAAAATGCTGCGGCCTGCAGATCCATGCCGGACGTCAGCAAAATCCATGACAGTAGTAAACACAGTAGGCGTTTCAGTTTCTTTTTTTTCCTTTTCATAGTCTTTTTATTACTCCTTTTCCCGTTTCAGTAGCGATAAATATATGAAAAAACGCTTTCTTTATATTATAAAATGAAACCCCGTTTCTTTCAATTTATTTTCTGATGCAGCTTCTGATTTAATCATAAATTTTGCCGGGGGAATGCGCTGCAGGAGGGCGGTGAGCGGAGGGATGAGATTTTGGTCATTGTATAGGAGACGTTTTTGTGATAGACTAACCTATATTTGAAAAAGCGCAGACGGTCGAACCGGCCGCGGCGGCAACGGAATAACGGAAAGGATGGAACGAGCGATGAATGGGATAGAAAGTGTCGAATTGATCTTTGGCGCAGAGATAGTGCCGGTATTTGTTGAAAATAACGCATATATGGGAATGATGGATGACGTCAGGAAAAAATATAAAGAACAGGGGATTGACTTTCCGATCGTAAATCTGCGAGACGATCTGAGACTGGCAACAAAGCAGTATCAGGTGCTGATCAATAAGGAAATCGTGTTTGACGGAGTGATTGGGGAAATCGGGGACAAAACCATGTGCGAGGAGCAAATGATCCGGAAAGTGAGCGATTCTTTTTACGATTATTATAACCGGCATTTTGAAAAGGAATAGGGCGGCCCTATTCTTTTTCAAAATATGGCTGGCAGCTTTTATTCTAATTTAACTATTGCGTTTAACTATCGCGATATGTTTATACGATCATATTAACCTTTGGCATTTCATTCTATGAATGTATTGTGTATGATACTCAATTCCCAACATTAACTTTTAGTGTACTCCAATGTTTGCCTCAATTTTTAGCAGAACAGGGAATTGTTTTGAAATTATCAGTTGTAGTTTTGCTGATGACTATTTCCGTATCGCTGGGAGGGACGCCTATGTTTTTAGCTTTGCTTGTAAATGTGGCGGCTGATCTTTTGTGGGCAGTTGGAAGTTGGGTATAATACATAATTTTTATGTAAAATCCAAAATGTATCTATTATAAAATTTTTTAATAAAAAAACTATATTTACATTCCAAAATGTAAGCTGTTCCTGTATGTTTTCTATGACGAAGCAAGTCTATAAAGTTTTGATATCACAGCCGGATTTTTGGCGGATCTTTTCCTGTGTTTAATTGTATCAAATTATTGTGTGTGAGTAAAATGTTTTTTAATTATTAAATAGTTTATTAAACAACTCTGATTATCTCAAAAAAGCCCGGAAATACGGGCATTTCACGGGATATAAGAACTGAATTTACTACCGATTTACTACTTTCGGATTGAGCTTTGACACGCTTCTGCCTCCCGTGAAGCCCACCGCCCAAATAGTGACACATCGAAAATCGAATACGACACCGCAAACGGCGGCGTTCTCTTTTCCCCTTTGGGGAGATCAGGACGCCGCTTTTTTGCGCCCAAAACCAGAAAGGAGGCGACCGCCTATGTACTTTACTTCCGGCAGCGACCGGGCCTTTGAACAGCTCATGCAGACGAGGCCGGGCGCAGATCATTTTGACAGCGGCGAGGCCGGAGCGCCGGAGGACTGCGGCACCTGCCGTTTCTACCGCCCGCACTGGAAGTACCAGTTTTGTGTGTATGAGGAATGTCCCTACCAGCCGGGCAAGCGCACCGCCCTTGACGGCGCGGTGAAATTTCAAGTGAAAGGAGTGGACGACGAGATGGCAGTTTTTCGAGTGGAGAAAAACCGGGGCTACACGGTGATGTCCAACCACCACCTGCGGAACAAGGATTTGTCCCTGAAAGCCAAGGGGCTGCTGTCGCAAATGCTGTCCTTGCCGGAGGATTGGGATTTTACGCTGAAAGGCTTGTCCCTTATCAACCGGGAGCAGATCGACGCGATCCGGGCGGCTGTCCGGGAGTTGGAACAGGCGGGCTATATCGTGCGTTCCCGTGAGCGTGACAGCCAAGGCCGCCTGCGCGGGGCGGATTACATCATTTACGAACAGCCCCAGCCTGTGCCGGATTCACCTACATTGGATAATCCAACGCAGGAAAAGCCTACGCAGGAAAAACCAACGCAATTAAATAAAGATAGATCAAGTAAAGAGAAATCAATTACAGATGGATCAAATACCGATTCCATTCCTATCCTTTCCCCTCCCTCTCCTTTGGGGGAAGAAGCGGCTGCGCCGCCGGAACGGAAAGGAACGGGAGCGAAATCACAGAGCGCCGTAGAGATTTATCGGGAGATCATCAAGGACAACATCGAGTATGAACACCTTTGCCAGAACGCCAAGGGGATTGACCGGGATATGCTGGACGAGATCGTGGACTTGCTGGTGGAAACCGTATGCAGCGCCCGAAAGACCATCCGCATTGCCGGGGACGATTACCCCGCCGAGCTGGTGAAATCCAAGCTGATGAAGCTGAACAGCTCTCACATTGAGTTTGTCTTTGACTGTATCAGCAAAAACACCACGGAAATACGGAACATCAAAAAATACCTGCTGGCGGTTCTGTTCAACGCCCCAAGCACCATCAACGGCTATTACACGGCGCTGGTGGCCCATGGCATGAATACAGGCAAAATCTGAAAGGAGGACGACCCTATGAAACAGGGTGCTTTGATTTTTGACGAGCAGACAGACCGCTACGACATCCGCTTTGACCTTGCGGACTATTACGGCGGCCTGCACTGCGGAGAAACTTTTGATGTGATGGTGGGCGGCAGATGGAGGCCGACCCGCATTGAAATGGCCGAGAACTGGTATCTGGTGGGAATCCATGCCGACGACCTCTCCGGCCTGCGGGTGCGGATTTAAGCCATCCGCAGGCCTGCTGACTTTCCAAAGGAGGGATAGCAGTTGCAGGAAGAAGTAGACCAGAAAACCATAGCGTTAGCGGTTAAGACGGGCAAGCTCACCGCCCAAGTGCTGCAAGCGGCCATCCGAAAATATCTGGCCGCCCGGCAGAAAGGGACGGGCAAGGCCCATCACGGCCAGCAGAGCTTACGGCAGCTCAAAAAGGACGGTTCCGCCCTGTCCAACATTGAGATCACCGACGCCAACATCGGCCTGTTTAAGCCCTGCGCCAAGAAATACGACATTGATTTTACCCTGCGGAAAGACCGCACCACCCATCCGCCCCGGTATATCGTGATTTTCAAATCCAAGCAGGCGGACAATCTGGAACAGGCGTTTAAGGAGTTTACGGCCAAGAAGCTCAAACAGCAGGAACGCCCCTCCATCCGAAAAACCCTTGCCGTCCTGAAAGAAAAGGCAGCGGCCAGAAGCAGCCAGCAGGCCAAGGAGAAAATCAAGGAAAGGGGGCTGTCACGATGAAGCCGGAAATGAAAAAGCTGATCATCGCAAACCTGCCCTACCTGCTGTTTGTTTACCTGTTCGGCAAGCTGGGACAGACCTACCGGCTGGCGGCTGGGGCGGACTTGTCGGAAAAGCTATTGCACCTTGCGGACGGCTTTTCCCTTGCCTTTGAAAGCGCCGCCCCCAGCTTCCACCTGTTCGATCTGGCGGTGGGCGTGGCCGGTGCGGTGGCATTGCGGCTGATGGTGTACTGCAAAAGCAAGAACGCCAAGAAATACCGCCGGGGTGTCGAGTACGGCAGCGCCCGTTGGAGTGCATAATTTTAAGTGTAAATGACACATACATGGACGCACAGGAGGTTATGCACATGACTGATTATAGCAAAATTACAGCCCTTTACTCCCGCCTTTCCGTGGGCGACGAGGACAGGGACGGCGGCGAGAGCAACAGCATACAGAACCAAAAAATATTTTTGGAGAACTATGCCAGAGGGCAGCACCTGACCAATATCCGGCACTACATTGACGATGACGAAAGCGGCAGGTTTTTTGACCGTTCCGCCTACTCTGAACAGGTAACAGAGGAATTATCAAGTGTTCGTAAACAGCTTGAAAAGATGGAGCAGGAAAAAGCAGATAAGACTTTAAAGGCAACCGTCCGTAAGGCTGTGGAATCCTTAGAACAGCAATGCCAGAAGATGAAGCAGCAGTTGTTTGAAATCAAAACAGAGGTAAAAGCAAAGGCTTTTGAAATTGTGGCAGAGGCAAAAGCGAAGGGCAAAGCGGCACTCCATAAGGTGTCGGAGTTCTTAGGAATTAAGGATAAGCTGGAGTCTGTCCGTGATAATGTCCGTAAGAGTATTGCAGAGACAGAGCATACCATAAATAAATTGGATGCTTTTGGTAACGGTATGAGGGAAGCCGGACAGAAGATTGCTAATACCTTCCGTACTTTTGCGGATAAGGAAACGGTTGATTATTTCGAAAAGGAAAAGAAGTTCTCTAAAACAGAGCTTGTGAAAAAGCCTTTTGAGGCAAAGAAAAAGCTGTATCAGAGAATGGAGCAACATCTGGATGAGGCACTTGATAAGGTGGAAAGACTTGCCAAAGAGCCAGAGCGAACGAAGGATGTGGAAATGGCAGAGCCTTCCATGCTTGGAGCTGTGGCAGAGCAGGAATTTCAGTATGGGGCAGACGCTTTTGAAGCATATCAGCAGACTGCAAAGGCAGAGACAGCGGTGGTATCAGAGGTAAAGGTGCAAGAAGTAAAGGGTAAGAGCCGATAAGGGTGAAGTCCACTTGAATGAAAGGTGTAATTCAAGTGGACTTTTTGTCGTTTTCTGCAATAAAGGTTCATTTTCTGTCATGACTGTTGATAAAAAAATAAAAGACATTACTATATAGACTGTATCTTTTATGTTAAGGAGTAATTGTTATGAAATTAAACTATGTGATCTGTGATGCAAAGATAATTGATAATGAAGATGTGAATGAGTTAGATATTACTTGAGTGATTTTTATTACGTATCAGAAGTATGAAATTCACATTACATTTGAAATGAAATAATGAAGCATATAAAAATAAAAGGATATTCCATTCTTGAATAAGAGGGCATATCCTTTTGAAATATAAGAAGTGTTGCTCTTGGGGCAATAACACATAATTGTCTTGTGGTAAATCCGTTTCTTTTTTATATTAACTGGCGAGGTTATATATTTAGAAAAGGAAATTACTAGTTTGTGGATTACCACATGCGATTTGTTTGATGAAGAAATACAGGTGCGTAAAAATTCAAGATTTCTTCAAAAAAGTTTTTTACTGTCTGTTTCATATTTCTCATCTCCTTTCGTTCTTTCTGAGGTAATCATAATCCAAAATAAGATATATTACTCGCCAAATCCATTCCAAAAGTAGACAAAAGTTGCAAATGGAGAAATATGTGCATGTTTGATTTTGGAAAATGCTAGGTTTCTATACTGTTTCTATACTCTGAAGGAGAAATGCCCTTCAATTTTTTGAATGTCCTGCTAAAATATAACGGATTATCATAACCGACAATACTAGCTACTTCGGTGATATTATACATATTGCTTTTTAGCAGAGCCTCAGCGTTATAAATACGAACAGATAATATGTATTGCAAAGGAGTAAAGCCGGTGTATTGTTTAAAATTTCGGATGAACCAGCTTGTACTCATATTATGGGTTTGAGCATATTCCTCGATATTTATTTCTTCGTTGTAATGCTCGTTGAAGTAGAGCGTTGCTGCATCTATATCTTCTGCAATCTGACTGTTACTTACTCTTGCACTTGTTTGTAAATGTCTGTGAACCATAATGAAGATTTCTCTTAAATGCATTTCAAGTATTTCGGCATAATGTTCCTTACACATCTGTAATTCCTGAATCATTAATCTAAAATGATTCTGATAATCAAGTCCCTTACCACAGTAATAAACATGCTTTTCTTTTGTAAAGCCATAATAACGAAGAATGTTTGTTACATCATTTCCGGTAAAATGTACCCAATACACTTCTGTCTGATCTTCACCGTAGTATTCGTATTTTTGAGGTTCCTTTGGTCTGTATAAAACCATGTGACCAGCGGTGACAATTTCTTCTTTTCCGTTAAAGTGAAAATGAGCTTTTCCGGATGCAATGTATAGCAACTGAAAGTCAAGACGTCCACGTGGTCGCCATGTCGGTAATTTGGGACGAGTAAATAAATGGTAAGTGCCACAGCTTGTTACAATTAACGGGCGTGACTTGTCCTTGATGTCCATAGTCGTATTATTCAGATAAGCATTATTGGCATACATAGTGTTACCTCCTTAGCTATAGTTTGTTCAATTTTTGATGTGCACTTTGCTGAAAAAAACGGATATAATCCGTGTTGTTTTGTTTATTGTATCATTTTGTGTATGTTTTGTCCAATTCTTGATATGTATTTTATAGAGTTAAATTAGTATAATTAAGTTACATTAAGAAAAGACATAATTTGCAACGGCGAGGTTACAGATTTATTTATCAAAAGAAAAGGAGATTTTATTATGGAGCAGAAAAAGTATCTAAAATGGTACAACAAAATTGGCTACGGTTCGGGTGATATAGCAGGTAATGTGGTTTATGCATTCCTCACATCCTTCGTAATGATTTATTTAACTGACACAGTTGGATTGAATTCCGGTGTTATTGGTACGCTGATTATGGTGTCGAAATTGCTGGACGGAGTATCAGATGTATTCTTTGGTTCAATGATTGACAAGACAAAGAGCAAGATGGGTAAGGCAAGACCTTGGATGTTTTATGGTTTCTTTGGATGTGCACTCACATTGTTCGGTGTATTCGCAATCCCTACCAATATCGGACAGACTGCACAATATGCATGGTTCTTTATCGCATACATTTTATTGAACGCAGTATTCTATACAGCTAACAATATTGCGTATGCAGCATTAACCTCACTTGTGACAAAGAACAGTAAAGAACGAGTTGAAATGGGATCATTCAGATTTATGTTCTCATTTGGTACAAACTTGTTAATTCAGTCTATTACATTCGGTGCAGTAGAAGCTCTTGGTGGAGGAGCTGGCGGCTGGAGAGCAATAGCAATTATTTACTGTATCGTAGGTATTATTACTAACACACTTTCTTGTTTTTCAGTTAAGGAGCTTCCGGAGGAAGAACTTAGAGATGGCGAAGAAATAAATGAGGAAGAAAATAAGCTTTCATTAGGTCAGACATTTAAGCTGCTCGTAACAAATAAATATTTTGTGATGATTTGTGCAGTTTATATTCTACAGCAGTTACGTGCCGCAATGCTTAGTGTTGGTACATTTTATATGACATACGTTCTTTGCAATCAGAAATTGTTTGGTGTATTTTCTTGGGCAATTAACATTCCTTTGATTTTAGCACTTGTCATTACTCCAACCTTGGTAGCAAAAGCTAAGGGTATGTATAAAGTAAACAAGTACAGCTATATTTTTGCTACAGCGTGTCGTTTGGGAATAGTAGCTGCCGGATATATGGGTAGTGTACCACTCATGCTAGTATTTACTGTTTTAACCTCTCTTGGTGAAGGTCCTTGGCAGGGGGATGTAGGAGCAGTTATCGCTTCCTGTTCAGACCATACATACCTTAAGACAGGAAAGAGAATTGACGGTTCCATGTTCTCATGTACATCATTTGGTACAAAGCTTGGTGGTGGTATTGGTGTTGCACTTTCCGGATGGTTGCTTGACATCAGTGGTTATATAAATAATGGTGTGACACAGCCTGACAGCTGTATCAGCATGATGAATGTTATGTACTTATGGCTTCCATTCGTTTTTGATTTGATAATTACAATTATTCTTTCATTTATGAATCTTGAAGAGGCAAACAAGAAGTTAAAAGAGAATAAGCAGTAAACCATAATAGCCTCTAGAGTGTGACTTTAGGGGCTATCTACAGAAAGTGAGGTTTAATATGAAAGCAGAGATTAAATGGTTAGACAACCCGGAAATTTTTAGAATAAATCAGTTAGATGCCCACAGTGATCATAACTACTATCTGAATTATAAGGATTTGGAAAGTGGTGATAATAAATTGACACAATCCTTAAATGGACAGTGGGATTTTAGGTTTAGCATCAATGTAATGGAAAGACCGGCAGATTTTTGCAAGACAGATTATGACAGAAGTGGATTTGATAAAATCATGGTTCCGGGACACATTGAACTTGCAGGATATGACCAGATTAGATATATCAATACACAGTACCCTTGGGAGGGTAAAAGGTATCTTAGACCTGCTCACAGTATTGAGGGTGCTGGTGCAGGAGAAGGAATGTTCAGCGAAGCACAGTATAATCCGGTAGGGTCATATATAAAAGTATTTGACCTTGATGAAAAGTTGCAGAATAAAAGAATTCGTATCTGTTTTGAGGGTGTGGAGGAAGCAATGTATATTTGGTTAAACGGTGAGTTTATCGGATATGCAGAAGACAGCTTTACACCGTCAGAGTTTGATTTGACACCTTATATCAAGGAAAAGAATAATGTATTGGCTGTGCAGGTACACAAAATGAGTACAGCAGCGTTTTTGGAGGATCAGGACTTTTTCCGTTTCTTCGGTATATTCAGAAATGTAAGCTTAAAGGCTACTCCTGATATCCATGTGGAGGATATGTGGATTCAGCCTGTATTAAATAAGGATAATGCAAGCGGTGCAATTAAAGTGGATGTAAAAATTTCTGCTTCTTCTGAAAGTACAGTAAGTGCAAAATTCATCTTATCTGATAAAGCAGGAAATAAGCTTTTATCCGAAGATATAGTATTAACAGGCGATAAGAACATGTTGGCAGGAGCATTGACAACAGATGTAAAAAAGGTTACTCCTTGGGATAATCATAATCCTTATCTTTATGATACATTTGTTGAAGTTTATACTGACAGAAAGCTTGCAGAGGTTATTCCATATAAGGTTGGATTTAGAAGAATTGAGATTATAGACAAGGTAATTCATTTAAATGGAAAGAGGCTTATCATTACCGGTGTTAATAGACATGAGTGGAGTGCAAAAACCGGACGGGTAATCGGTATTAAGGAAATGATTTCAGACATTCAGTGTATGACCAGAAATAACATTAATTCTGTTAGAACCTGTCATTATCCGGATCAGATACCTTGGTATTATATGTGCGATGAAGCAGGAATTTATGTTATGGCGGAAACAAATCTTGAAAGTCATGGTTCATGGCAGAAGCTGGGAGCAATCGAACCGTCATGGAATGTACCGGGTTCTGTACCACAGTGGCGAGAAGCTGTTGTTGACCGTGCAAGAAATAATTTTGAGACATTTAAGAACCATACTTCCATTCTGTTCTGGTCGTTAGGAAACGAATCCTATGCAGGTGATGATATTGAGGCAATGAATAAATTCTTCAAGGAAAAGAAGGATGGCAGATTAGTACATTATGAAGGTTCCTATTATACCAGAGAATATGAGGATACTATTTCTGATGTGGAAAGTCGTATGTATGCGAAACCGGAGGAAGTGGAGGAATATCTGATAAACAGTGCAAAAAAACCATATTTACTATGTGAATTTATGCATGATATGGGTAACTCCATAGGCGGACTCGGTTCTTACATGAAGCTGATTGATAAATATGAAATGTATCAGGGCGGATATATTTGGGACTTCATCGATCAGGCACTTCTTGTAAAGGATGAAGTGACAGGAAGAGAAGTTTTAAGATATGGTGGAGATTTTGATGACAGACCGTCTGATTATGAATTTTCAGGCAATGGAATTGTTTTTGCGGATAGAAGAGAAAAACCGGCAATGCAGGAAGTGAGGTATTATTATGGAATGTACATCTAAATTAAGAATCGTATATGGAGATTATACACTTGGAGTTCACGGAGAAGGTTTTGATTACATTTTCTCTTATTCACAGGGCGGTCTGGAGTCTGTTGTGAAAAATGGATATGAGTGGCTTTATCGCTGCCCGAAGCCTACATTTTGGAGAGCACTTACAGATAATGACAGAGGAAGTAAGTTTCATATAAAAAGCGGAAGCTGGCTTGCGGCGGATATGTTTATTGACTGTAAGGAAATTGAGGTTATTACAGATGGCAAGTCGCAGGGAAAACCATGTGCGCCGGATAATAATAAGTATGGTGGAGATGTGCTTGCAGAGAACATCGTTGTTAAATTTGTTTATGAGACGGTTACAAATCCAAGAACCACAGTTGATGTGATTTATAGTGTGGAGAATACAGGAAAGATAACTGTAAGTGTTTCTTATAAAGGAGTAAAAGGATTACCACAGCTTCCTGTATTTGGATTAAGGTTTATCATGCCGACTTTGGCTGATAAATATATGTATGAAGGAATTTCCGGGGAAACTTATCCGGATCGTATGGCAGGAGGAGTAAAAGGGGTGTATGAGATAAACGATTTAAGTCTGACACCGTACCTTGTTCCACAGGAATGTGGTATGAGAATGGGAACTGATTGGCTTGAAGTAACAAGACATACAAGTCTTAACAACAGCAGAAAAGACAATTCAGCTCAGATATTAAGAATTGAAAAAAAGGAAGATACATTTGCGTTCTCCTGCCTTCCTTATACAGCAAGTGAGATTGAAAATGCAACGCACCATGAGGAATTACCTCCTGCAAGAAGAACCGTTCTTTGTATCTACGGAGCGGTAAGAGGTGTGGGCGGAATTGACAGCTGGGGAAGCGATGTGGAAGATGCTTACCATATTGATGCAGAGAAAGATATAACATATTCATTTGTGATTTGTTAAGAAGGAATTGAGGTGGTTAGGATGTAGACAAATGAAATGAAGAAGAACATCTTAGAAGATGGAATGGATGAAAGATTTTTAGACATCTATGTAGATGCTACAAAGCTTGAATATCATAAAAGGCGTTATGTGCAAGCCATAGAACTGTTTGAAGCACATTATGGAGCCGGGGAAGCAGAAATATTTAGTGCACCGGGCAGAAGTGAAGTGGGTGGAAACCATACGGATCATCAACATGGAGAGGTTCTGGCTGCATCCATCAACTTTGATACGATTGGCATTGTCAGACAGACTGAGGATAATCAAATCCGAATCATATCTGATGATTATGATGAAGTGGTTATCTCATTAGATAATGTTGACTGTAAAGAGGAAGAAAAGGAAACAACAACTGCATTGATTAAGGGTGTTGTTGCAGGCTTTATGGAAAGAGGCTATAAAGTAGGTGGTTTCAGAGCATATGCTACCAGTGATGTATTAATTGGTGCAGGTCTTTCTTCTTCGGCAGCTTTTGAAACACTGATTGGGACTATTCTGTCGGGACTTTATAATGATATGAGTATTTCAGCCATTGAAATAGCGATTGTTGGACAATATGCAGAAAACGTATATTTTGGAAAGCCTTGTGGATTGATGGATCAGATGGCTTGTTCTGTTGGAAATCTGGTACATATTGATTTCAAGGACCCGAAGAAGCCGGAAGTTGAAAAATTGGATTTTAATATGAGTGAGCATGGATACAGCTTGTGTATTACAGATACGAAGGGTTCACATGCAGATTTAACAGACGAATATGCAGCCGTTCCACAGGAGATGAAAAGAGTTGCAAATCATTTTGGAAAAGAGGTTCTCCGTGAAGTAGAGGTGGTGGATGTTATTAAGGCGATACCAGAGCTTAGGGAGAAGTACGGAGACAGAAGCGTATTAAGAGCACTGCATTTCTTTACAGAAAATGAGAGAGTACAAAAAGAAGTAAATGCATTAAAGTGGGGAGATATGAATCTGTTTTTGGATAACGTGAAGGAATCGGGGGATTCTTCTTTCAAATACTTACAGAATGTATATTCAAGTAACGATGTGGAAAATCAGAATATTTCAGTTGCACTTATGATGAGTGATGTTTTGTTAAAAACAGAAGGTGTGAGCAGAGTGCATGGTGGAGGTTTTGCAGGAACCATTCAGGCATTTGTAAAAAATGATTTCGTTGTGCCATATAAGATGCAGATGGACAGCATTTATGGAGAAGGTTCCTGTAAGGATTTAAGAATCAGAAAATATGGCGGCATTAAGGTGATGTAAGGAGGCTGGGACAATGAGAATTTTAGTGTTAGGCGGAGCCGGATATATTGGTTCCCATACAGTATATGAATTGATAGACGCTGGATATGAGGTAGTAATAATTGATAATCTGTTAACCGGATTTAAGGAAGCAATTCACCCGGAAGCAAAGTTTTATGAGGGAGATATTCGAGATAAAAAATTTTTGGATGAAGTGTTTTCAAAAGAGAAGATAGATGGTGTGATTCATTTTGCGGCAAGCTCACAGGTTGGAGAGAGCATGACAAATCCGCTTAAATACTATAATAATAATCTTTGCGGAACAGAGGTGTTGTTAGAGAGTATGGTGGAGCATGGAATTGATAAGATTGTATTTTCTTCAACTGCTGCTACATATGGAGAGCCGGAGAGTATTCCTATTTTGGAAACAGACAGAACACTTCCAACTAACTGTTATGGAGAGACAAAGCTTTCTATGGAGAAGATGTTTAAGTGGACTTCCAAAGCACATAATTTAAGATATGTGTCTCTTAGATATTTTAATGCATGTGGTGCTCATCCGAATGGAAAGATTGGGGAAGCACATAATCCGGAGACTCATTTAATTCCACTTATTTTGCAGGTTCCAAATGGTAAACGTGAGTATATTTCTGTATTTGGTAACGATTATGATACAAAGGATGGAACCTGTATCAGAGATTATATTCATGTAAATGATTTGGCACAGGCTCATATTTTAGCAATGGAATATTTGGCAAAGGGTGGAGAAAGTGACATTTTCAATTTAGGAAATGGAATAGGTTTTACAGTAAAAGAAGTGATTGATGTAGCTCGTGAGGTTACAGGACATCCGATTCCGGCAAAGGAAGAACCAAGAAGGGCAGGAGATCCTTCTACTCTCATTGCATCCAGTACAAAGGCAAAGGAAGTTTTAGGCTGGAATCCCCAATATGCAGATTTACACACCATCATTGCAACAGCTTGGCAGTGGCATGAAAATCATCCAAACGGTTATTAGAATTAAGGGAGGTTTTTCACATGGATAAAGTAATATCAGAATTAGTAAGTTATGGAATGTTGAACGGTCTGATTACAGAGGATGACAAGGTATATGTCATTAACAGATTGTTGGAGCTGTTTGACAAGAAGGATTTTGTGTGGAGTGATGAACAGGTAAGACCGATACATCTGATTTTGGAAGATATGATGAATTATGCCATCGAGCAGGGAATCATGGAAGATGACACCATAACAACTAAGGATTTGTTTGATACAAAGATAATGGGGTTGATTACTCCGATGCCTTCACAGGTAAGAGAGAAGTTCCAAAGACTCTATTCTGAAAGTCCTAAGCTTGCTACGGATTATTATTACAAATTTAGTCAGGATACTAATTACATCAGAAGGGACAGAATCGAAAAGGATGAAAAATGGACCACAGATACCGAGTATGGACAGATTGATATTACGATAAATTTGTCTAAGCCGGAAAAGGACCCCAGAGACATAGCAAAAGCGGCAACAGCGAAAAAGAATGAGTATCCGAAGTGCCTTCTTTGTGAAGAAAATGAGGGATATGCAGGACATATTTCTCATCCGGCGAGACAGAACCACAGAATAATTCTGGTAAAACTGGCTGATAGAGACTATTATTTTCAGTATTCGCCTTATGTTTATTATAATGAGCATTGCATTGTTTTTAACAAAGAGCATACGCCGATGAAGATTGATAAAGCTGTATTTGTAAAGCTGCTTGATTTTGTAAAACAGTTTCCACATTATATCGTTGGTTCAAATGCAGACCTTCCGATTGTTGGTGGTTCCATATTAAGTCATGATCATTTTCAGGGCGGTTCTTATACATTTGCTATGGCGAAAGCTCCTTATGAATATATGTTTCAGGTAAAAGGCTATGAGGACGTGACAAGCGGCATTGTAAAATGGCCGATGTCAGTGATCCGATTACAAAGCAAAAAGCCTGAGAGAATCGTGGAGTTATCCGATTACATTTTAAATGCATGGCGCAATTACACAGATGAGGATGCGTTTATCTTTAGTGAAACCGACGGAGAGCCGCATAACACAATAACACCAATTGCAAGAATGAATGGTGATTTATACGAGATGGATTTGGTGCTTCGCAATAATATTACGACAGAGGAGAAGCCTTGGGGTGTATATCATCCGGAGGAGAAGCTGCACCATATCAAGAAAGAAAATATCGGACTGATTGAGGTTATGGGTTTGGCTGTACTTCCAGCAAGATTAAAAAAAGAAATGCTTACTTTGGGTGAGGCTATCGTAGAGGGAAAAGATATTCGGACCATGGAAGAAATTGAAAAACATGCGGATTGGGTAGATGAATGGCGTAATCATTATAACATTACGAAAGAGAATGTTAATCAGATTCTAAAAGATGAAATAGCAAAGGTGTTTGTAAAAGTTTTGGAATGCGCTGGTGTATATAAGCGTACTGAGGAAGGACAGAATGCGTTTAGGAAGTTTATTTCAACGCTTTAGTTACATTCTGTGATTCCACTTGAAGTAGTCCTTATAGAACAACATTACATATTCCACATAATTAAAAAACTTTTTCATAGCGTGAACCTCCTTTTCCTTTTCTGGTTTTAGTATACATGAGTGCTGTGTTGATGTCTTGCCATAATGAATTTTGTATTGGACAAAATTTGCAATAACAATAGGAGTGATTTAAGTGATATTGACATACGAAAATAGAAATACAGAAATAGCATTGGAACGAAAAAAGTCTATTCATGTTCCTCCACACCTGCATGAAGCAATAGAAATGGTCTATGTAACAGAAGGAAGTGTTGAATTAGGAGTTGGACAGGAACTTTACCATTTGGAAAAAGGAGATTTTGGAATTGTTTTCCCGAATGTAATTCATCATTATCAGGTGTTTGGAAGTGGAAGAAACAGAGGTGTCTATTTGTTTGCAGAACCCACATTTTTTACGTCCTATATGGAGGAATTGCAAAACTATTGTCCTAAAGTACCGATAATAAAAAAAGACAAAATTTCTCCGGATATAGAGTATGTTGTCAATCAGTTAGTGAAGCAGGAAGAATATAATGGACGTATGGCGAAGGCATATGTGCAAATCATTTTGGCTCATGTTTTTACGGATATAGAAATTATTTTAAGGGAATCGGTAGGAACAGATGACCTTATATACAATGCTGTTGAATATGTGGCAAAGAATTTCAGGGATGAGATTACGTTGGAGAAAATGGCGTATGATTTGTGTGTAAGTAAATATGTATTGTCAAGAATGTTTGCAAAAACGTTTCATTGCAATTTCAGCAAATATATCAATGGAATACGTTTGAGTTATGCTCAGGCAATATTGCAGGATTCAAATGAATCAATTACCAATATTGCTCTGGATTGTGGCTTTGAAAGTCAAAGAACATTTAACAGAGTATTTAAGGAACGATTTAAAATGACTCCGAGAGAATTCCGTAATAGGGCAATTATGTTAAATGCAAGTGAAAATAGCTGTGATTGATATAATTTATGGATGGAGGACTCAGGGATGATTGAATGTCTAAAATTTGGAACAACTAAAGAGGGAAAAGAAGCAAGTATTTATATTTTAGAAAATGATAGCGGTATGCATGTGCAGGTATCAGATTTTGGTGCACTTATTTTAACAATTATGTTTCCGGATAGAAATGGGGAAATAAAGGATATTACGCTTGGTTTTGATGAGTTAAAAGATTATTACAATACAGATACCTGTTTTGGTGCTTATGTGGGCAGAAATGCAAATCGAATAAAAAATGCCTGCGTAATACTGGATGATAAAGAATACAAACTAGATAAAAATGATGGAGAGAATAATCTTCATAGTGGTTTTGTTCGCTCGCACTGTAAAATGTATGATGCCAGATATGGAAAATCCAAAGAAGGTAATTATGTTGAATTTAGTCGTCTTAGTCCTAAATTTGAACAGGGCTTTCCGGGAGATTTGGAGCAGCGGATAAGATACACACTTACAGACAACAATGAGCTAATTATTGATTACAGAATGGCAACCAATGAAACAACAGTAGTAAATCCTACGAATCACACCTATTTTAATCTGAATGGGCAGGATAATGGTAATATTTTACAGCACCGATTGGAAATCTATGCAAATAGTTTTCTTGAGATAGATGAAGATTTTGTGCCTACAGGAAACATTCTTAATGTTGAAAATACACCGATGGATTTTCGTATAAAGAAAATAATTGGCAAACAGATTGATTATAACGATGTTCAAATTAGACGTGCCAAAGGGTATGACCATAATTATGTATTTACAAATGATGGTAAGCTGAAAAAGATGGCAAAACTTTACTGTGACGAAAGTGGTATAACCATGACTGTTTATTCTGATTTGTGTGGTATGCAGTTATATACAGGAAATTTCTTGGATGGAGTAGTTGGTAAGGGCGGTACAAGGTATGAAGAAAAAGCAGGTATTTGTTTTGAAACACAGTATTATCCGAATGCCTGTAATGAAGAACATTTTCCGAGTAGTGTGTTAAAGGCTGGACAAACATACAAATCCCGTACAATTTACGAGTTAGCTGTTTCATAAAATTGGTAAAGGAGAAGGATAATGGAATATATAAATATGACAATAAAGAGGCAAAAAAATATTGCACTTATAGCTCATGATGGAAAGAAGCAGGATATGATTCAATGGTGCTATGATAATAAGGAGATTTTAAAAAATCATCGTTTGTCCGGTACCGGAACTACTGCAAGAATGATTACAGATAAAGTGGGGTTAAGGGTAAAAGGTTATAATAGTGGTCCGTTAGGCGGCGATCAACAGATTGGTGCAAAGATTGTAGAGGGGAGTATTGATATGGTGATTTTCTTCTCAGACCCTCTAGCTGCACAGCCGCATGATCCGGATGTGAAAGCTCTTTTAAGAATAGCACAGGTATATGATATTCCGATTGCAAATAATATTGCTACTGCTGATTTTTTAGTTCGTTCCTCTTTAATGGATAATGAGTATATTCATAAGGTAGAAAATTTTAAAAAGAAAGTTGCAGATAGAGCAGAGACATTGGAAAAACATTCAATGGAAAGCTAAAGGAGTATCATTCTAATAAAAATTGAAATGATATAAAGTTCTGAAAACGGATGGCATCCAATGTGCCATTCGTTTTCTGCTTTTCAGAAAGAAATCATAAGTTGACCAATAAGCGAGCAGAAAATGATGTGCATTGGGTTGTTTTCTGGACTATGACATAAGGCTATCCATTGATATGATTTATAATGAAAAGAGGCGTAAATCATGGATACAGACAGAAAAGATACCAATATACAGATTGGTAAAAGACTAAGAGAAGCAAGAAGAAACATGAATATTGATAAAGTAGAAATTGCTGAAGTGCTTGGGGTTACAGTAGAGCATTATCGTAAGTTCGAGGCTGGTTCGACAGGTCTTTCCGTAGATAAGATATTGATCCTTTATCGAATCTATGGTATCGATCCTACATATCTGATAACTGGTGTTAGCAGTAATGCAATGGAGTTTAATCTGGAGTATTATGTTGCAAACAGTAGTAAAGAACAAAGAGATTTGTTTTTTGACCGTGTGCTTGCATATGTGTCTAAATTGATTAAGTGAGATGTGGTTATTCCTGCTTCTTAGAATGTGAAGGAGGAATTGTTATGTTGAAAATTGCTATATGTGATGACAGCAGAACTGATATTGAAATGTTAGAAAGTGCTTTTGATAAGCTGTGCCAATATCCGATTGAATATGATGTGTATTTTAGTGGGGAAGAATTACTGACATACTGTACATTACACGACGAAACATATCATCTATATATTTTTGATATTGAAATGCCACAGCTTAATGGATTGGAACTTGCAAAGAAAATCAGGGAAAAAGATGCACAGGCTCTTTTTGTGTTTCTTACAAGTTACACGAAGTATGTTATGGATGTGTTTGCGGTCATTACATTTGATTATATATCTAAGCCGATAACAGCAGAGAAGTTGGAGTCGGTACTCTTAAAAGCCATGCAATATCTGAATTTGATAAAGCAGGATTTCGTATTTCAATTTCGTAAAAACCAATTCAGGGTAAGTTGTGATGATATTCTTTATTTTGAGAAGAAAGGTCGTCAGGCGGTCATTCATACCAATTCAGAAATTTATAAAACCAATATGACAACAGAAGAACTTTGGAAACAGCTTGATGATAAGGTGTTTTCACATATTCATGTGTCCTACATCATTAACATAGCCCATATTAAAGCCATAGATGGTGATGAGGTTGTATTGGATAATGAGGAACGCTTTTTGATTGCCCGTGCCCATAAACAGAGCTTGAAGGAAAAACACATGGAATTTATGAGAAGGATGGTGTAGTGCATGGAGTATATCATTCGTTTTAGTGTTAATTTATTTGATTTAGGAATGTTCTGGTATTATCTGAATTCTTTTAAGAAAATGAAATTCACTCCTAAAAATTTATTTGTAATGTATATTATGGCAATGGCGGCTATATGGTCCGGTATCAATGCTTTGAATCATCCTTTTTTGAATTTATTGACATTGGTGAGTGTTTTGTTGATAACTTCTTTATTTTTTGAGTCGGCTATGTGGTAAAGACTTGTAAATATCGTTGTTTTTGTCGGGGTTGGAATGCTCATAGAGCCGATAGGTCTTATATTGCTTCATACCATGAATTATGTTACAGAGGCGGATGGGGTACACAAATATTATTTTGTGGTAGTTCTCTGTGCATTTATAAGTAAGCGATTAATTTAGGGGTGGATTGCGAATCATTCCCCAGTGTGTAATAATAATCACAGTAATGCAAGTATTTTACCGTGCATACCAATGCAATAGTTAAAATACTTTCGCACATTGACATCTGAATCCTGCTTACTTACATATTTCCTGACAGGATGAAGACCATGGTGCAAGCTTTTCAAGTTCTTCATCTGTTGACCGATAGCTGGGACGCTGCTCCAGAATGTATTTCATATATTTGTATGGGTCTAAGCCGTGAAACTTTGCCATCTCTACAATAGTGTATATCCCCATGCTTGCCTCGGCTCCACCTACCGTGTCTGAAAAAAGCCAGTTCTTCCTGCCTACCACAACAGGGCGGATCGAATTCTCGCTCATGTTGTTCGACAGGCTGCAGCGGCCATCCTCCAGATAGGTCAGGAGGATATCCTGGCGGTTCCGTGCGTAAGTCAGGGCTTTATTGAATTTATTGCTGCTTGCGGACATCTTCTGCTGATCCAGCCATTTGATGAATGCATCCACAACAGGCTTTTCGTCTTTCATCCTGCGTTTCTGGCGCTGTTCATGGGAAAGCCCCTGTTCCTTATATATGCGCTCATACCGGAACAGCTTATCACAGTATGCTACACCCTGCACTGCCGGATTTGACAAGTCTTTTTCACTTCCTTTTGGAATAGCATCCAAAAAATACCTCCTGATGTGAGCATAGCAGGCACAGCGTTTTACATTTTTCAGTTTGTCGTATCCCTGGAAGCCGTCCACCATCAGGTACAATCCCGGCGTGGAACTTTCCAGCATTTCTACCGCATTATTCCCATTTCTTGTCGGGGAATACCGGTATATCAACAGGGGCGGCAGGCCGTCCTCCCCGGAACGCATCAGCCACACATAAGACTTGGACTGCGGTCTTTTGTCCGGCTCTTTGAGCACCTGGACGGGCGTCTCGTCCATCATCAGGAAATGCCGTTTCAGCAGTTCCCTGTGGAAGAACTGCACCAGAAACTGAAAATACAGCTGGAACACGAGGATGGCCCAGACAGCCATTGTGGCCCGGGTGATCAGAATGCCGGATCTTTTTAGATCCTGCTCCTGCCGGTAAAAGGGCAGGCCGAGGACAAATTTATTCTTCAGAATGCCGGACACCAGCGATGGTGTGGCATAGCTTTTCTCAATAAGCGCAGGAGGACATCCCTCATCCTTTATAAACTGAGGTTCTTCCGTCTGCTTACACTTGGGACATTCATAAGTAGTAGCGACATATTCCGTCACTTCATATCTTGCGGGAATGAACTCCACCTCCCGGCGTATCACTTCCGTCCCGATGGGAACCATCCCTGCTCCGCATACCGGGCATTTCTTCTCTTCGTCCGTCAGGGAATCCACAACCACCCGGTTTATTGCAGCTCCCTTGAACTGCTCCTCCAGCGTGGGCTTTTTCTTCCGCTGGCAGGTATGCTCCCGGACAACGGTTTCCGGAATTTCTTCCACATCGGCTACGGGGATCTCCATTCCCTCATCCGTATCAAAAAGGGAAAGCTGGTTTGGATCGATGCCCGGGCGTTTTTCGGAAGATGCGCCAAAGAGCTTCCTGCGCAGATAAGAAACCTCCTCCGTAAGCTTTGCAATGGCCGCATCCTTTTCCTGGATGGTTCCCGTCAGGGCGGCAATGGTTGTATTCAGTTGGGCAATCATATCCTTCAGCTCTGCAAACTGGATGTCTTTTGCGTCCCGCGGCACTGGCTTTTCCCCCGAAATCTGATGGTTTAATGATACCACAAAATATAGAAAATATCCAGTAAAACCAATGGTTTCCGGAATCCTGCCTAAATTGCAAAAGTAAATTCTACCCTTTGTTTCTTCAATAGAAGTTACCTATG